>Ga0307489_10001491_pt1 | contig 15407 bp, 10 predicted proteins | sample SB12metaG_FD_202247 | JGI IMG/M metagenome (GOLD analysis project Ga0307489, IMG submission 202247) | Sea-ice brine microbial communities from Beaufort Sea near Barrow, Alaska, United States - SB 1.2 | ecosystem: Environmental > Aquatic > Marine > Coastal | place: USA: Alaska | collected... | reverse complement strand
TCAACGCATGTTGTTATGTTGCGTGCGGGCGCTCGCTGGTCACGCGCGCGAACTTCGGGCGCCCCACGGGCCGTGTCGATTTGCCATCCGTGCCCCGGCCGAACATTTCTCGCTCGCTGGAAAGACAAAGTAAGCTCGCGCGTCTGGTCGTTTCGGGTGGCAATTTGACGCGGCCCACGGGGCGCCGGAAACTCGCGCGCGTGACCGGCGAGCGCCCGCACGCAACACAACAACACGCGATGATGTGTTTGCATGCCTATCGCGCGTCTTGGCCTCCCCGCCCACGCCGCCCCGCGCGATGCAAACGATGTGCCGGACAGAGTGTTTCGTCTTTTGTACTGCGAATCGACCGTTTATTGACTCAGGCTGACATCGTCAGCGGCTGAGAATTCTAAATCCCGGCCTGGCGCGTGTACTGGTACACAAATAGTGACTGTTTTCACAGGCAAAAAGACTGATGTACCGAAATTGGGTACTCCAAATGTCGATTACGATCGAACTGAATCCTAAAGGCCGAGCTGCCGAGAGGATGGGTCAGAATTTCCCACCCGAATTGCCTATTCTCATGCCGATCAAACCGCCTGTATGACAAAGGGAATGAAGGCGTTGACCATCGATCGATCGATCGATCGATCTCCACCTGCTGTGATTGGTCGACAGCTCAACTGTTTTTTGGCTCGACCTGTCGACCACTTACAGCAGCGTAAAATCGATGAAAACCGGTAAAAACGTCGATGAATCGATCGATCGATCGATCGATCGTCAACAACTTCGTCATTCCCCTGTATCATATGACAAAGTGCCGCAAACCCTGTGGACTTCTTTTGACAGTTTTTGACAACTTTGAAAAGAATGTTCGGGGAATCAACGACTGCGAAATTTCTGTGGGTTGAATCTCCACCGTCAGTCTCTGCAACTACATTACGTAGTGTCGTTGCCTCCCCGAGGGTCAATTCAACCAGATCTTGAGTTAATAGACGGTCAACCCTCTCGACTCGAATCTCTGAGCTAATAGACGGTCAAATCGGGAGGGACTCAGGGAGGACTTTTGAAAAGCGGCGTCGCACCGTGCACCATCGCGAGAGTTCGGGGGCCGTTTGGCACCCATGGTTGATGGATCGCCGTCGGGATTGGCGCGACGAGTCCGCAACAGACCTGCGACGATCACCTGCCGTCCTTTTTTCCTCGTAGATCGTCGGCCGCGCTCACCTGGTCCGAAAAACGGCAGATGCTCCGGAAACGCGCCCAGGTGCCCGCGGCCGACGATCTACGAGGGAAAAAGGACGGCAGGTGATCGTCGCGGGTCTGCTGCGGACTCGTCGCGCCAATCACGACGGCGATCCATCACAATGGGTGCCAAACGGCCCCCGAACTCTCGCGATGGTGCACGGTGAGACGCCGCTTTTCAAAAGTCCTCCCTGAGTCCCTCCCGATTCGACCGTCTATTAGCTCAGAGATTCGAGTCGAGAGGGTTGACCGTCTATTAACTCAAGATCTGGTTGAAATGACCCTCGGGGAGGCAATGACACTACGTAATGCAGTTGCAGAGACTGACTGTGGGTTGAATCAACGATCTACCTGTTTAGCCAGTATCATTTGGTAACTGGCCCGAATCGGGTGCGAGTGGGCTCGGCGATAATCAGTTCACATATTCTCAATTCCCGGACAAAATCTCCAAAGAACAGAGAACAAGGCAATACGCCTAGCTTACCTCTGTCAGTCGTGGCGACGAAACCCATAAGTCACAACTTAAACGTAAGAACAACCAACGTTTTCGCGGGATTCCCGTAATTCGTCACATCTGCGGGTCATACAGGCATGGCGCGAGGCGCGGTGTGGTGACGATCTTTGAGTCAAACGTGTTTCGTAGTGGTGGCATGGCCACCGCCGCAACTCCGCACGCCAATGTTTGCGCGTCATTCTCGCCGATTCACCACGCAAAACACAGCTCTCGTGCGTTTTGAAGGGTACTGTGATTGTTCTTGAGTCAATTGTTACGTTTGCCGATACAACCCCGAATCAGTCCAAAATGTCCGGCCAGTTTCAAAATTAGGGTGTACATACAGTCAGTGTGTACCGGTACAATTATCTCCCAGGACTGCGCTTCGATCTTTGACCGTCTATAACTCAAGAAACGTTTCTGCACCCGTGAAATATTACTCAGCCCAGAGAAAGGTGGATACGAGTTTTGGGTAATTGGAGGTCCATAATTTAAGAAACGGTGTAGGGGTCAGCAACCTCCCCGCAAGACTTTGCTAGAATCTGCGCCGATACATCGAATTGGGTTGTACCGGACAAGACTGACTTGTTATCGGGTCATTTGGTCCGTGCGTGCCCATTCAGTTGTGCCGTTCAGCCCAAAAAACGCGCACTGGGGGGCATTCTGAAGGGCCTAAACACGTGTTTTGAGTGAGGATCTCACGGTTGACACCATGGCGGGTGTGAGGTGCGCCGCCAAGGAACTGGACGGGAAATCTGGAAGCGCAGGGGAGGACAGGTAGGTGTCGGCGAGTACCGCATGGGTCGGCGGGGGGCGAGAGGCCCAGTGGCGGGAAAATGCTATCACAGTTCGTTGTGCGCAATTCAGTGGCATTCTGAGCCATTTTCGGAAGGATCTTGAGTGCGCTCTTTGGGGGCGTGTGAGTTTCGATTTATCTGCCCGACTACACCCAAATCCGGCGATAATGCAAAATTCTCGAACTTCCGGTGCCGCGGAAATGCCCATTTTTTCAAGGCATTCCCCACAAAATTGGCTTCGCCTTACCATCAGGCATTCGACATGATCTTTGCTCAGATTATAAATTGATTTCATGGTGGCAGCGGTTTCCAAAGCATATTTGCCATTGTTTCCGTAACCGTCAATGTTGTCGTTGTAGCAATTGTCAACCCTGTCTGATTTGTCTCGATATGACTATCATTGGACTCTTTCCATCTATTCTGCGTTTCCACTGTAGAAATTTGACCGACTCGTTCTCCATGTCAATGTCCATCAACTTGCAATGATTAAGCGCGCCTGGTCATGTGGATCCGGCACATTTATCATTGTCTTTCACATTCTTGCGATGTGAGTCGTCACAGGCAGAGCATGGTTCGCTAAAACAGTCAATCTTTTCGTGACCGTTCGTGCCACACTTTTGGCAGACCAAGTGATTTCTGTCACCGATTCGCAATAGTCCTGATGGTGTTGTCCTTTGCAACATCATTTTCACAACAATGGATACTCTTGCTGATCAGCTTTCCTGGAGGTTCAGATTGTTGTCGATTCTGCATCAAAAGTCCATCAGTACCAACGAAGCTCCTCCCTTGGCAATGCAATGCCTCCATGGGCATGCTGGGGTAGAGCGTCAGGGTCTTCGATTGTTTCAGACCATCCACCTCACTGAATAGCGAGTTGTCCTCTTGGATGCACTTCTGGTTTGATGCGGAAGGTGCCTAACTTGTGGACCTTGGCCCTGGACAACGCAACTGAGATCTCAGAGTTATGCTTGACGTGGCCCAACCAATCCAATCCCTTGCAGCTTAATACAAGCTGCAAATCAATTGACCTACGTGTAATGACCTGTGTGAGTCCTTGTACTGGAAGTACTCATCATTTGGAAGCATTGATATGGATGCTGCAAGATAAATTGGAGGTTTTGGTACAACAGCTGATGCTACGGCTCCAGCATCAGGTGATACTGTTGCTGATGTTGTGACTCTCGCTGCTGCTGTTGTTGCAACAGCTACAGGAAAGAAACTTCAGCCTCAGTAATGAGTACCTTTGAAGGTACCGGTGAAGAAGGTCAGAGCTGAGGCTGTTGCTTGGACCATGATTCGAGAGTTGCAGGGTTTGAGAATTTCTGATCCGGGTTTCATGTCAAAGACTGGTCGAGGGACAGTCTGTAGGCTGCTGTAAAGGATAATTGATGAATAGGAACTGAGGGTGGCTGGAGAAGGTAGCTGGAACCAAAACTGGAAAGGCTCTGTATAAAGAACTCAAACATTTAGACCAAGGGGAAGCTAAACCGGAGCTTTCGAACGCGCCCACATACGTTCCCCAAGATTTCGACCAAAGGAAATCTACGCATAGAATGGCTAAAGCCTTGCGGACGTGGCACTCTGCCAGGGGGGGGCTGCAGCATCTTCGCCAATGTCGACGCCATGCGCGCGGCTTTACCGAACGGCACGCCATATTGCGAGGCGGTGCATACATTGTATACGACTTCACGGGTATATAGCTTGCGGACATGCCAAACAAGGAGCGCTGCAACAGGCCGCTTGCCGGCGGCGAATCATGTGTCAGCGTCTCGTGTTTCCGAACTTTGGGATTTCAGCGGGTCTGATTCGACGGGCACACCTTTTGCCGGCGCCATGCGGCCTGGTGCCGCGCTTTTCGTTCGGCATGTCCGCACGCTTTATATCCTTGACGTCATGTACAAGGCATTCGCCGGCTCGTAATATGGCGTGTCGAGCGCATGGTGTCGACGTCGGCGAAGATACCGCAGGCCCCCACCTGCAGAGTGACGCGTCCGTGTGGGTTCGGTCATTCTAGGTTCCTCGAGGTCAACATCTGGAGTCATTCATATGGGCGCGCTCAAAAGCTTCATTCTAGCTTCATCTTGGTATAAATCTTGAGATATTTATGTTGCCCACTTTCGGCCTCCGTTACGCTACGAGTAGCTTCTTTCTGCCCGATTCCCAGCTTTCCCGAGTTCCTACTTGCATGGATTGGAGAAGCCGGTGTGCGGCGTTGTCTAAAGAGCACACGCGCACGCGCATACAGGTGAAGCGTGGGTCGACATGAGCTATTGGCTTCGTGCGCGTACACGGCAAAGTCCCCAAACGTCAAAGCGCTGGACGTGGCCGTCGACACTCGCTGGTCCGAAATCGCCAGATGGTCTGGAAAAGCGTCCACAGGGCGCTGCCGACGGAATGAGCGAGTAAAACAGCGGCGGGCGTTCGTCGCAGGTGTCTTGAGGACTCGGTGGGACAAGCCTGGCGGCGATACATCAACCATGCAAGCCATTCGACCCTCCAACTCTCGCAATCGTGCGTAGTGCAAAGCAGCTACTCATACGAGGCAGGGACAGCCCAAAAGCATCAACCCCGTTGATAGGAGTTTCTTCACTCCGGTGATAGGAATCTCGCGATTGAACACATACATTCGGAATCAGAGATTACGATTTGGTGTCCGTGGTTGATGCCCCATCGCACGCGTCGGCCGCGTCGAGCCACTACCAATGCAAAATGCAGAATGCAAGATGCGCGCGAAATTTCGAAAAGGGGCATCGTCCATCGTGACCGCCGTGGTCGATATCCCCCCTTCACCGCTCTCTGCGGCATGAGTCGCGACGCCGCCGAGTGGGGACACCACGCGGAAGCCGCGCATCGTGTCACAAAGCTTTCGGTCTTGGGTCAACTCCGATCTTGTGTCAACTCCGATCAATCCAGATCGAATGTCATTCTGGCTTCAAATTCCAAAAAGTCACCTTTCAAATCCAGTTTATTGCGCCGTGTGCTGATGGACGTTCCTGGCTGTCCCTGCATCGTACGAGGTAGGGTCAGCCCTCACGTCCACAACGAATCAGTGATTTCCTCGTGATCGACCGTCTATGACTCACGAAAATGTCTGAAACCATTTTTCGATCATGTGCCCCGATTTTAGGGTTTCTCCCTGATTTTGCCACTGATTATGGCTTTTTAGAATTTATGGTTTCGGATGGCCCGCCCGCCTACCAGTGTCATGTGGCCTGGACGGCTGCCTTGCGAGGGGTGTGAGGACACCAAACTTTGGTGGAGGCACAATTTAAGTACCCTCCGACGATGTACCGAGTTTGGTACACTCACACCCCTCGCAAGGCAGCGTGCTCAACGGGCACATGTTTTTCGAAACAGCTAAATTCATGATGGACGTGAAGGGTCAGCCAAAAGTGGTTGGGGCGCCCCGAAAGTCAAGGTCACCCTGAAGTCAAAATTTCGGCTGTCTTGAGTTATCGACGGTCGATCTTGATGAAAATCGCGGGTTTTGGGGGTTTTTGTCTGTGACGGGTCGACCGCAGTCGGCAGGCAGCGACGCCGTCGCGTCTTAGGGGGTCCCCTGACCCGGAGTTGCCTTGTGAAAGGCAAAGGTGTTACGGATGTGGGCTGCGGGCTGAGCGCCATGCATCTACGGCGCCGCATGGTGCGAGTCACTCCGGGGGCGATCGCCAAATGGGACACACGCGAAAGCCAGAAGGTGCAACAAGGTGCTACAAAATTGTGCGAAAGTCACGGGAAAACGCCAACTGCGCACGCGCGCAGGAGGGTGGCGGTCAGGGCGAGACGCTAGTTTTTTTGTAGCTACCATTATCTTGGGGTACGCGTAATTAGACTGCGCGATTTCGGTTGTCGCGGCGCCACTGCTCGTTCCTCGCGAGGCTGCAGTCATCGCTCGCGTAAAAAAGTCCAGATCAGACGCTCATCCCGAGTAAAAAAGCTTAACTTCAGGGGCGCCCTTCATTTGTTTTAGCGTACCAGAATACGGGCGTTGGGTCGTCAATACCGCGTCAAACGACCTGAGTTGACTGAGACGGGGAGGTAGAAGTTTTTCCCGACAACATGGCGGGCTCACGGGCTCAGTTACAGTCGGTTCCATGTGTTTTTCACGCCAGTTTGGGCTTGGAAAAGATTTGACTTTAGGGGCGCCCTAATTCTAAGATCCAGCCTTCCTGACGGTCGAATACCCGCAACGTTGATAGGATACTTGATTTGAAAACACGATATTCGGTGTCATAAGGTCCGCGCGGTCATCATGCTCGCCTGTCAGTCGCGCGCATCGGCCACATCTCGCGGCAATTCCACCTAACATCCTCAAGATTGTCATGACACGCGACTGACAGCCGTTCATGGTGAGGTACGCCCTTCAAAACACCCCTCCGTGCGCTCGCCACGTCCTGTTCGCGCGCGATGGCGCGGGCAATTTGCGTTCGAGATGCGTTTTCACATCGCGGAACTTTTGATCAACCGATATTGGATCAATTGCGATCAAGTGTCATTTTAATTTTACATTCCAAAAAGACCACCTCTCACATTCATCATATCGCGCCGAGCGCGTAACTCTTAGGCTGACCCCGCCTCGTACAGGGCTGAGCCGGCCGATAACTGCTTGAGAGGTGGCTCTCGCGCGGGAAAGCTTCGCATAGTTTTGGGAGGGGGATTCCGGTAAAAAAGGATTTGTCCCTTTTCCTGAGTCAACTCGTCGAATCTGAAAATCCACCTGTAAAGCGCAACACGCGCCCTCATAATATGGTTTTGACCGTTTTGTCGTTCGCAGTGTAGTTTATTGAATTACGAACCAACGGTCACTCCGTTTTCAGCTCGATTTCCAAGAAGCGCGGTCGGAGAAGATGGAGATATTCCTGGTCAACGCACCCCACATCCTCCCCCGGAAACTATGCGAAGAGCATTCGGCAATTTTCGGCGCTGATGTCAAAATGACGCGAAGGGTGTGCGTTTCGAAGGGGCTCAAAGCTCTGTACTGTCGGAAAGTCTTGTCAGCCAAACCTTCGCTTCGAACGCTTCTCATTGGTCGAACGGAATGCTCTTCCGAACCCGACAGCTTCAGGTGGCTGGCGCCTCCGTGGGTCGCCGTCGCTTGCGCGCGTCTTGCTCAAGCAGTCAGCCAACGTAGGGCCGTGGACAAAATTGAGCTGCTTCGCCCGCGCCTCTTTGGGCGGCTGAGCTGCACTCTTCGGACGCCCGTCGACCCCGCATTTCGCTCCCCATCAACCTTCGTCAGCGTATCCCGCGGCCTTTCGAGCGGCTGGCTCCGCTCACATACACGCGCCCGTCGGCCCCATATTTCCTGCTTTGTACAGCATCGCCTCGCGCTAATGACTACGCTCATCGGACGCCCCGTCCCATTTACAATCAGCCTCGCTTGCTAGAGTTGTGAGCGTCACCCGCGCATCCAGCTCGTAAATCATAAAAATTTACGTCGCCGGCGACCAGTCAAAGCCCGCGACGCTCTTGTCAAAACATTCGCCTCAGTCGCACTCACCCGCTCCATTCCGCACCGGTCAAATGCAACCGCCACGAGCACCTCACCTGGTTGTGCTGCCCACCCACTCACCACCCGGCGGCTTTCTCGCAACCGTCACTCCCTCACGTCCACAACGAGTTCAGCTATTTCGGAAAACATGTTCCATGTGAGCACGCTGCCTAGCGAGGGGTGTGAGTCCACCAAAGTCGGCACATCGTCGGAGGATACGTAAGTTGTTCCTCCACCAAAATTTGGTACACTCACACCCCTCGCTTGACCTCCGTCCAGGCGACACGGCGCAGGTAGTTGGGCGGGCCCTCCGAAACCCTAAAGGCAAAAAGCCAAAATCAGTGGCAAAATCAGGCAGAAACCCTGAAATCGCGGCAAATCGCGGCACATGATCGGAAACTGGTTTCAGACATTTTCGCGAGTAATAGACGGTCGATCGGGGACGAAACAGTGATTCGTGTTTGACGTGAGCGTCACTCCAGTCTGACGACGACCGGCGTGGCCTCACTCTCCTTCGCAGATACGCCGCCAACAGCACCCCGGGACACTCCGCCTACAGCACAACCTGCCGCCGCCGCCGCCGTACTGCCACCGCCGTCACCACCGCCACCGCCACCGTTACCACCGCCGCCCTTGCCGCCGCCAGCCACCTCGACCCCGCCGCTGCCAGCTGCGCTGCCAGCTGCGCTGCCAGCTGCGCTGCCAAAGAGGAACACCAGATCCTCCAGCGTCAGCTGCGTGCGTTGCACGCACCCGTCGTTGTCCTCCCCGAACGCCGCTGATACCATCGCGCGCTTGCGGTCCTGGAGCGCCAGGATGCGATCCTCCACGGTGCCGCGCACGGTGAAGCGCACGACGTGAACCTCGCGCGTCTGCCCGATGCGATGCGCGCGGTCGATGGCCTGCTCCTCAACCGTCGGGTTCCACCACACGTCGCTTAGAATCACGTGATTGGCGCACGTGAGGTTGACGCCCAGGCCCGCAGCCTTGAGGCTCATTAGGATGACAGTCACGTCGGGCTTTTCCTCAAACTCAGAGAGTGCGCGCTCGCGTGCGGCGAGGGACATGGTCCCGTCGAGGCGGCGAAAATGGATGCCGGCGGACTTGAGGCAGGGCTCCAGCAGGTCGAGCATTGCGGTCCACTGCGAGAACACAATGGCCTTCTCACCGGGCGGGGCTGTGCCACGCTGCTGCACAGGGCGGGCGCCGGGCGCGTACACGGGGCCGAGGGGCGGCAGGGCGGCGGCCAGCGCAGCGTCACTGCTGCGGATGCCGCAGCGGAGCTGTGTGCCCTTTGCCACTGCTGCCGCCGCCGCCGTCGCCGCACCGCGGAACTTCCCCTTGGCCTTCGCAGCCGCTATTGCAGCCTGGTGCTTCGACTTGAGCGCGGTGAGATAGTCCATGATACCCTGCACCTTGGTCCCCCCCAACAGGGTGCGCAGCTCGGGGACCGCGTCAATCTCCCCGCCTGCCCCTCCGCTGACCCCACCCCCCCTGGTCCAACCGCCGTCAGCGACGGCGCCACCACGCCCAGACGCGCCGGCATTCATTGTTTTGCCGCGCTGCCCACGGCCGCCGACGGTACAGCCGCTGTTGTCGTCGGCGGCGACGAGCGCGGAGGCGGCGTGGATGTGGGCGTGGGTGAGCGCGACACCGCACGAAGGGCACAGAAAATCTTCGACGGCAAAGTCGGCGGCGGCTCCGCCGCCGCCAGCTTTCGTACCCGCGAAGGTCACGTGCGGCGAGATGCAATCGCGGCAAAAGGTTCGAGTGCAGCACGACGCGATGGCGGGATCCTGAGGTGGGTCGCCACAGATGCCGCACACGCAACGCCCGCTCTCCGCCGCCGCGCGCATCATTCCCCGAAGCGCGGCGGGGAGGCGGCGCGCCGCGCCCACCGAAGCCGCCGACACCCTCTCCCCCGCCCCACTGATGCCAGCCACCACGCCTCCCCGCCCCGCCCCGCCGACACCCTCACCACCCCCGAGGCGTGCCCCGCCCACCAGAGAGGGATGGTTGCACGCCTGCCGCAGTCGTAGCAACATGTGCAGCAGGTTCACGTAGTTGCTCGACACAGTGCCCGCCGCGGCGAACTCCTCCATCTTGCTGAGGTATTCAGCCTGCAGCCGCGCGTAGCCCCGCAACTCGTCCGGCATAAATTGGCGCTGGCAGTGAACCACCGTGCGCGGCGGAAGCCTCACGATGGGCTCCCCGTCAATTTGGCTCTGCTTTGTGCGGCGCAGCATCACCGCCTTCAGAATAACCTGGAGGCGGCGGAATCCCACCGCCGGATCTGCGCGAATAGGATCCTTGACCATGGTGCGGAATGCGCCAGGATCGCCGTAGGGTTCGTATCGAAGAAATCGGAAGTAGCTGAAGAGGTCGTCCACGTTGTTCTGAAGCGGGGTGCCCGAGAGGCACCAGCGGCGCTGGGCCGAGACGGCGGACACCGCCACCGCCACCTGGGAGCGCGCGTTCTTGACGCTCTGCGCCTCGTCGAGGACGACGCGGAACCAGTCAACTCCACCGATGGCGCCCCCCCCCGCCGCCGGCGCCCCGACCCCTACGGGAGCGCCAACCCCCGCGGGAGCTCTTCCAGTGAGGTCAATCGCGCGATTGACCCCCATGTCAGCCGCCGCCTCCGCTGCCGCCGCCACAGCGGTGCTCCCATCGCCCCCGCCCCCGTCCCCGGCCCGCCCGGGCGTGGCCACTTCGATGCCAACGACGGCGAAGGTGGTGAGCACGACGTCGTACTCTGTGAGATCGGAAGCTGACTTGGTCCTGCCCACGCCGTGGTGCACCAACACTCTGAGCCCAGCCGCGGGGGTCAGCTTGGAGGCGAGCTCGCGCTGCCACTGCCGCAGGACACTGGTGGGGCAGACCACGAGAGTTCCTCCACTGGGTCGCGCGTCTGGCGCCTTCCGCTGCGCGCGCACCCACCGCGGTGGCGGCGGGTTAGCAGCAATGAGGGCGATTGTGGAGAACGTTTTGCCGAGGCCCTGGTCGTCGGCGAGGAGGCCGCCAGAGGGCGACGAGCCGGGGGCTTCGCGTCGCTGCATCCACGAGAGCGCACGGCGCTGGTGCCGCAGCAGTGGCACGGCGAGGACACCGTCCGGGATGTCCACGTGGTCGTCGCCCGCGCTGCCGTCCAGCGCAAGGCCCTCAAGTACACCCTTGATTGCCTCCGCCGTTTCTGCCTCGGTGGCTGTGCCGGGGTCAGGCGTCGCGGGCTTGGCTGTGGCGTCGGAGACTTGCTCCGAGGCCGCTCGTTCATCTTCCGAAGTGGTGTCTGCGTCGCCGCTGGCCATCGCGGCGCCAGGTTCGACATCAGCCTTAGCACGCACAGCCCGAAAGAGGCCGTCGCACCGATCGGCTCCTCCCTTGCGCTTCGCAGCACAGCCGCTGGGGGGGGGCTGAACCAGTCTGCCAATCGGCGCTCCAGAAGAACCGCGCGCCGCGTCCGAGGTGCTCGGGCTGGAGCGGGTGACGCCGCCGGTGCTCTTTGCCGAGCGCGAGCACGCGGACCGGTCGCGCGCGGCGGCCTCCCGCTGGTTTTCCACGGGAATCCCCTCCAGTGCCGGGAAACTTGCCTTCGCCACCGTCGTGTCTTCGCTGAGGTTCGGGGACCTGGCGGCGGCGCGGAGCAACGAAACGCCGGCGGCCGCGAGCTCGCCGTCCAAGAAGGTGGCGAGATTCACGCAACATTCCCCCATGCGAATCGAGCTAGCCTCGCCGCCGGATGCCGTGTCACTCGCCGGTGCGCTCGTTCCCCGCAACGAAGAGAGCGCGGGGGGGGAGCAGTCACGAGAGCGCGTCTTGTTCCTCTCGGCATCCTTGGATGCGGGTCCGCCCATCCTGAGCAGATCTGACTCCACTGGCGACCCAGGACGCGAGCTTGCGGGTGCGGCCGCGCTGGCGGCCGCCATAGCGCGCCTGTGTCCCCGCATGCGCCTGCGTGCCGGTGAACTTGCGCGACACCTGTGGAGACGGCGAACGTGCCGTCGGTGGAGAGAATACTTCACCAAAGAGCTCCAGATAGACCGCCCGGCTGCGCGGCTCTCACCTCACCTCGCCGGCGCCGGTCCGGACACAGTGATTCGTCTTTGAATTTTTAGGAGTTCAGTCCGAACCAAATCAGGTTTTGCCCACACGATGCCCTCCACATCACCTCCACAGCGTGTTTTCTCGGACACTGTTTTTGCGCGCTGATCGCGGCCGCCGCCGCGCGATTCGACCGCCTAGGACGACAAGAAGCTGTACAGACTCATACATGCTTGTTTGTATGCGCCTCGCTGCGCGTTAGCTAGCGCACAAAAACATCGTACCGCGTGAGTTTGCGCGCATCTGGCGCGTGAGCTCGAGCGGAATTGGATCAGGGGTTGACGTAGAAACGAGTGGAAAACGCTTGCATTTGCGGATCCACGCCGTAGAATCGTCGCAAAGGTCTTGACGGCGGCAAAACAACGCTTGATATACTCGGCAGGTCCCGATACTTGCGCCGGACGCCTCGCGTGCGAGCGCACTACCTTGAAGTATTGCGCACGGTGCCGGCAAAGATGGCAGGTTTCCGTGGCGACGCGGAGGCTATTTGGCCGGTCGGACCGTCAAAAGCGCGAATAAACGTGTACCGGTACACTACCACGGTAAGGTCCATTTTTCGGGCCGGTTCGAGCATTGCGCAACAAAACGCCGAGTGAACCGCCGGGGCAAAACTGGAGGGATGAAATCACATGGGCGGCAAATTCAAGTGTTGCTTCAGATATCTCCCCACTGTGTCGTCGCGCGTACCCCGCTGCGTCGCCCGCCATTGCGCGCGCAATGTGCGTGGTGTCGCATGGGAACTGGAATTCTCGCGAGTCCTTTAGACCAAGATAACCAGTCTATTTCCGTCGCGTCCAAGAAAATCACGTCCTCAAGTCCGACCGGATTTTGAACATTTTTACCAAAGCTAAAAGTCCGAAAAAACACGGTTTGGAGGTGATGTGTCCTCGATCCGTGTACAATCGGGGCGCGCAAATGACACAACCCACCCGGTTTCACGACAAAAGAACCCCGCGTTTGCGCCATCGCGGCGAGACATCGTCCCTTGGCAGCACGGCCCTCGCGCAGAGACGCCTGGCCACCGGGATCGTCCCAGCGAGTACACACCTCACGTGCGGTTGTATGCGGCGCACGCATACCCAAGGCAGAACGTCGCGACCGCCCTCCAGAGCGCGCATTCGGGCCGGCACGCGTTTTCCCGGTAAAATGCCGCACGCCACCGGCGGCATAACTCGGCGCGCGACTTGAAGTATGGGTCGTACGCGAGTGCACGAGTCGGCGGGGGACGCAACGCAACGCAAGCGTGCTGTCCAACGCGAGAAGCTCGCCCGCCGCGCGGAGCAGTCGGCACAAAACGGCGAAGACGACGCTGCGAGTTATTTCGGTCTGGCGCGTTGTACCGGTACACAAATGGTGACTGCTTTCACAGGCATATAGTCTGATGTATACGTATCGCCTACCCCTCCACTCCGTCCGAAGAGGGGTAGTTCAGGAAACACGCAAAATGGTGAAAAAGTGAGCTCCACATTTGACACGGATATGATGAATCCGCGATATTACTGGTCCACGTGTACGGTCACCATACGGATACATTGCTCTCATTGGTCCACCGCTGGCAAGGGGGTGCCGAGGCACCGAATGCCGCTGGAAAACACCCCGCGCGGCGCCTCCCGGCACGGCGCTGCGAATTCTGGCTCATGCAAGGAACCCTAAACACGCCTGGGCGCAACATCATCGCGTGGAGCCACGCGATTTGTTGCCCGACGCCGGCGCGGGGCGCAGAGTATTCGCGCGGGGTCGAGCTCGTGGCTTTCGAAGCAAATGGCAGATTCGTGGCGACTCGCCCTGACCCGCGGGGGAAACGTCGAAACGGCGCCGCGCGGCACGTTTGAACCGTCGGACTCCCGTGACACTCGTGCTATCCCTCCATCGGATGGAACCCGCGCGGAGTTTTCGGGTCAGGTCAGCGTCGCCGCCGTCTGCACCCCGCCCCCTGCGGGCTACAGTGACGCGGGATGGCCAGCTTGCAGGGGTTTTCACGTTTTGCTCGCAGGTCGGGTTGCCCAGGCATGCCACGTGACGAAATTACGAAGCCCTGATTGGTCGATGCGTTGCCACGTACCTCGTCGAATCCGACGTGTCAAAAGTGCACAATTCGCTTAAACTACACGGATAAACGTCATTTTGCGTGTTTCCTGAACTACCCCTCTTCGGACGGAGTGCCTTTGGCTGATTTGGTTCGGACTGAATCCAGTTGATAGACCTGTTCCGCTACATCACTGACGCGCCAGCGACAACGACTTCGGTTACCAGACTCCGAGAAAACGCTCTTTTGAGTGGTGATTTGGCGAGAATGACGTTCGAGCAATGGCGTACGAAATCTGGACGGTGGCAGCGCCGAGGCGCGGAATCCCTTCGTAGTAGTCATGCCGTGGATTCCGTGGGGGTTGAGCGGAGAGTATCGCCGCCGCCGCGCCGCGGAGCGATGCTCACATTTAGACCGTCACTTCCCGATCAAATGACTCAAGAAACGGGGAAGCGCCCGAACGGCGCGGCGCGGCGGCGGCGATACTCGCCGTTCGACCCGCACGGACTCCACGGCATGACTACTACGAAGGGATTCCGCGCCACGGTGCGGCCGCCGTCGACACTTCGTACGCCATTGTTCGCGCGTCAATCTCGCCAAAACACCTCTCTAAACAGCGTTTTCTCTGAGTCTGGCGACCGAAGTCGTTGGCGCAGAGCGCGCGGAGTAACAGTGATTTCCGTTCTTTAGTCATTAGACCAGGGACGTTGTAGACTGATATAGCGGAATAGGTATAGTTCTATTGTTACTTTTTCCGATACATTCGCGACTGCGATCTGTTGACAGTCTATAACTCAAGAAACGTTTCTGTACCAGACAAAACATGGTTCAATATCAGAGGCAGCTGGATGTGGATTCAGGGCGATTGGAGGTCTATAACTCAAGAAACGGTGTTGGGGTCAGTAGGGTCCCCGCAGTGCTTTGCCTTTATCTGCGCCGATAGGTCGAGAATGCATACCGCGCACGGTCAAACCTAATTCACTGGGTCAGTTTGTACATCGCTGCGCTTTCAATTGTGCGATTCCGCTTTCAGGCGCGCGCTCCACGCCTGTGAGGAGGAAAGAAATGCGTCATTTGGAGCAAAAGATCGAGATCCACGCCATTGAGAGGGTGCGGTGCGTCGCCACGGCACCGGACGGAAAAACTAGAAGCAAAGCGACGTGTATCTATGTGTTGTTAACTGCCTCATGGGTCGCGGGGGGGCGAGAGACGCAGTGGCGCCAACATAAAGGCAGGAACGATGTGCGCATTTCAGTGGCTTTCTGAGTTTTT
>Ga0307489_10001489_pt1 | contig 15425 bp, 22 predicted proteins | sample SB12metaG_FD_202247 | JGI IMG/M metagenome (GOLD analysis project Ga0307489, IMG submission 202247) | Sea-ice brine microbial communities from Beaufort Sea near Barrow, Alaska, United States - SB 1.2 | ecosystem: Environmental > Aquatic > Marine > Coastal | place: USA: Alaska | collected... | reverse complement strand
GGGATGGCCCCCAAAATCGTGTCATCTCGCCATCCTGTCGGTCAACCGGACCGTACTACCATATCATAGATTGTCACTCTGTGCCAGGCCCTACCACGTCAGGGGGCTTGGCACCACCGGCGGGTACCATGTTGTCGGCCGAGAGTTTTGCCGCCGCCTCCGCCTCCGCTGCCGCCGCCATACAGGGGCTTACACTTGTCCACCTGTCGGCTCAACATAAGCGCTTTTCAGGGGACAGGGATATGTAGGGGGTGTTTAGGGGGTGTTTAGGGATTGTTTAAGACGGGGGTGCAGGGGGTGTTTAGGGATTGTTTAAGACGGGGGTGGAGGGGTTGTTTAGGCGTCTAGGGGATGTGCTGAGCGTCAGAAACGGGTTAGGTTGAGCTGAGAAGTGGACGAGTGTAAGCCCCTGCCGCCATCATGAGCTTGGCGTCGGGGCGCGAAAACACCACGAGGTGGTGGTTGTATACCTGGTCCAGCGGCAGGCTCTGGTTGCAGGGGCTTACACTCGTCCAACTGTCAGCTCAACGCAAGCGCTTTTGATGGGACGAGGGGCATTCAGGGGGTGTTTAGGGAGTGTTTAAGGCGGGAGTGGAGGGGGTGTTGAGGCGTTTAGAGGATGTGTTGAGTGTAAGAAACGGCTCAGGTTGAGCTGAGAAGTCGACGAGTGTAAGCCCCTGCCTGGTTGGTGTCGGCGTTGATGATGTCGAAGCGCCAATCGGTGATAAGGATGGGCTGGTCGGGCGCCGGCCGCGCCAGGGTGTAGCGGCGCAAGTTGAATTTGAAAGCAACCGCTGAAAGCAGTTTATCATATGACAGTTTCAAGCGCTTAGTTCCAGGCGATTCCAACTTGGAGTCCATCGGTTCAGCATGCACCGCCTGACCAGGCTGCCCGCCGCACCCCACGGCCACGTCACAGGGTGCACTACACCACCACCACCAACAGATTAGCTCAATTTATATCGGTCGTTATATGCAGTCGTTATATAGCACTTTCCAAACCTAACCTGCAGCCGTTCATCTCTGATGATGGATAACACTTGAATTACCGCGCGCAACACGTCACTCATGAGTACTGTTCCAACTTTGATGAAGCCGTTTACGTTTGTTTATGACCACCTTTACTACTTGAATTACGCCACGCAATACGCCACCGTAGAACTTCAGTTGCGCTGAAATCAATACTTGCGACACGTAATAGACGTCCCCACCGCGAGTTGATGACGTCGCTGCGCAGGGCCGGGCGGCAAATGTTGCTCAACATATCAGTTCTTGAGATTAATATGTTTTATGACGTTCATCGTGCCCCAGGGCGCTTCACATGGCGAGCTTGATTGAAATGTCAGATAACACGTTTTGAACCCTCGTTTCTTGAGTTAAATGCTTTCCTATGACGTAGCGGGGAGCGATATATAGTAGAGCCTGCCACCAGGGGTCATGATGCCGAGGTAGAGGGGCGCAGGTTGACATTGAAAGCAACACTTGAAAGTGGTTCATCTTCATTTAGATTCAAGCGCTGAGCCAAGCGCGGTCAACCCAGGGCCAACTTGGGGGTCAAACTGCACCGCCCTGCCAAGGCGCTTCACGAAGGTGTCGGTGCGCAGCCCGCTGGCCAGGGCCCTATGACAAAGTGCGTGAAACCACTTAGACACTCAATGAGACTTAGTGTTAAGTCGTCCTGCTCGACCAATCAGAACGCTCCATTTGGACGACTTAGTGCTACTTGTTGCTAAGTGTGTAAGTGGTTTCACGCACTCTGTCATACGTGAAAGGTTGTTCAGCTTAACTTTAAGCCGCTTGTCCGTCGCTGAAACCCCTTGAGTGACGCACGTGGACACGCGACTGATAAAGGCTTGAACCTTTCGCCCACGAATTTCATCATTTCAGGTGGACTTGGGAAAACAGTGGGTCAACTCGAGCCTAACCGAACCGTGTGGGTGCAGCGAGGAGAAAATTCGATGGATGACACGGCCCGGTGCCCAGTCCCCACGATATGTTCAACATGGGGGAGTTTGGCGCCTGCTGACGCACGCTGAAGGTGTCTGTCTCTCGCTCGATAGTCTTGAGGATCACAGCACTCTCCGATATCTCAATAGTATGACTATAAATGACGTAGTGGTCTTGACTTGACCGAGGAAAGTTCTTGTGCTGGGTAGCGCGGTCAGGGTGGCGTCACAAGAACTGGCAGCGACGCGCGGGGAGAACATGGATGACGCGGCCCGGTCCCCACACGCTTGCGGGGGGGGGGGGATGGGGCGAAGCTCGGCTGGTGCCTCCTTACGCACGTGGAAGCGACTTTCTCGCTCGAGGTCAGGAGGATACTTCAATACTATAGGAATTGGAGAGACTTGCTCTTCAGCTCTTGGGTACTCTGATGATCTTGGGGGGGCGGAGTTGGGGGGGGGTCGGCCCTGCCGGTGGCGGGGTCCAGGGTGGAGGCCACCAGCGCCGCGGGGGGGAGCTTGTCATCGACAGCGACGGCGGCGCCGGCGCCGGCGGCGGTGGCGCCGTCGGTTGCGCCGCCTTCGGACAGATCGGAGGCGCGAAGGGTGCGGCTGGCCCCAGAACCGACCACCAGGGGCTTACACTCGTCCACTTCTCAGCTCAGCTTGAGCCGTGCATGACACAAGACAACACCCTACATAACCTGAACACCCCCCAACACCCGCTTAAAACGGGCTACACAACCCCTGCGCGCATCCCCTATCCCATACAAAGCGCTCAAGTTGAGCTGAAGAGTGGACGAGTGTAAGCCTCTGCCGAGCACGGCGGAGAGGAGGAGGAGCGCGGCCAGGGTGGCGGCGGCGGTGCGCTTCATGGTTGCTGCAGTGGTTGTGGTGCTGGTCACGCACACTTCGCTCTGGCTGGGCCGGCGATATTTTCGATTCGATGTAAGCGGTGTGGGGAGTGCCGGGATCAGAGAGCCAGGACGGACGATGTCCCTCCCTGGAAGCGTTATCGTGGAGTTATGATGAATAAGGACCGAGGGAGCTTCCACGACACACTGGTGGGCAACCTTATATTTCCAGGAAGCGGTACTGGCAAGCGCTGATGGTATTGAAGTTACCAAGACCAAGCGAAGCTATAGGGTAGGGGGCTATTATGAGGGTATTAGGGGAGTCGTCACCCAGATTTGTAATTTACCCCTATAATACCCCCCAACATACCCCCCAAATCATGATTTACACCCCTCTTAACTGGTAAATTATGGGGTCACTTTATTCCCGGACCAAACCAAGCAAGCCCCTCGAAAGCTTCTTTAAACCTGCTTCTCTTCAACCTCTCGACAATCTCGATGACTAGGCGGCTACAGCTGACAGCGCACTTATCCCGGCACGAGCACGCACAGCTGTACCGGAGTATCGCCATCGCAGCCAGTGCGAAGTGCGCGCGAACTAAAATCAATAAGCATGAACACCCGCGTCCTCGCCCCACGCTCCCGGAGAGCGCCCGCATCGGCGCGCTCCGCGGCCGCCACCGCCACCACCCTGACGGCAGGGGCTCACACTCGTCCACTTTTCGGTTCGACGTAAGCTCTTTCTGTGGGGTAGGGGGTGCGTGCAGGGGGCGTTTAGGGTGTGTTTCGGGGGTGTTTAGGGGCTGCTTGGGGGGTGTTTAGAGGGTGTTCAGGTGTTTTAGGGGTCGTTCAGGGTGCATTTGGTGTCAGAAACGGCTCAGGTTGAGCTGAGAAATGGACGAGTGTAACTGTGTAAGCCCCTGTCTGACGGCGCTCCTCTTCCTCTCCGCCGTGGTCGGTACCGGAGCCACCCGAAGCCTGCTGCAGGACGTGAGCGGCCTCGCCGCCGTCGAAGCCGCTCCCACCGCCGCCGCCGCCGCCGCGAACGCCGATCTCCCCCCCGCGACGCTGGTGGCGTGGGCTTACACTCCTTCACCTCTCAGCTAAACCTGAGCGTTTTTCAAGCGACAGGGGGTGTGTGCACGGGTTGTGTGGCCCGTGTAAAGGTGGTGTTTGGGGGTGTTTAGGGTGTGTAGGGTGTTTTTGTGTGTCAGACACGGCTCAAGTTGAGCTGAAGAGTGGACGAGTGTGAGACCCTGGCTGGTGGCCTCCACTCTGGACCCCGCCACCGGCAGGGCTGAACCATCGCAAACTTCCCCCAAAATCATGAACCGAATATCGTAGCTGTCTACTGCTGACGAGGCCTCCCAACCTGTAGCACCGGCTGCGCCCTGACGGCTGCGCCGCTGCGTTGCGCGGGCGCGCTCACGTGACCGGCGGCGCAACCGGGGTCGCGAGCTGCTCAAGCGGGCGCAATCGTGCCTCTGCTTCCCAACTCAAACGCACTCCACAAGCAAGCTCAACCCAGCTCGACTCAAGCCGTCCCCCCCGATACGGAGTATCCAAAGCAAATCTTCAAGTCTTGGTATTGGAATATCCTCCAGACCAGTCCTCGAGAGAGAGACGCTTACACGTGCGTAAGGAGGCACCAGCCGAGCTTCGCCCAGCCCCCCCCACGCCCCCCCTCCCCCGCAAGCGCGCGGGGTCCGGCACGTGTCATCCATGTTCTTTTTTCCCCGCGCGTCCGCTGCCAACTCTTGTGTTGGCCGCCACCCTGACTATATCATACTTAGTTACAAAGTTTGAAAATTAAATGTTTATGGTGTCGCCCCTAAACTAGCCTACTAAGCACTAGCCCATAAACTAGCTCAAACTAGCCTAGTTTAAGCCCCCCTATTTTACTAACCCACTGTAGTGCCCGATACTAACCCACCAACCCACTAAGCACTAATCCCTAAACTAGCTTATACTAGCTTAGTTTAACAACCCTCGCCACCACTAACTTAGTTTGACAAGCATAACCCTGACCCCGCTATCCAGCGCAAGATCTTTCCTCCGATATGCATTGTCAGAGAATCCAAGGGCAAATCATACAGGTCTTACTAGCTCTATTGAGGTATCCAAGAGTTATTTTCCTTGGGACTGTCGAGCGACAGAGAGACGCTTCCGCGTGCGTCAGCAGGCACCAGCCAACCTCCCCCCCCGCCCCCGCGTGTTGTGACCCGCGCGCACGCGCGCGGGGACCGGCCGACCGGGCACCGGGCCGTGTCATCCATCGTATGCTCTCCTTGCTCCGCCCACACGGTTCGGTTAGGTTAATAGGTGATGCTCGAGTTGGTCCACAGTTTTCCCAAGTCCACTTGAAAGTCGTTGGCGGAAAGTTCAAGCTTCTATCAGTGGCGTGTCCACGTGAATCACTCAAGGGGTATCAGCGAGGGACGAGCGGCTTAACGTTAAGCCGCACAACTATTCACGCGGGACAACCGGCTTACGTTTAAGCAGTAGAACAATTCACGAGGGAGAACCGGCTTGAAGTTAAGCTGAACAAATGTTAACGAGGGACAACCAGCTTAAAGTTAAGCTGAACAACTATACACGAGGGACAAGCGGCTTAAAGTTAAGCTGAAGAGGTACTCACGTAGGGCCCTGGCCTCTGGGCTGCGCACCGACACCTTCGTAAAGCGCCTCGGCACCATGACCCCCGGCGGTGGGATCTGCTAGATATCATCACATATCCATAACCCACAACCCATATCGATATCCTTATCGACATCCCATTGATGCCCGATCTCCCATATTGATCTCCCATATCGATCTCCCATATCGATATCGGATCATATCTATATCGCGTCACTCTGCATGGGAAACCATTTTAACTCAAGAATAGAGGGTTCAAAACGTGTTGGCTGATAATATGACGACGTGCGCCAAACCACTTAGACACTTGGTCTGACTTAGTGTTACTGAGTCTGACTTAGTGCCCGCTCGACCAATCAGAACGCTCCATTTGGACGACTTAGTACTACTTGTTGCTAAGTGTCTAAGGGGTTTCATGCATTTTGTCATAATATGCTAAGTAACATCTGCCGCCCGACCCTGCGCAGCGACGTCATCAACTCGCGGTAGGGCCTATACTTGTCGCCCCTAAACGAGCCTACTAAGCACTAAACCCTAAACTAGCTTAAAGTACCTTAGTTTAAACCCCCCTTTTTTACCAACCCACTGTAATCTCCAATACTAACCCACTAACCCACTAAGCACTAGCCCCTAAACTAGCTTAAACTAGCTTAGTTTAACCCCCCCGTTTAACAAAAATAGCGTTTTCGTCATCGCCAGCACTAACTTAGTTTCACAAGTATACGTGTCACACGTATACTTTTCAGCTCAGCTTGAGTCGTATGGTGACGTAATGCATGGTTTTATTCAAGTGGTATCGGTGACAGGGACAAAATAATTAGCTGGTTCAAATTAATCTGAAACAACTTAAGCTGGTTCAAATTAAGCTGGAACAGTGCTCATCAGTGACGTGTTGCGCGGGGTGAGTTAAGTGCTATCCATCATCAGGGATGAACTAAACCCTTCAAACTGAGAGAGTGCTCAAGTAATGTGGTGGTGGTGGTGGTGGCATTGTGCACCCAAAGTGACAAGATCCGATATCGATACGGGAGATCGATATGGGAGATCGGTCATCAGTGAGATGTCGATAGGGGTATCGACATGGGATATGCGTTATCGATATGGCATATGATATGGAATATGGACTAATGATGAGTGAGATGACAGTATCGATATGGCCATCGTCGACATCGTTATGGGATATCTTGTCACTCTAACTGCACCCTGTGACGCGGCCGTGGGGGGCGGCGGGCCAACTGGCGCGGCCGGCAGGGGCTTACACTGGTCCACTTTTCGGCTCAACGTAAGCACGTTTTGTGGAATACGTTGGATGCATGATTTCCTCCCAGTCTATTATACAGGTGGATACGAGGAGGTGTGACCAAAACGGCTCAGGTTGAGCTGAAAAGTGTACGAGTGTAAGCCCCTGGCGGCCGGCGCCCAACCAAACCATCCTCATCACCAAGTGGAACTTTGACATCATCAACGCCGACACCAACCAGAGCCTGCCGCTCGACCAGGTAGGGCGGTGCAGGTTGAAACCAGCTGAAACCCGAGTTGAAAGCGAGTTGGTTTCGTAAATGGGGGAGCCCCCATATGCACCTAATTGTCTCACTCTGATAAATGGGGGAGCCCCCCTATGTGCCATTCAGCGCTTGAAAGCATATGCGATGAACTGCTTTCCAGTTTTGCTTTCGAATTCAACTTGCGCCGCTACAATTAGGTGTACAACCATCACCTCGTGGTGTTCTCGCGCCCCGACGGCAAGCTCAAGCTGGCGGCAGGGGCTTACATTCGTCCACCTGTCAGCTCAACGTAAGCGCTTTTGGTGGGACAAGGGGTATTTAGGGGGTGTTTGGGGAGAGTTTAAGGCGGGTTCGGAGGGGGTGTTGAGGCGTTTAGGGGATTTGTTGAGTGCCAGAAACGAGTCTGGTGGAGCCGAGAAGTAGAAGAGTGTAAGCCCCTGGATGGCGGCGGCGGCGCAGGCGGAGGCGGCGGCAAAACTCTCGGCTGACAACATGGTGCCGGCCGGTGGTGCCAAGCCCCCTGATGTGGTAGGGCCTGGCATGTGCTGTGCTCGCCACGTCTTAGGATGTTTATTCAACTCAAGAAACGAGGGCGGAGGTGGCTGGGCGGGAAGAAATGGCAGCGGCGGCCGAGGCTGTGCAGGTGACCGCCGATGGACCGAGTGACAAGATATGATCGGGAGATCGATATGGGAGATCGATATGGGAGATCGATGTGGGAGATCGGACATCAATGAGATATCGATAGGCATACCGATATAGGATATGTGTTATCGATTTGGGATATGGTATATCGATATGGTTATCTACCATATCGATATGGTCATCCTGGATATCGATATGGGAGATGAGGCTAATGATATGGGAGATGACAGTATCGATACGGTCATCTCCCATATCGACATGGGATATCTTGTCACTCTGGTGACCGCCGATGGAGCTGCACGTTGGATGTACTGGCGAGCCAACCCTAACCCCTAAACCCTAAAGCCTAAACCCTAAACACTAAACCCTAAACCCTAAACCCTAAACCCTAATGTCTGCCGGACCTTACAAAGTGTTGAGTGCCGGGGGCGGGGCAAAGCGGACGGTAGGGCGGTGCATGTTGACCCTATGAAACCCACGTTGAAAGCGCCTGGAACTAAGCGCTTGAAACTCAAGTGTGATAAACTGCTTTCAAACTTTGTTTTCAATTTCAACTTGCGCCGCCACAGGACGGGGGGCGGCGCGGGGCCGATAGGAGAGGCGGCGACGCGGCTCGCGGGCGGGGGCTTACACTCGTCCAGTTTTCAGCTCAACCTGGGCCGTTTCTGACACAAAACACACCCTACACACCCCTTCCTACCCCCTCACACCTCCTAAACACCCCCAAAATAACCCCTACATACAGCCCTATCCCACAGAAAACGCTTAAGTTGAGCCGAAAAGTGGAAGCGTGTAAGCCCCTGCTCGCGGAGGGACTGAGCGCGGTGCTGACCCCGTGCGGCGTCAGCGGCGTCGGGAACTACTTTACGGCAGGTGCTTACACTCGTCCACTATTCGGCTCAGCCTAAGCACATTTTGAGGAAATTGTTGGGTGCATTATTTTCCCCGTGTCTATTAGACTGGGGGACAATCAGAGGTGTCACCAAAACGGCTTAGGTTGAGCTGAACAGTGGACGAGTGTAAGCCCCTACTTCACGGGCGGCGGCGCGGAGTGGCGCGGTCGCCAGGCAGGGGCTTACACTCGTCCACTATTCGGCTCAACGTAAGCACGTTTTGTGGGATACGTTGGGTCCATGATTCCCCCCCTGTCTATTAGACAGGGAAAGAAGGAGTGGTGTGACCATCACGGCTAAGGTTGAGCTGGAAAGTGGATGAGTGTAAGCCCCTGGCGCCAGGCGTGGGAAGAAACCCTTGGTCCCTTCAACGGCGGCAGGGCCGTGCACCAGTAAACCCTAAACCCTAAACCCTAAACCCTAACCCTAAACCCTAAACCCTAAACCCTAAACACTAAACCCTAAACCCTAAACCCTAAACCCTAAACCCTAAACCCTAAACCCTAAACTCGTCCACTTCTCAGCTCAACCTGAGCCGTTTCTGACACTCAACACATCCCCTTGACGCCTAAACACCCCATACACCCCCGCCTCAAACGACTCCTTCTACACCCCCCAGATACCCCTTGTTCCACCAAAAGTGCTTACGTTGAGCTGAGAGAGAGAGAGAGAGAGAGAGACGCGTCAGCGTGTATGAGGAGGCACCAGGCTTCCGCATTGGCCCCCGTGCTTACGTTGAGCTGATATGTTGACAATTGTAAGCCCCCGCCGGCCGTGCACTCGTCCCCGCACTGTTTGCTCATAGTGTACCAGTATACCCGTACACACTCGCCGCATGCTCCTCCCTGGCCTGGCCACTCACTCCCTGTATATTTGCGTATTGCGTGCCCGCATCCACTTCCCTGGCAACCCTCTTCGCAGTTTTCCAGGGTACCTCAAATGGCGGTCAACGCTGCGCAAATTTGCGTTCTCGAGTAAATAGACGGTCAGATTCGCCATACAATGGTACAATATGTCGATTCGACCGTCTATTACTCAAGAATTGGCGACCGCCATTTGAGGTACCCTGGAAAACTGCGTAGCTGGCCACTCGTGCCCGTTGCTGTTCAACTTGAGCATCTTTGAGGGGCTCCAGATGAAATTTCAGGGACAAAACAGCTGGTGGTTATGATGAACAGGCGCAGAGTGACGAGATATGATCCGATATCGATATGTCGATATGGGAGATCGATATGGGAGATTGGACATCAATGAGATATCGATAGGAATATCGATATGATACATCTGTTATCGATTTGGGATACGGTACATCGATATGGTTATCTACCATATCGATAAGGTCATCCTGTATATCGATATGGGACACGAGCTAATGATATGGGCGATCACAGTATCGACATGGGCATCCTCCATATCGATATGGGATAGATATCTTGTCACTCTGGAACAGGGAACGAGTGAAAGGCCCTGTTGGTTGGCACCTTCGATTGGGTGGAGCCGGCCGGCAGGGGCTTACACGCGTCCACTTTTCAGCTCAACCTAAGCCGTTGTGGTCACACCTCCTCGTGTCCCCCTGTCTAATAGACTGGGGGAGAATCATGCACCCAACGTATCCCACCAATTGTACTTACGGCGAGCCGAAAAGTGGACGAGTGTAAGCCCCTGCCGGCCGGCACGCAGTGGGGCGGCAACATGGTGAGGTCCCACACTGCCTAACATCAAGCCATGTCATTCAACACACCAGTGGGGTTTAGGGTTTAGGGTTTTAGGGTTTAGGGTTGTAGGGTTTGTGGTTTAGAGTTTAGGTTTTAGGGTTAAGTACTTAGGGTTCAAGGTTTAGGGTTTAGGGTTTGGAGTAACCCTCGTGGGTTGAGACACGCGCCACTCAGAGTTGGGAGGCAACATGGTCGACAAGTTTACCTGCCCGCCACGGAACTCCACGCACGTGTTGAGTGTTGGGTCAAACTCAGTGTCGGGTCTGGTATCGAACACATGGTACCGAAGCCCCTCCGATACATCATAATTGTCCGTTTCGAGAATCCCACCGACCGACTCGCCGGAAGTCCGACTGGGTCGCGATCTTTGAGTAAATAGACCCTCGAGTTCGAGGTGATTAACCTGATTAGTCAGGCGAAGACTGAGTTTCAACGTAGCGAGCATGATCACGTTTGTGGCCCTATTTAACGCACTTCATCGACCTGCGTGACGTTGAGAACCTGGGCAGGGGCTTACACTCGTCCACTTCTCAGCTCAACCTAAGCCGTCATGTTCACACCTCCCCGTGTCCCCCTGTCTAATAGACTGGGGGAAAATCATGCGCCCATCGTATTCCACAAAAGGTGCTTACGTTGAGCCGAAAAGTGGAGGAGTGTAAGCCCCTGCACCTGGGCCACGCCGTGCAGTGCAACTGCGAGTACATGGGTCAGCGCACCCCCGGCAGGGCCTTAGACTCGTCCACTTCTCGGCTCAACCTGAGCCGTTTCTGACACAAAATACAACCTAAACACCCCCTGATACCCCCTGATACCCCCTACAAACCCCCTACACAACCCATAAATATACCCTTCAACCCACCCAAAGCGCTTTCGTTGAGCTGAAAAGTGGACGAGTGTGAGCCCCTGAGCCCCGGCACACCGCGGAACCAGGACCGCAGCCCCATGCCCGGCGGCGGCATCATGTGCTGCGGCAGGGGGGGTCATCGACAACAACCACTCAGCCGAGGTCGAATCTCCTCCTCCTCCTCCTCCACCTCCCCTTCCTCCTCCTCCTCCTCCTTCCCTTCCTCCTCCTCCTCCTCCTCCTCCTCCTCCTCCTCCTCCTCCTCCTCCTCCTCCTCCTCCTCCTCCTCCTCCTCCTCCTCCTCCTCCTCCTCCTCCTCCTATTCCTCCTCCTCCTCCTCCTCCACGCGTCTGTATGAGGAATCACCCTGGAGGCATGTCATGCTCCGATATCGGTTCGGTTGCTTGTTCTCAATGACTCTCCAGTTCGGCGACGGCTCCGCCGGCCCCGTCACCGCCGCCGCCGCCGATGCGGCCCCCGTGCCCGTGGCCCTGCTCTACAACGTCACGTGGCTCCCCAACACCACGGAGGCGCGCGCGAAGCTGCCCGCCGACGACGAATTCCCCCTGCTGACGGCCACGCTGCAGACGGGCAGGCGCTTAAACTCGGCCACTTTTCGGCTCAACGTAAGCACTTTCCGTGGGATAGGGGGTGCATTTGCAGGTCGTGCAGGGCATGTGTAGGGGGTGGCAGGGGGAATCAGGGGGTGTATTTTGTGTCAGAAACGGCCCAGGTCGAGCTGAAAAGTGGACGAGTGTAAGCCCCTGCAGACGGGCTCCTCCGCCTCTGCGGAAGGGCGGTGCAGGTTGACCCTGTCAAGACCCCTGTTGAAAGCGCCTCTGGTGTCACCGCTTGAAACTACAATGTGTTGAACTGTTTTCAAGTTTTGCTTATGATCTCAACTTGCGCCGCTGCACCGCGGACGGTGCAAGTTGTGCGGGCGAGTACAACGCGCGGCCGTGCATCGCGCCGTTCCAGGCAGGGGCTCACACTCGTCCACTTTTCAGCTCAACCTGAGCCGTTTCTTCTGACACAACATACACCCTAATGCCTGGTCTGTACCCCCTGCTAGATGTAGTAATTCGTACTACATGTAGTACGATTAGAGTTTGGTAATCTGGCTAAGAGTCAAATGTGTTGCGGTGATTTGGCCAAAAGTCAGACGGTACTACAAGTACTACAAATTAAGTCCGAGCGGACCCGGCACTAGACACCCCCTGCTAATATCCCTTAAACCTCCCAAACACCCCGTAAACAAACCCTGAATGCACCCCCTATGCCACAGAAAGCGCTTACGTTGAGCTGAGAAGTGGACGAGTGTATGCCCCTGCCTCCAGGCGCCGTTCGACAAGCGCATCGAGGCGCTGGGTGACCAGGCGCCGTTCCCGCAGAACCAGTCGTGCAGCGCTGCCGCCGTCGACGGCAGCGGTGCACAGATCTCCGTGGCATGGTGGGGCTGTAATACGGAAGGTGACGTGCTAGAACAGTTGAGTGTTATCTGCCACGTCATAGGATTCCGTTTGACTCAATAAACGAAGGTCTACACCGTGGTGGATGAAGTAGGGCCAGGTGAATGATACGTTCCGCGTCATTCTTCTCATCTCAACCCGTGGTTTTTTTCATCAAACCGCATCCTGGGACGTGGTGGGTATAATTCACCTGGCCCTGCCTACTTCATCCACCACGGTGCAGACCTTCGTTTCTTGAGTCAAACGGCATCCCATGACGTGGCGGGTATCACTCACCTGTCCCTAGCACGTCACCCTCCACATTGTAGGCCTACCTTTCTTATAGTCAATCAGTATCCAGTGCCGCGACACACTGTCATCAGAGTGACAAGATATGATCGGGAGATCAATATGGGAGATCGATATGGGAGATCGATATGGAAGATCGGACATCAATGAGATATCGATAGGAATATCGATATGGGATATGGTATATCGATATGGGATATGGTATATCGATATGGTTATCTACCATATCGATATGGTCATCCTGGATATCGATATGGGAGATGAGGCTAATGATATGGGAGATGACAGTATCGATACGGTCATCTCCCGTATCGATATGGGATATCTTGTCACTCTGATCTGTCATCTAGCTCCCCGCCACGTCACCCTCCACATCATTGAGTCGATCAACATCCGATGACGTGGCAGCCTGTCATCCACGTGGCCCTGGCTTCCTGCCACGTCACCCTGCGCATCCGATGACGTGGCAGCCTGTCATCCACGTGGCCTGTGCTTCCTGCCACGTCACCCTCCACATCACAGGCCGACGATCATTGAGTCGTTCAGCTTCCGATGACGTGGCAACCTGTCATCCACGTGGCCATGGCTTCCTGCCACGTCACCCTGCACATGACAGTCCAACCCTCATTGACTCGATCAGCATCCGATGACGTGGCACCCTGTCATCCACGTGGCACTACAGCGTGGAGCCACACGTTCCAGCTCCCGGTAGGGCGGTGCAGACTGACCCTATCAATCCCACGTTGAAAGCGCCTGGTACTGAGCGCTTGAAACTGTCATATGATAAGCTGCTTCAAGTTTCGCTTTTAAATTCAAGTTGCGCCGCTAAATCCGGGCGGGCGCGGCGTACGACGTCAAGTGGATGTTCGGTCACTTACACATCGGTGGCCGCAATCTTCAGGCACGGCCCAGGGTTCAGGGTTTAGGGTTCAGGGTTTAGGGTTTCATATGCACATCGGTGGCCGCAACCTTCAGGCACGGCCGGGGCTCAACGCATAGTGTACCGGTGCTCCCAAGCGTTTAGGGTTTTGGGTTTTTGGGTTCAGGGTTTAGGATTTAGGGTATAGGGCATAGGGTATAGGGTTCAGGCACATCTGTGGACGCAACCTCCAGGCACGGCCGCGACGCGTGTTTCCGGTGTTCACTCCTTCATGCACCACTTGGTGTATCGGCACCTACGCGGTACGACCCCCTCTACTTTAAGAAACTGGGGGGTAGATCACATTGATTTACAGTTGGGGGGTTGATAACTGGATACCGGTCGGCCGGGTGTCGGTCGTGAGTCCCCTCCTCACGGTACTCACCACTGAACCTTCCAGTTTCTGAGAGTCGAGGGGCTCCGACCGCGTAGACAGGGGCCAGGGTGGGAGCCTAGTACCTCCTCCTACACGCGGACGCGTCTCTATCTCTCCTCCACATAGTGTACGATGCTCGCAGCGTCATCCAGAATAAAGGGTGCATTTGATGAATGAAGAAGGGCTATGTCACTGCAGGATACTCATACGAATAGTGTTATACTCATACAAAATAATCAGAACGCTCCATTTGGACGACTATCTGAGTCCACAATGAGCCCACAGTCAGGTTGAGGCATCCCGAAACTGGCGTAAGGTCCTGCGCTTGGCTGATGACCCTGAACCCTGTGGCCCAAACCCCAAACCCTAAACCCTGAACCGTAAATTCTAAAACCCTTAAACCTAAGCCCTAAACTGAAAGGCCCTGCGCCCGGCTGATCAACACCACTGCAGGAGCCAACAGTGCGGCGGGGCGGTGCAGGTTGACCCTATCAAAACCCGGGTTGAAACCGCGCCTGGATTCAGCGCTTGAAACTGAAATGGCGATGATGCGCTTTCAAACGTTGCTTTCAATTTCAACTTGCGCTGCTGCAACGCGGTGGTGTGCCAGACCAACGCCGTCTACGGCAGGGGTTATGTAGGGTAAATAGTAGGAGGTATATAGGGGGTATGTAGGGGGTGTATAGGGGGTATATAAGGGGATTATACGAGTGCAAGGCCCCGCCTCGGCCCTGAGCTTGTAAGTCTCACCGCCTGTGATCAGGGGCTTACACTCGTCCACTTCTCAGCTCAACCTGAGCCGTTTTTCACACAAAATTCACCTTAAACAACCCTGAATACCCTCCGATACCCCCCCAATACCCCTCCAATACCCCCCGATGCCCCCCAAGACCTCCTAAACACCTCGACACAATCCCTTAATGCAACCCCTATCCCACAGAAAACGCTTGCGTTGAGCCGAACAGTGGACGAGTGTGAGGCTCTGATGCACGGCACGGAGCCGGGGGTGCCGGGGAACGAGAAGGGGTTTATCGTCAACATCACCGTCTGCCCCTTTGGCCCCCCCCTGCGCATCACCGGCGGGGGCCTACACTCGTTCACTTTTCAGCTCAACCTAAGCTGTTTCTGACACCAGACACACCCTAAACAGCCCCTGGTACCCATTGACACCCCCTAAACACCCCCTACACTACCCTCAAATGCATCCCCTATCTAACAAAAAGCGCTTACGTCGTACCGAGAAGTGGACGAGTGTAAGCCCCTGATCACAGGCGGTGAGACTTACAAGCTCAGGGCCGAGGCGGGGCCTTGCACTCGTATAATCCCCTTATATACCC
>Ga0307489_10001488_pt1 | contig 15426 bp, 15 predicted proteins | sample SB12metaG_FD_202247 | JGI IMG/M metagenome (GOLD analysis project Ga0307489, IMG submission 202247) | Sea-ice brine microbial communities from Beaufort Sea near Barrow, Alaska, United States - SB 1.2 | ecosystem: Environmental > Aquatic > Marine > Coastal | place: USA: Alaska | collected... | reverse complement strand
GGGGCGGCGGCGGGGGCGGCGGCGGCGGCGGCGGCAAGCGCAGCGAGAAAAGAGGCGGCGGCGGGCTCGGCGGCGGCGGCGGCGGGCGCGGGTGGACTGGGGCGAGGGCGATGTGTGTCAGGACGTGGCGGGCCCAGTGCCAGCGCGAGCAAGGGAGCGGCGGCGGCGGCGGCGGCGGCGGCGGGATCCCGGCACTCCGCGGGAGCAGCGTACAGGTGCGGCGCCCAGCGCGGCGGCGGGCCGTGCTTCGGCGCCGCCCACGGCGGTCCCTCTGCACCGATCATGGCCGCCGTCTAAGGCCCCGGCAAAGAAAACGCTCAAACTCATCACCGGTGGCAGTCAACTCAAGGAACGAGGGTTCAAAATGTGTAAAACGCTCAAAACATCACATAACGGCTTTCGACTCAAGAAACGAGGGTGGAAAACGTGTACATCAAGCTGCTGAACATCGCAAAGTGGCATTCAACCCTAGAAATGAGGGCTCAAAATGTGTAAAAAGTACATTTTGAGCAATTTCTGCCAGGCCCCGCCGGCGCACACCGCCCCTCCGCGGCCACCTTGACCAGGTTGCTGAAGAAGCCGTTGCCGCCAGCCGCGCCTCGCTTTGTGAGGGCGGCCAGAGGATGCGCGGGCGGGCGGGCCGCCTCCTCCTCCTCCTCCGCTGCCGCTACCGCCGCCGCTGCAGCCGCCGTCTCCGCCTGCTCCCCCTCCGCCCAGGGGCGTACACTCGTTCACGTTAGAGCTCAACTTGAGCAAATCCAGGATACATTCATGAGTTAAGCTCGGTTACGCGGTGGACAGAAGAGCTCAAGCTGAGCTGAAATCGGAACGAGTGTAAGCCCCTGCCTCCTCCTCCGCCGCCTCAGCCGCCGCCTCTGCATCATCTGCCGCCTCCGCCTCCGCATCCGCCTCCGCATCTGCCGCCGCCCTAGCTGCCGCCTCGCGTAAATCGTCCTCGTCCCCCTCGCGCTCAGCCTCCTTGGATGCCGCCGCCGCTGCCGCCTCCTCTTCTGCTTCGGCTGCCGCCTCCGCCGCTTCGTCTTCCAATGCCAATGCCAACGCCTCCGCGTCTGCTGCTGCATCCGCCACCGCCTCATCCACCGCCGCTCCCGTCACTGCCGACGTGAACAGCAGGTTCTCCGAAACGTTGAATTCAGTCGGCAACGTCCCCGCCCCATCGTCCACCTCGCCGCCCGCTGCCGCCGCCGCCGTCGCCGCCGCGGCCGCCGCCGGCGGAGCCGGGGAAGGCGACAGCAGCATGGAGAGCGGCGTGTCGTCGGCGTCCACCGGTGCAGCCTTCTGTTGATTGGCTTTCGGTGTGGTCGCCGCCGCCGCCGCCGCTGGCGCCCCCGCCGGCTCCGCCTCCGCCCACGCCGCCTCGGCCGCCGCCTCCGTCTCATCTGCCGCCTCCGCTTCCGCATCTGCCTCCGCATCTGCCGCCGCCCTAGCTGCCTCCCTGACCAGCCGAGCCAGTTTCGACTTTCTGTTTTTGATGAAGTTGGTGAGCTGGGACTCAGTGATGGGGCCCAGCGCGGCGAGCTCGGTGACGAGGCGCTGCATCTCCTCGCCGCGCGGGACCGCCATGCCCGTGTCCACCAGCGCAATGAGTCGTGTCAGCAGCTGATCCTTGGGGTTGAAGCGAGGATCCGGCTTGGTCTTATGCGCCGCCGCCATCATCGCTTGAACATCACCCGAGCTGACTGTGAAGTTGCCCGCGCCCGTCTCCGCCGCCGTCGCCGGCAGCGGCGCCGCCGCCAGCACCAGCACCCGCTGGGGCGCCTGCAGGGGAGCCGGTGGCCGCGGAAGAGGTAGAGGGGGAGGAGCCGCCGTCGCCGCTGCCGCGTCCTCCACCGCCGCCGCCCACCCCGCCCACCCCAGCGCCGCGCCTGTCGCAGCTTCCGCCTCCGCCGCCTCCGTCACCGCCGCCTCCTCCTCCTCCTCGGCGGTGCGCGAGGGCCACGCCGGCGGCGCCCCCGGCTGCGGCCCTGGCTGCGGCCCCGGCTGCGGCCCCGGCTGCGCCCCCGGCTGCGCCCCCGGCTGCGCCCCCGGCTGCGCCCCCGGCTGCGCCCCCGGCTGCGCCCCAGGTTGTAGATTCACCTTCTCCGCCGGCCCGGGCCTCACCTCGGAGTCCGACAGGTGCCACGCCTCCTCCTCCTCCTCCTCCTCCTCCACCTCCTCCTCCTCCTCCTCCACCTCCACTTCGCCCGAGGAGCAACCCCCTAACATGCCACTGCCGCCGCCGTTGCCGTGCACGACCTCGTTCATAGCGACACTCTGCGGGCGCATCTTGCCTTGGTGGCGATGCTTTTCGAAAATGGCGCCGGCCGCTGTCGCGATGTGCTCGTCGAACGGCACCCTCGGTTGCAGCCTTTGCCGCCGCCTCCTCGTGCAGCACCACCTGCCGTGCTGCCGCCTCCACCGCCGCCGCCTTCTCCTCCTTACGCGTTACCTCTGCCGCCGCCGCCGCTGCCGCTGCTTCCTCCTCGCGCCTCACCTCCACCGCGTCAGCTGCTGCTGCCCGCGCGGCATCGGCACGTTCGTCCGAGTGGGGTGCTTAGATGCTATGCTGTTGAGGTGCGAGGGCGGTGCACAGGTCAGTCTTCAGAGTAATCCCAGGCGCGCTTCTACGCGTGCTTGGGAGCGGCGTTCGAGAGCCAACTTGGAACCAGCGGCGTTCTCCCGAACTGCTGCAAGGGCGCGTGGGGGTGCTGCCGTGAGGCGGCGCAGGTTCACACGCGATTGGGGCGCAATCTCGCCAGTAGTCATTACGACGTCGACAAAAAAACACAAAAACTGTACGTGGACATTGCAGGCGCGGGCGGTGGGGACCCCGCAGACGCACCCGGGAGCGTGCTGGAAACCCACCTGGACGCGCACGCTCCTGCCTCGGTGGCTCGCTTGACGAAGGGGGGAAGGGGTTGTGCGGCGACGCTCCGCGCGATGTGACCTAATGCGACCAATGCAATTGAGCATTCCCAGTGAGCATTCCCCGCGTGCAATAACTCCGCATAACCTGGATAACCGCGAGGTGAAAATCAGCAAAATCTTTCAGCAAAATCTTTCAGCATTCAGCGCACAACACGCGCGGCGCACGGTCCCGCGGACGACGACGAGGCGATGCGGCGAGCCGGGCGCGTGGGTGTCCTGCTCGCCTTAGCCCGACATGGCGCTCCTCCTCCTCCCGGGCTCGGGCAGGGCGGACGGCTGCCGCGCCTGGCCCCTCCGCCGCTCGCGTCTGGAGGGTGCCTACTATATGACGTCGCCCTCAGGGTGGGGCACAGGGCATCGGCGGACGAACGCGAACGCCCCGACGTTGAATCTCCTCCTCCTCCTCTTCCTCATCGCGTATGCTCGAGCTCTCACCCTGAAGTTACTGATAAGTCATGCTCCGATACCGGTTCGAGGGGTTGTGCTTAATGACCCTCGTGCGAGGTGAACTCTCGCACCAGCCCCGAGAGCGTCCCGTCGGACCCCAGTCGCATCCACGCCGCCCGCCCGCGAGGCGGCTTCAGCTCGGCGGCGACGGCGCCATCGTTGCGTGCCCCCCCAGCAACGCGGGCGAGGACTGCATCATACGCATCTACAGCAGCGACGGTGCGTCGCGAATACGCAGCTGCCGCTGCCGTTGACGACGCGCCGGGCGCGAGCGTTGCCATGAAGACCCAGCGCTTCTTCCAAGATAAGCTCGAGATTAATGCGGATGGCCTTGGGGAGCTGGATATGAAGCTGCGAGGCGCCCACGGCGGCGGCGGTAGAAGCGCCCAAAACATAATCGACCGCCGCCGCGCCCGCCGCCGCCGCCGGCGCCGCCAACCGCGCCCGCTTCTTCGCCCCCTGAACCGGCTGTGGCGCGCCGCGCTACGCGCCAGACCTTATAACGTTTTGCCTCCCTTTCCGTGCCTCCATTCCTGCTCCCGTCTGAATTGTTTCACAGCTGTTTGGGTGCCTTCCACGCCGCCGCCGCCGCCGCTCTCGCTGTGTCCTCCCCCCCCTCCGGCCCAGCAATCGAGCTGAGACGCGTTCCCTGCGCCCCCGCCGCATCGACAGCAGCAGCAGCAGCATGGCCCCAAGCCAGGCCATGCGACGCGGCGCGCGATCGACGCCGCGTCGAAGGCGAGTGACATCGTCGCCGCCTTCTCCGCGTTCGAAGCCGCCATCGCGGAAGGCATGGCACGCGTATACTTGTCGCCCCTAAACTAGCCTACTAAGCACTAGCCCCTAAACTAGCTTAAACTAGCTTAGTTTAAGCCCCCCTGTTTTACTCGCCCACTGTAATTCCCAATACTAACCACTAAGCCACTAACCACTAGCCCCTAAACTAGCTTAAACTAGCTTAGTTTAACCATCCCCATCGCCAGCACTAACTTAGTTTGACAAGTATAGGGCACGGGCATCGCACTGGTTGCCAAGGAACGAGTGCAGTGGTTGGGGAGGAGGAGGCGGTGAGTGTGCACGAGTACACTGGTGCACTGTGAGCAACCAATCAGACACGAGGAGGCCTAAACCCTAAACCCTAAACCCTAAACCCTAAACCCTGGCGACTGAGCACGGGTACGCTGACACACTATGAGCACATACTCATGGAACGAGTGGCCAGGCCAGGGAGGAGGGTGCGGTGGGTGTGCAGCTGTGCACGGGTGCACTAGTACAATGTGAGCAAACCGCCAGGAAACGAAGGCACTGGTCAGGGAGGAGGATGCGCGAGTGTGCACAGGTACACGGGTACACGGGTACACCGTGCTCAAACAGTCAGGGAGCGAGTGAACGGCCCTGATGGACGGCGTGTCGATCCAGCCGCACAGCTGCGATGTGCTGGTAGGGCACAAGGCTTACAACTTAATGACGTGGCACCCCGAAGTAGCTCTAGTCCAGGTGTCGGCGCCACATCATCCCGTGTAGTACTGTGCTGCCACGTTTGCCCTTCACATGACTTTTATCCCATTCCCAGTACATTGCTTGCGTGGCGAGACCACTAGCTAGCCAGGGCAACCCCCTGACGCCTGGCGCATGACGCTCGCCATGTCATGCTCAACGTTAAAGAAATCCTCGGCCTATGACACGGCGAGCTTTCCTCCCCCTGTACCCTCCCCTGACGCATAACAACGCTCGCCACGTCGTCCTCGAAGTCAAAGAACCCTCGGCCCATGACACGGCGAGCGTTTCCTTTTCCCCCGGCCCTACTTTTTGCTGCACCTGTGCTCCGGCGGAGTCAGCGCCCAAAGATCCGACCGGAGGCACGCGCCCAAGGAACCCAAGGGCCCGACCGACAAGAACGGCGACGCCATGATCATTAAAATAAGGGCCGCCGCCGCGACGGCCGCCGCGGAGAGTGTGGCAGCGGCAGAGCTCGCGCTGGGTATGGCGGTGCAGGTGAACAGTAAACAGTAAACATCATCTCGTTGAAACCAAACCGCCTATGATGCAGTTTCAGCGCTTCAAGCCATAATACGATATGAACCGCGATGAAACTTGCTTTATAATTTAACTTGCGCCGCTATAGCTGGGCAACGCCAAGCCCGCCGCCGCCGAGGACCGCAGCAAGGCGAGGCGGTGTAGATTGATAGTATGTAAACCCGTGTTGAAAGCACCCATGGTCTCAGCGCTTGAACCTATGATACGATGAGCCGCTTTCAAATGTTGCTTTCAAAATCAACTGGCGCCGCTACAGCAAGGTGGTGGTGCCCCCGCGCGACTCCGTGTACCCGGAGCGCGCCGAGGCCGTCTTCGACTACATGGTGGAGTTCTATAAACACCCCTCGCCACGTGACATATCAGTGAGTTAAATGCTTCTGCGTGTATAAGAAGGCACCAGATTTTCGCCCGGGCCACCGTCAAATCACGCAACACATTGTGCACCCGTTGTGTACGAGGCTTGTCGTCGTATCGAGCGTAATCAGGTACCATTCACTTAAGCGCCACACCCTGTGAGCGTCGAGCAAAACCTGATGCCGAATCTGATGGCGGGCTGTACCGCGAGGTTGAGAACCGCGTGAACCGCACGGAGATGAGCTACACGGCGATGGCGCGCATCGCGGCGGCGGAGGGGGACCCGCGCCGCGCGCAGGATATCATCTCGCGGTATGGGCCAGCGGATTGCCAATGGCAATCCCCCAAAGTTCTTTTTCGCATTTCCGATACAAAGCCCCCAAATTTCCGCTATAAATTCCGCATAATCGGCCCAAATCCCCGCGAATCCACCCGTTAATTCCCTATCCGCCCGACTCCGCCCGGCATGATGTGCTCGCCTCTCCCCCGCGACTGGCGGCGGAGCGGCTGACGCCCAGGCTGCGCACTTTCGCGCCGGCGCTGCACGCCTTCTGCCTCGCCGGTCGGGCCTGGCAGATATTGCTCGCCACGCCATCCAACGCATGTTTGTTGCTCGCCACGTCATTCAACGTATGTTTGTTGCTCGCCACGTCATTCAACGTATGTTGGATCCTCTATTCTTGAAGTAAATAACAATCTGTGACGCGACGTGGCAAGGAATATCTGCCAGGTCCTACTCGCCGGCGACATCGAGGGTGCCCTGGAGGTGGATGCCGCGATCGCCGCGGCGGGGATTGAAATCACGGAGGCGGAGTACGCCGTGTTCCTCGCCGCGTACCGCGAGGCAGGGCCAGGGTTTAGGGTTTAGGGTTTAGGGTTTAGGGTTAGGGTTCAGGGTACCGCGAGGCAAGGCCGTGTCCACAAGCCGCCACGTGATCGGCTGCATATTGTACTCGGTGCTCTCTGCGTCATCCGCCACGTAGTATACCGGTGCTCACTACGTCATCGACAACACAGTGTTCAGGTGCCCGCCAGGCAACCCACAGCGTTGGAAACCTACGCTCCGGAGTGAATGGCATCCCATAACGTGTTGAGGGTCATCATCTGCTCGGCCCTAGCACTCGGCGGCGCGATGGGAGGACGGGTTCTCGATGCTGCGGCGGCTTCGCGAGGACGTGCGCACGCTGGGTAGGGCGCTGCAGCTTGACAGTATCAAACTATTTTTCCTTGAGCTGAACGGCACCCGCCAGACGAACTTAGACCGTGCCCAGGACGTGTCGTCAAACCGTAGGGCAGTTCAGGTTGGCAGTATCAAACCCCGTGCTGAAAGTTCCTATCGTTCCGGTTTCAGTGCTTGAAGCTTGAATATCATGAAACGCTGTAAGGCTTTGCTTTCAATTTCAACGTGCGGCGGTAAAGGTGGGCGACGCGCTGGCGGCGGAGGTGCGTCAGTGGGTGCTCGCCGCGCCCGGCTGGGCGCCCGAGGCGCAGGTCACCGTTAACCAGGACACCGGCGCATGTGTGGCGGAACCCTCGGGTACGGCCTGGCATATCATATTGCCCGCCACGCCATCCAACGCACTCTGAATGCGCGTTTCAACGTACTTGAACCCTTGTTTCTTGCGTGCAGTGGCGTATGATGTGGCGAGCAGGCCCTACGTACCCAGCGCACTTCAAAACCTTGTTTTATCGTAGTTCGCAGCCTTATGTGTGAAACAGCATGTGACGTGGCGAGCAATATCCGCGAGCCCCTACCCTGTGGCGCGCACATCCAGCTTATGTCCATGAACCTGACACCTCAGGATCGCGCGGACCTGCTGGCTGGTATCGGCAAGCTGGCGCGTGAGCGCGAGGCTGATAAGGGCTTCGACTCCTTTGTCCAGTGGCTGGAGCGTAAGGTAAGATCTGGCAGACTTTGCTCGCCACGTCATCCAAAACATTTCGAACCCTCGTCCATTGAGTCAAATAGCATCATATGACGTGGCAGGAGCGGAAGGTAGGACCTGACAGAACTTGCCCGCCACGTCATTCCAGGCATTTTAAACCCTTGCTTGTTGAGTTTCATGGCATCCTATGAAGTGGTGAGCCTCAGGCAGATTTTGCTCGCCGCGTCATCCAAAACATGCCGGACCCTCGTTCATTGACTTAAAGAGCATCTAGGACCTGGCAGATTTTGCTTGCCACGTCATTCAAGGCATTTTAATCCTTTGCTTGAATGGCATTCTATGACGTGGCGAGCCTTGTGCAGGTTTTGCTCGCCACGTCATCAAAACATTCTGGACCCTCGTTCATTGAGTCAAACAGCATCGTATGACGTGGCGAGTCTGGTTTGCCTGGCCCAATCGGAAGGGCCCGCTTCCTTACTCGGTGGACGGCGCCAACGTGGCAATGTACAACCACTTCCAGGACTCGAAGTTCAGCTTCAAACAGGTGGAGAAGTCGATGGTGGCACTGCGACCGGCGGCGAAAGAGATGCAAAAGGTAGGGTTTAGGGTTCAGGGTTCAGGGTTAAGGGTTTAGGGGTGGTGTGATAGACATTGCTCTCCATATCATCCCACATATCATCCAACACGCGTGAACCCTCGTTTCTTGGGTAAATGGCATCCTATGACGTGGCGAGCAATATTTGCTTGGCCCTAGCAGAAGGAGCGGCGCGCGATGTTGGCGGCGCAAGAGAAGGTGACGGCGGCGGCGGTAGCGGCGGCGACGGCGGCGGCGGCGGGGGGGGGGCGGGATGCTGCGGAGGCTGATGAGGTGGAGCCGGAGGCGGGGGCGGAGGCGGGGGCAGTGGCAATGGCGACTAATACGGACGATGGGGCGGGAGCGGCAGTGGGGGTAGAGGTAGAGGGCAAGGGGGCAGAGAGCAAGACGGAGGGGGTGGTGGGCCAAGGTGCTGTAGTGGCGGCAGCGGAGGGGGCGGCGGGGGAGATGGCGGCGGCGGAGGCAGCGGCGGGGGAGGCAGCGGCGGCCGAGGAGGGGAAGGCGGCGGTAGAGGAGGAGACGGCGAAGGAGGCGGCGGCGGCGGCGACGGCGGCGGGGATCGCGGCCATGGTCGGGCGGTGCAGATTGACCCCATGAAAACCACGTCAAAGCGAGTATATATAAGCGCATGAAACCATGACATGAGGAAACCGAAATAACACTTTGCGTTCAACTTCAACTTGTGCCGCTATACCATGGTCCCGCTGCCCGCTGGCGCGCCCTGCGCCGGCATGCCCGTGTGCTTCCTGCACGCACGGCGCACCCGTGGTGGTCCCGCCAACGCCGGGTTCGCGCAGCGCCTGATGCAGACCTGGCGCAACTCAGGGGAACTCTTCACCACTCCGGCAGGGGGGTTATTGAGAAGACGCGTTAGACCGACGTCCAATGATTCCCTCCTTCAGCTCCTCCTCCTCCTTCTTCTCATCCTCCGCCTCCTCCTCATCCTCCTCCTCCTCCTTCTCCTTTTCCTCCTCCACGCGTCTGTATAAGCATTCCCCCTGACGGTCAGCCATGCTCCAACATTTCAGATCGAGTGCTCGCTGTCAACGACCCTCCCGGCAGTACGGGTCGAACGACGACTGGTATTGGCTATACGCCGCCGTGGTAGGGCGGCGTAGGCTGACCCCAGTTTGACCCCGGTTTGACCACGCCTTGTTTCAGCGCATAAAGCTGAAACATCATAAAAGCGCTCTCAAACTTTGCTTTCAATTCAACTTTCGCCGCTACACCGCGGCGTCCGGCGATGACTCCTTCCTCATCAGCAACGACGAAATGCGTGACCACGCGTTCCAGATGCTGCCCGCACCCAAGCTGTTCCAGCGCTGGAAGGAGCGCCACCAGGTGAGGAGGGGTACACCAGTACAACATGAGCACACAGTCTGAAGTCGATGGATGTCATACCTGCGTGTGAGTGTGTGAGTGTGTGAGTGTGTGAGTGTGTGTGTGTGTTCAACAGTGGACTGGGCTGACGGATCAATCAAATCACCGAGCACTACCACTGAACAGCAACACCTGTGAGTCAAGTGTACGTACGCATTCTGACGGCGAGCGTGACCTACCTGTAAATCACCCTTATTCCCTCGTTTACTAAGTAACGTATTGCTCCGTGACACGGCGAGAAGTGCCTGCACCTGGCACTACTTTCAGGTGCGGTTCCACATGTCGCCGGCCACCGGATTGCAGCTGTACTTCCCGCCCGTGTTCACCACGTGCATCCAAGAGGCGGCGGACCGGTCCTGGTGGATGTTCCCGTGCGACTCGGGGGAGTGGATCTGCGCCCGCCGCAGCGCGGCGTGAACGCTGAACAGCCCCCTTCCAACCATCAGCCCTTCCTGTTTTCAGGCTGGTTGCTGGATTTACCTTTTGAGAGAAAAGTATACGAAATATATCCATCCCTTTTATTTGCGGCGGCCGGAGCGCGAGAGACCGGTCACCGACCGTCTCATCAACTCGAGGGCCGTCCCATGTCAACAAACAGTATAGAACGATCGCGATCCCTGACTATGAGATACGCATATCGGGTTGGGGGGGCAAAATGGGATGTGGTCACGATCGTTGTTCGTTTAGTCAACAGACCCTCACCCATACATTGTTCAGCTTGCCGTGCACGTCAGGCTGATCTACACTGTTAATTTCAGAACGAGAGTCTGTTGACTCAAAAAATCCCAAATCCCTTCTTCCCTCCCCCACCCGATCTGCGTAGGACGTGCCAGTAGAGGCGTCACAAAACGATGACGTGCAGTAGACAATAGATGTAGAGGAGTCGACGATGCTTTCTACAGAACGTGGATTTTAAGAAACAAACACGAGCTGACGCGCGTCGCGACGAGGAGATGGCACCAGTTTAAACGAATCATGGTGTGACGTAGAAATTACATGCGGCGGAGTGGACGCCTGCCTCCCTCCACTCAAACGCCGCAAACCCGCGCGTCTAAAACGCATCTACAATCCAAGTCCCAACCCACACGTTCTCTCATCACATCCTCACTCTCCTACTCTCACCTCCACACCAAATCGCATCCTGCGACTTCCAACACACCCAGCTGTAGTGGCGCAAGTTGAGTTTGAAAGCAGAAGTTGAATGTAGTATATCGCACTTTGGTTTCAAGCGCTTAGTTCCAGGCGACTTGAACTTGGGTTTCACAGGGTCACGCTTCGGCGATTTGAACTTGGGTTTTACAGGGTCACGCTTCGATCCAGGCGAAGCCAACTCGAGCTTCGCACTACGCAGTTCTGGTGGGGACAGCGAACGGAGATTTGAATTTGCTTGAGTTCATAGACGGTCGCTCATATAAACTACGGTGTAGTTCAAGTTACCGTAAACGGTAACTAGAAAAATGTATGAGCGGAGGTCTATTGACTCAACGATCGTAACAATACCGCGCCACGCGCCATCCCCATTTGCCCCCCCCACCAGAAGTGCGTAGTAGGGTCAACCTGCACCGCCCTACCCAACGGGACCCCGCTCTGAACACGTATTCATTTACTAGGCCTCCATGCCCTTCCCCTTGCCCTTCACGTAGTGGCGCAAGTTGAGATTGAAATCATGGTTTGAAACCGATTCATCCACATAATAGCTTCTAGCTTCCAAAGCTGAAACTAAGCACGGTCCAACCTGGGGTCAACCTGGGGTCAACCTGCATGGTTTGAAACCGATTCATCCACGTAACAGTTTGTAGCTTCAATACCTGAAACTAAGCACGGTCCAACCTGGGGTCAACCTGGGGTCAACCTGGGGTCAACCTGGGGTCAACCTGGGGTCAATCTGGGGTCAAGCTGCACCGCCCGACCTTCATGATGGGGGCCTCGTTGGTCTTCTTGTTGCCCGCCTTCTTGGACCGCGCGCAGGGTCATAATACATAGTGTACCGGTACACACATTAGTCGGGGTCAAAAAGCATGGTGAACCGGTATAAACATAGTATCCGAACATGCAGGAGCCCCGGGCGCTATCATAGAAGAGGTCATCAGTTGCATGGCAAACAAGAAGAGGTGATGAGTTGCGTTCCTGCTCACTGCATAGTGTGCGGTGTGTGGTGAACATAGAGGTGGTCGGTTGAAGTTCCGCTCACGGTACTGTGCAGTGTGCAGTGTGCGTGTCAGTGGTGTGTGTCAGTGGGTGTGTGGCAGGATTTGACGTACAGGATGACGAGGAACGAGTGGGGATGATGATGATGGGTGCACTAGTACACTATTGAGCAAACTGTCGGAGGGTTACCTAACAGTCTAGGAACGTGGGGAGGAGGGGATGGGAGGGAGGGGAGGGAGGGGCAGGGGAGGGGATGGCAGGGGAGGGGAGGGGAGAGGAGGGGAGAGGAGAAGAGGGGAGAGGATGGGAGGGGGCGGATGGGATGGGGAGATTGCGGGCCTCACGTCGTTGTAGTACTTCTGCGAGAAGCCGCCCGACACGTTCTTCTCGCCGTCGGACTTGACGTACAGGATGACGAGGAACGCCGTGGGGATGATGATGAACAGCGCCGTGGCGATCACACCCAGGGTTAGGGTCTCACGGATAGTGCTCGCCACGTCAGCATGTGCATGTTGAACTCTCGCTTATTGATTTAGATGGAGGGACTGATGGATGGTGCTCGCCACGTCATAGGGTGCCATGTAGTTCAAGAAGCAAGGGTTCACTGGGTGCACTGATGGATAGTTCTCGCCACGTCACAGGATGCCATCTAACTGAATAAACGAGGGTTCAACATGCGTCTGCTGAACGTGGCGAGCACTATCCATTAGACTGATGGATGGTACTCGCCACGTCACAGGATGCCATCTGACTCAATAAACGAGGGGCTGATGGATAGTGATCGCCACGTCATAGGATGCCATGTACCTCAAGAAACGAGGGAATGAAATGCTTTTGATGACGTGGCGAGCACTATCCATCAGTCCCTACCCAGGATGTTCACGTCCGCCAGCGCAACCTGCGACATCCGCAGCCAGGGAACCACACCGCACACAAGAATGCGCAGGTGACCACCCTGTTATTCAGACACGGAATGGGCTGTACTAACTCTAATCATACCACCTAGAATGTTTAATAGTGCGAAACGGCAAGGTCCCATAGAGACGTGCTGCTCAACTTGATCGTCCAGCTGTTAACACGTCTCAATGCTGGGAATGAGTGGATTGGCGTGCCGAGTCCGCCCGTCAAGACTTTCCAAAGTGTCAAGTGGGGTGTGGCACGGCAATGTGGCACCGTCCAGAGTTTTGAATGGTGTGCAGTTGCGCGGCGCGGATTTCGGTCCCCACCTCCTGCGCGGCGAAGGCGGGGGCGGCGGCGAGGGTGGCGGGGAGCGCGGCGGCGGCGGCCACCACCCGGTCCTTCTTGAGGGACGCGGTGACCAACACCGGGGCGGGCGCCACGGCGGCGCGGGGTGCCACCACCGTCGCCTGCAGGGAGCGAGGCGGGAGGGAGAGAAGAGCAACGATCAGTACCGAGCAGTAACGAGCAGCGAGGAGTGACCATTGCTCCACCATACATCAGTAGCAAGCAGGGACGAGGACGCTCGTTCACATCAACGCCCTATCACTCATCAGTAACAGGCAGTGAAGAGAGGGCCAACGCCTTATCTGAGTGTCACGTAAAAGTAACAAGAGGAGAGTCTTAATGTCCGAATCACCGTCGTGTATCTGTAACACGCAACGACGAGGGATCAACGCCCAGACGGCACATTCAAACCACCCATACACACGCGAGAAGATGAACGCATGAAAGCAATGCTACGACGAAGGGGGCACTGGAGAGCACCGAAGCCACGAGCGCCGAAGCCTCCAGTTGGCAAAATCCGTGTCATACATTGCCAAGCAACACCTGCGCCCTCGCCCCGCGCCACCGCGCACCGCCTCCGTACCACGCGCGGGAGGTCAAGCGTCCCGCGCCCCCCGGATACGGCGCGATCGAAGCGGCGCTCGGCAGCCCCGTCGATCGGAGAGGCGATCAAAGGCTGCAGCGCCAACGACCGGTCGTCTCACAACAACGATCTCCCCAAAGATTTTCCACTTTATGACTGTGCGGTTGGGTTGCCGAGGCAAGACCTAGGTGCCGGCGCATCGCCCCCCCTCACGCGCCGAGCGCCCCGGGGCCTCACACAGTACCCCCACCACACCAACAACGCATCCACAGCTGTCATGCACCGCGTCCGCCGGTATCGCCGCCCCGCGAGGCGCCACAGCCGGCGCGCGCGAAGCTCAAATATCTCCCGCGAGCGTGCCAGGTCACACTCACCGCAGCCAGCTGGCTGTTCTACCCATTTTTACATTGGCAGGGTGTGCATCCTACCTTGGCGGCGGAAGCGCGGACTGACTTGCGCGCGGGGGCGACGCGCAGCGTGGGGAGGCCGACGGCGGCGATGCAGGACATGCTGAGAGAGGGGGTTTGGAGAGGTGGGGGAGCGGCGGTGGGTGCTGGAATGGCCCCCCGCGTTGCAGCAATTTGGCAAATGCCACTGGACTCGCGTACGGTGACATGGAGAGAATCAACAAATGCGCGATTCTCATTGGCTCACGAGCGGATATCAAGAGGGTACATTGAGAACCGCAGTCCCATGACTTATCCTCACCTTCGACCTGAAAGCTCGTACAGACAGTTGTGGGAGAGAGGAGACTAGAACTGTGATGAGGGTTTCTCAAGACCCTGCTTTTCAGGAATCTCCACGTTGGACGGCCGGGGTGACAGTAGTTCTGGCTGGACACCATATGTTCTTTTAGGTTTTCCCAACGTTAGGGTTTAGGGTACCAGATACGGGTGATTTCTCACCCTAAGCCTCGCCAATCGAGAACGCTTACCTGGTAGCAAAGGCCTGGAATGTATGGAACGCTTCAGCGTTTGCTAACTATCTTTGTGGTCCATCGGCCAACAAACGATCGGCGTGGTTGGACAGGCAAAATGCTCTCGCTGCAGGGAGACGTCTGGCTGCCACGTGCCCACGTGAAGGTCTATTTCGTTATCAACAACTTGAAACAGGAGGCCACTCTTTTAAGGTGCCACGGCCCCTCCTCGAAGGCCGCGCGCAACACCCACATGTCCGCTGTTGAGGCCCGAGCCGCCGCAGCGTCGTTTGGACTCACCAACCCCCATCTTGAAGTCAGGGGTAAGCGTTTTGTGTTCACGGGTACGTACACACAAACCGAATACTCAGCAAAGTAAACATGCCAAACAGCACTGGTAACTCAAAACAAAACAGGGAGCCTAAGTTTCCAAAATGGAGGCTGTAGCCACCCAAACCACTCCGATGTCTGGCCGGTCGGATTGATGACGTGTGGGCTCCAAATGAGGGTGATGCCCAAGGAAAGACGACACGTAGATGAAGTTTCAACCGTTGATTGTTACCTTGCAAAGATAAAACGGATGCATGACCGGGCCGTACCGCGCGGCGACGCCACTCCTTGACGCGCCTTTCAGCAACCTCAAATCCGTGTACTATGGGCGTCACCGCCTCCACCGGGCTCTGCCAGAAGATCCTCGTGCTCGTCACGGTCGCCACCGCGCGCGTCTCTTCCGCCATCCTCTTCGACACCGAGGCAGGGGCTTACACTCGTTCACTTTTCAGCTCAACTTGAGCGCTTTTCATGGGACACGGGGTTGTGCAGGGGTTGTGCAACCCATGTTGAGAGGGTGGTAGGGGGTATTTGGGGTGCGTAGGGTGTTTCTTGCGTCAGGCACCACACAAGTTGA
>Ga0307489_10001487_pt1 | contig 15437 bp, 21 predicted proteins | sample SB12metaG_FD_202247 | JGI IMG/M metagenome (GOLD analysis project Ga0307489, IMG submission 202247) | Sea-ice brine microbial communities from Beaufort Sea near Barrow, Alaska, United States - SB 1.2 | ecosystem: Environmental > Aquatic > Marine > Coastal | place: USA: Alaska | collected... | reverse complement strand
ACTTCCGTCAGGACATTCACTACATTGTGCAGATGTGTGCGGGCCACGCGGGCACCGAGACATGGCAGGGGGTTCATTGAGAAAAAGCACTCGGCTGAACGGTGGCCCAAGGCGGAAGCGTGGTGCCTCCTCACAAACGCTGACGCGTCTCCCTCTCTCTCTGTCACTCTACTGCCTCGACGTTGAATCGATGATCCGAGTCTACTACGGCTGTATGAGCATTCACCCTGAAGGTAAGACATGCAGGCACGTCAGATGTGCGTTCGATTGTCGTTCTCAATGACCCTGCGGCCTGGCCGAGTTCGTGCGCGCGCATGAGGTTCCCCTTGCCGGCGGTGCGGCAGATATCGCTCAAAGAGCATGTTTCGCATTGTTTTCATCTTCACTGGTGGACCCCCGATTCATGAGTGGAATGACACCCTGTGACGTGGTAAGCATATTGCATGTTATATGGGGTCAGCTTCATATGTAAACCCCCGATCCGTGGGTGACAGGTCACCCTGTGACCTGGAAACACATTATTCTGCTAACCTTTTCTCATGAGTCAATTGCCGCTCGCCAGATGTTTCGAACCCGTTATCTGCCGGGCCCTGCCCTCCGGATTAGATGGACGCCTGGGTGAAGGCAGGCCCTTACACTCGTTCTCTTTTCTGCTCACTTTCTGCTCAACTTAAGGTCACGCCCCTCCTAAGTCTGGATTCTACCCAAAGAAGACGAACGAATACAATAATCAAGATTCTTGACTTAATTCTTTGCAAGATAATTCTTCACCCCGGCTAGGGGGAATTTGAGCTGCTTTGTCCGTGAAACCGATGGCATTACACGCTCGAAAGTGCTCAAGTTCATCCGAAAGGGAATTCTTGGAAGGCCCTTGGTGGAGGACTCCGTGGAGGGACGCGAGGCACACGCGCGCCGCCTGAAGACCGAGCAGGGGTCGAGAGAAGGTGGCGCTTCGGCCAAGCCCCGGTGGGGAAGAGATAATGACGCTTGCCAAGTCATGACACATATGTATATTTTACGTGGCAAACTGTGATGTGGTATATTCTGGCGTGGCATTCTGTGACGTGGCATACATGATTTGGCGTGGTTCTTTGTGACGTGGCATACACAATGTAGCGAGGCGAACTGCTCCTGTTGTGTTGTACGTATGGGGCACTGTCTACGTACGTATCAATGTGTACGTGTGTGCCACTGTGCACTGTGTACGTATGTGGCATACAATTAATGAGCATACTGTGACGTGGCATATTGTGATGTGAGTGTGATTCACGCGTTTCCCCGGCCCTGAGCACCGGGTGCGAGTGGCGGGACTGGCCAGTGCGGGCGCGGCGCACCTCAACGGCCAAGAGGGCGACCGCGGCGCGTGGGCAGTGCCGTGCGTCCCTTCCCTCTGCATGTTCTATATCGTGGTTTTTCTTGTATTTGAGTATCTGATTTGTTTGGTCAATTGACCAGTTCTCATTTGATTTTTTGGCCAAATCACCTAAATCTCGACACACTATAGGTGTATGCAATCAGTGTAAGTCAGGGAGTGAGTGTAGGACCCTGCTCGGGGGACGCGGAGAAAGCGCGGTTCCACGTACGACTGGACTCCGGCAAGGTAGGGGGGTCATTGAGAACAAGCACTCGACCCACGTTGAATCGCCTCCTCCTCCCACACCTCCGTATCCTCCTTCTCCTCCTCCTCCTCCTCCTCCTCCTCCTCATCATCCTCCTCCTCCTCCCCCTCCTCCTCCTCCTCCTCCTCCTCCTCCTCCTCCTCCTCCTCCTCCTCCGGGGGTCATTGAGAACAAGCACTCGACCGACGTTGAATATCATCCTCCTCCCCCACGCGGCTGTATGCACATTCACCCAGAAGGTCATACTCCGATCTCATTCGAGTGCTTGTTCTCAATTCAATGACCCTCCGGCAAGGACATCTGCGTTAAACCCGAGAACCTCGAGCTGATCGAAAGCACCAACACTGAGGACCATCCGCGTGTGCGGCTTAAGGGCCTGAGCGGCAGGGACATACACTCGTCCACTTATCGACTTGACGTCAGCGCTTTTCGACGGACATTTTGGGGGATTTCAGCGGAGAATAGTGACCAAAACGGTTGATGTTGAGCTGAGCAGTGGATTGATTGAAGGGGCTTACACTGGTCTACTTTTGGGCTTGACGTGAGCACTTCATGAGGAATACGTTTGGTAGTTTGGGTGGTCTCAGTGACCAGAAATGGCTCAGGTTGAGGTGAGAAGCGGACGAGTGGAAGCCCCTGCTGAGCGGTGCGACGCACCTCAACGGCCAGGAGGGCGTCCGCGGTATGGCCAGTGTGACATCGATATCCTGGATGACAATATCGATATTGTCATCTCCCATATCGATATCCCATATCCCATATCGATATCGGATCATAACTAGTCACTCTGGGTACGGCTTGGCAGAGATTGCTCATGATGTCCATCAACACGTTTCAAACCCTCACATATTAAGTATGACTCACTGTTGGAGGCTTGGAGCGACTTGCCGCTCTGAGTTACCGTGTTATGATTGGTCGAGAAATCTAACGCTCCTGAATGTACCGTGTTCACTGTTATTTGGTTTAGATTGTATTGTTCTGGTTGGTCGGTTGGTCGAGAACGTTTGACTCGATACCAAAACCTGACACTGAGCTTGCGTTTGAATGGCAACCTGAGATGTTCTGAGCATTTTCTGTCGGGCCCTACTCCGCGGTGCATGGGATCCCAACTCTGGGCGCTTCAAAGTGCGGCTGAGCGATGGGCGCGAGATCGGCGTCAAGCCCGAGAACCTCGACATCATCTAGTCCGTTCAGGGCGTGTATGGGGACGGGGACCGGGGGCCAGGGAGAAAGCCTGGTGCCTCCATAATTATGCGTATTCCTCCCATTGATCATATGACGGATGGGGTTAATCCCTGCTCACCATGTGAGACCCTTCGTTGGGGCTCGATGAATGTTAATTAGTTGAACAGAAGGAGCACACTTAGCAGCAAATATGCCCGCGCTCGACACACACACGTGTTGCACACACGTTGCACACGAGACACGCCGACCGTACACGAGACACAGTCTCACGAAACGCCGCACCTAGCTATAGCTCTTTGTCAATGATCACCATGTAGTCCGTGTGAATCACCTTGGGGTTCGATGAGACGTTGGTTGAAACAAAACGACACGCGAGAAGGCACTCGTGCTACTCTATGTAAAAGGAATCGCATGTTTCCCATGTTTCTCATATTCCAGTGGTGTGAGTCCGATTCCGACCCCCAAATGGCGCGCTGCGCTGGCTTATGCTGCAGTGTACGTCATGTTACTCTGGCTTATGCTGCTACTTTGGCTCATCATCCGTTATTCAGTCATGTGCTTCATCATCATATGTATGCGTTCTGTGCTTCATCATATGTGTCGTCGTCAATTGTCGTGACTGCGTTGTGCGCTTCTCGTCTACTACATGTGTATGGTTCCTGTGGTGGTGTGGACTGCGAAAACTACATCTTGATGTTGGTGATGCCGCCGTGCGTCGTGCTCAACTGTTCCACCTCCTCCGGCAGCGGCGCCAGATCCGGGTTGTTGCCGAGATTCAAAGACGTCAAGGCGGTCAGATTCCCGAGCTGCTTCGGCACGCTCGTCAACCGGTTCCGGTTGAGCCGCAAGTCCTCAAGCGCGGTCAGCCCCCCGAGCGCCGCCGGCACGCTCGTCAGCTGGTTCCGGTTGAGCCGAAAATCCTCCAGCGAGGTGAGCATCCCGAGCTCCGCTGGCACGCTCGTCAGCCGGTTTCTGTTGAGCCGCAGGTCCTTGAGCGCCGTCAGACCCCCGATGTAGCGGCGCAGGTTAATTTTGAAAGCAGAAGTTGAAAGCACTTTAACAATCTTTAGTTTCGATCGCTTAGTTCCAGGCGGTTTCGACTTGGGTTTGATAGGGTCAACCTGCACCGACCTACCCCGAGCTCCGCAGGCACGCTCGTCAGCTGGTTCCGGTTGATGCGCAACCTCTTAAGCGCGGTCAGCCCCCCGAGCGCCGCCGGCACGCTCGTCAGCTGATTGTTGGCGATGTCCAACGACTCCAGCGCGGTAAGGCCGCCGAGCTCCGCCGGCACGCTAGTCAGCTGGTTCTCGCGGAGGATCAACACCTCCAGGGCGGTGAGGTTCCCCAGCTCCGCTGGCACGCAAGGGCTTACAGTCGTCCACTTCTCAGCTTAACTTGAGCCGTGTCAGTCACAAGAAGCCACCCTACACACCCTAAACACCCCCAAATACCCCATTACACGGGCTACACAAGCCCTTCGCAAATCCCCTATCCCATACAAAGCGCTCAAGTTGAGCTGAAAAGTGGACGAGTGTAAGTCCCTGCCGGCACGTCGCCCGTCAGCTGGTTCCCGTCCAGGTTCAACACCTTCAACCAGGGGCTTACACTCGTCCACTTCTCAGCTCAACCTGAGCCGTTTTTGACACGAAATCACACCCTAAACATCCCCGAACACTCCCTGACACCGCGTAAACACCCCCTTACCATCCCCTAAACACCCCCTCCATGCACCCCCTATCCCACAGGAAGCGCGAAGTTGAGCTGAAAAGTAAACGAGTGTAAGCCCCTGCCTTCAACGCGGTGAGGCCCCCGAGCGCCGCCGGCACGACGCCTGTCAATTTCTGCTCCCGAAGCTCAATCTTCACCACGCGCCCCTGCGCGCCGACGGTGACCCCCTCCCACGCAGGGGCTTACACCCGTCGTTCCAATTTCAGCTCAACTTGAGCTCTTATGTCCACCGTGTTACCCAACTTGACTCATGAATGTGTCCTGGAGTTGCTCAAGTTGAGCTCTAATGTGAACGAGTGTAAGCCCCTGCCTCCCATGCAGACACGGGCGCGTTCTCGTCGCTCCACACCCGCTGCAGCGGCGGGGAGCTGGCGCGCCATTCCAGCAGAATGGATCGGTCGAGGTCAGCGGGAGATGAAGGCTTCGACCTCTTCAGGACGTTGTCGACACCACCGCGGCCGGCACCCTGCGCGAGCGCTCCGCCGGTGGCCTCGAGCAGCAGCATCGCCACGGCGAGCGCGAGTGCGGCGGCGGTGGCGGCGGCGGCGGCGGGCATCGTCGAGCGCGGGGACCCTGCTGCACGAGCGGGGCACGGGTCGGAAGTGTGAGGGAAAAGCATCCACTGGCGGCGTCTTAGCTCAGCGTGCGCCTTCCGAAAGCTTCCAAAAACATCGATGTCCATCGATCATTCCCATAAGGCTCGGCAACCCTCCCCCGGCCGGGCCGCGGTTCTTCCGGAGAAAATAATCGTTCCATCTTTTTCCATTTGGTGGTCTATTGACTCAAAAACCTGGGGGGCTAAAGTCCGATTTCCAGTTTTTTCTATGGTCTATTGATTCGCAAAACCGATCGACTAGCATCCGATATTTAGTTTGTTGGCTGTCTATTGACTCTCAAAAGCGAGGGACTCTGGTGCCTAAGGCAGGTCCGGATTTCCGGTGTAAGCTGGGTAAGCGGCAGCCAAGTCTGCCGGTTCTGTTATGACAAAATGCAACTGGCGCGAGTGGAACGGACAGAGTGCGAACGCTGAACAGGAACATACTTACTCTTGAGCGCCGGGCGGCCGGCATATTATCTTCCGACCCGAAAGACTGTCCAAATCATGGAGATGGCGGGCCTGTAGAGCTAAGTCAGTGAGTGGCCATTGTGTCAGATGACGGCGGCCGTCGTTGTTGTTGCGACTTGGGCATATCAACCGCGCCCCGCCGCCTGTCACGTGGGACATGCCGCGCACGAGGAACGTCCCGCGGCAGAGCAAGGGGGGCGCTGTCCGCGAGGGTAACTATGTGAACGAGCGATGTCAGCGACGGTTTACTCACTGTTGGTGTCATAAGAATTGTTGTTATTCCATCGTTAATACTGTCTGGTGATTGAATTTGTGAGTTCAGTACTACTCTGGAATTCGTAACAGTGTCGTGGTTGTCATGCATTGAGCCATTTCCTTTTGACTAGCATTCATCGAGCCCCAAGGCGCTCGACTCGTGACATGGCGAGCATCAAAGCAATTCATCCACATCCCTCAGAACTGGTCAGGCGTTGTGATTTAGGCGTGTCATGCATTAGGACTGGGCAAGCAATGTGCGGTATCAATTATCGTAAAAGCTGAATATTACGCCACATCAGTTATCGTAGAAGCTGAGTAATGCGCCATATCAGCCATCGTCACAGCTGAATTCAGGCAAGCAATGCACCAATCTCGTATCATTATGCACCATACTCGCATCAGTTATCGTAAAAGCTGAATTAGGCGCACAATGCGCCGTATCAGTTGTCGTAAAAGGTGAACGTGTAGTCGTCGCCGTCGCGCGCCTTGCTGTAGTGCCGCACGTTGAAACTGAAAGCTACACTTGAAAACACCATATCGTATTCCAGTTTCAAGCGCTTAGATCCGCGCGCTTTCAACTTGGATTTCATCGGTTCAACTTGCAGCGCCTCACCTTGGCCGCCACTGCGGCGCGGTGGGAGCGCGGCCAGAATACCAGCGCGGCGCGGCTGTACCACCGCCCCATGTCCTAGGTGTAGCGGCGCAAGTTGGAATTTGAAGCAAAAGTTGAAAGCAGGTGGTCATCTTATAGTTTCAAGCGCATGGTTCCAGGCGCTTTCAACACGGGGTTTAGCGGATCAACCTGCACCGCCCTACCTGGGGGTCGTTGCCCAGGAACTCCACTTTCTCACGCTTCTTTTGGTACATCCTCGCCCGCGCCCTCCCACGCTTCTGGCGCGCCTCGTCCTCGCCCGAACCCTCCTCGTCTTCCATTTCCTCCTCATCGGCCTCGTCCTCCTCATCGGAATCGGAATCGGCACTGTCGCTAGCGAACTCCACGTCAGCATTGTTGCAAGCGCAAGCCACAGGATTGGATGGAAACCGTCGGGGAGCTGTGCAGCTCGCAGCTTCCGCCTCCTGCTGCAGGATAGAGTCCTCGTCCGACAGGAGCAGCTCGTTCATTCCGATGTGCATGTCTCCGCCGTGAAGCTCCTGTGGCCCGTGCGGCTCGGTTCCATTCTCACGGTGCCATTTCTTCCACGCGCGTACGCTCGCCGCGTCCTGCTGGAATCTGAACATGCCAGTCTCGAGGTTCAACAGACCAGCACGAGCCAGGCTTCGCAATATGTCATGTGAGATTTCACCCCCATAGTCAAGGCCTTCGATGTGCTCATCCAGTCCGCAGAGCCACTCAATGCCGTCAAAAGAATCCGGCAGCCAGCACGGGGGTGCGTTTGTCTGTTTGTCAGCGAGCGTCTTGAACACACCAGGGTCTCCCGGCAGCAGCGGAATGAGATCACCGGTGGTGTTGTATCCCTCAGTTATCTCGCCGCCGCGCTCTATGCCAGTGATGAGGGTGAGAAACACGTCGAAGGCGTAGGGCGATTCGTCTTGCGCGGTGGCGGTGGCGGCAGCGGCGGCAGAGGAGGAGGATGCCCCAGTGACAGCAGCACCACCAGTACCAGCGGTGTCAGAACCAGAAGCAACAGCACACGCGGCACCAGTACCAGCAGCACCACCAACAGCAGCAGTACCAGGATGTAGCGGCGCAAGTTGAAATGGAAAGCAAACGTCGAACGCGATTTATGATACTCTAATTTCAAGTGCTGAAAGCACAGGCGCTTTCAACGCGGTTTCTGATACTGTCAACCTGCTTTCAGGACCGCCCTACCAGCAGAAGCATCACCACCAGTAGCGGGCCGCGTCAGGCTGTGGCGCACAGTGTCGTACTGGAACGGGTCGAGGCGGTTCATATCCTCCAGCCCGGCGGTGCGCACCAGCGTCTCCGCACACATCTCCCGCAGTCCACCGACGCCGCCGCCCGCCGGCACCCGCCGCGCCGCGTCCAGGAGGTTGCCCACCACGCGGTCGCGGCCCTAAGCCCAGGGCCTTGCACTCGTTCCCCTTTCAGCTCAATTCATGAAGCTCTGTCGAGAGAAACTTCAAGTGGCAGGGCGGGGTGAGGTACCAAACAGCTCAGGTTATGCTGGAAAAGGGAACATCTACCAGGCCCCGCCTTGAGCGCGTGCAGGCCCCGCTTGAGCGCCTCTGGCGTGTAGTTGTGTGACAGCACGGCTACGAACTTGTGGGGCTTCTGCAGGTAGGACTCGTCGAGCGGGGCGGATTCTTCCTCGGAAGAGGATCAAGTAAATAACAAATGTCAATATGAGGCACGTCGTGGCATGACATTATGGATGAATAAGTGTCTGTCTGAATGAATAAGTGAACTCGGCTTTCAAACATGGCGAAAGACGTGGCGAGAATGATTCACTCTTCCCTACCGTGATGTGGTGGTATAGCCGCGGGCTCTCGGCCGCCCACTCGCGCACCGCCCGCGCGATCTGCTCCACCGCGTTGCACGGCCCGGCATGAACTGCTCAAAACTTCACAGGGTGGCACATAATGGGGGTCCGGGCGAACGCCTGGTGCCTTCTTTATATGCACGCGGAACAGTCTCTCCCTTACTGTCTCAGGGTGGCATTCAACATAAGAAACGAGGGTTTCAGATGTGTTGAAGGACGTTCTGAGATTTTTGGCCAGGCCCCACCGCATCCTTTGTAGCGGGCTGCGGCGGCGCGAAGGAGGGGACGCGCAGGCGGGCGGCAGCAGCGGCAGGCGGCCCATTCATCACGGCGTCGTCGTGGTAGAGCGTGTAGACGAGCGCCAGCCGCGAGCCGGAGGTGACCTCCTCCACCTCGTGGTAGCAGTCGGCATAGAAGAAGAACGCATGCATCCTCTTCTTGGCGGCGGCGCCCTGCTGGCTGAAGCAGCACGCGGTGGAGTCGCCGCCGGCATCGGAGAGGTCTGCCGGGTGGTACACCGTCAGCTCGCCGCCCCGCAACCAGGGCCGAGTATTTTATCATGATAATTAAAGACAAGCCCGCGTTCGAAAACAAATTGGTCTGGTAAACATCTGTCATCCTCTCGACCAGTCACATCAGGATAAAAGTCTGGTAAATACCAGTCAAATTTGTTTTCGATCGTGGGCTTCTCTGTAAACGTCATATTATTAATCGAAAATTGAACATGTGTAGCTAACGTACGACGCTTCCGCTCTGCAACAACGCAGTATACATGAGTTGAAAAGTGGACGAGTGTCAGGCCCGGCCTGGAAAACGGAGGGCAGCTGGATGACGAGCGTGCCGAAGCACCCGTCCAGGCGCTCGTTGTCGCGGTGCCGCCGGAAGAAGCATCCCTCCTCGTACTAGGGCCAGGCAGATGTAGTTGCTCCCCACTTGATAAGATCTCATCGAGCTAATCGATGTTTCGAGGGATCAAGATGCGTCTCCTCAGATCACGTGGCGGGCAACATGTGCTTGGCCGGACCTCGTACATGAGCAGCTTGTAGAGGTCAGCCTGGATGGGCGCCCACTGCTCGCACCCCAGCGCGGCGGTCACCTGCGCCAGCAGCGGCTGCATCACGCGCTCGTCCCACTGCAGGGCCTCGCACTCGTCGCCGTCGCAGCTCAGTTCAAGCGTGTTTAAACGTGCACGACCAGGGTAAAAGCATGGCGCCTCTCTTAACACGCGGAACTCAAGCGTCTCTCTCGCTCTCTGAGCTGAGATGGGAACAAGTGTAAGGCCCTGCCCCACTCCTGCGTGTTGTCAATGCTGAAGTCGTCGGGCAGCAGGTGCCGCCGCTCCGGGTCTCCCTACACGACGTGACCCCCCTGTTTGCACTTGGCAGCTTGACTATCTTTGAGGTCATGACCTGGGAGATCGCAAGTCTGAGTGTGGTTTCGCTGGAAGTGGCTGAGTTGCAGAAAGTTCTTCGGTGTTGGGTGAGACAGGCCCTGCCAGCAGCGGCGCACGTCCAGGTTGACCACTGCCTCCGCACCTTTGCCCACGCACGCGCGGCTCGACGCCTGCGCACGTGGCGGCAGCGGCGCGAGGGGGGACGTCGAGATCAAAGCTCGATAAGTAGCAAATGAGCTCACACAGTCAAGTGTATGAGGGGACGTACCTCGACGAGGGCCTGGTGCTGGCGGCTGGCCTTTTCCACGGGCAGGCGCAGGGTCTCGCTCACGCCCCCGCGTGTGCGCGCGCCGCCGACAGGCTCTTCTTTGCGGACGGTGAGCACGGGTAGCGGTGCGTCCTGAGGGAGCGGGCAGTGCCCTGCGAAGTCCCCCAGGGCGTACGGCCCGGCAGAAAACGACCAAAACATCAGGCGGATAGCATGTATTAATTCAAGAAACGAGGATTGGCGACGGACGTTTGGTGTTGTGCTGAGCGATTTCTGGCAAGCCCTACCGCGGTGGTTAGGGCTTGGAGTAGGGTACGTAGCTTGGCGCGCGCGTTGTGCGGCAGCCGCGGCGGATCCGGCGCTGATCCGGCGGCGGCGGCGGCGGAGGATCCCCCGGCGTGGGACATCGGGGAAGCGGGCGTGGTGCTGCCGGGCTCGATACGGACGGCGGCGGGGGGCGGTTCAGCGTGCGCTGCGCTGTGAGTTGTGTGTGAACTCGAGCCAAGCGGGCCGGCTGGGCGGCGGACGAGCGGACACTACCCCAAATAAAATAACCCAGCCACGAAGGGGTGCCGAGCTTCCCCATAACAGCGTCCCCCGCCGCCACACGGCCGCCTTCATATCGTTTCGCCACCCGCGCCGACGTGCCTGTAAGTATGGCTGCAGCCTACTCCTCCGCGGCCGCGCTCGCGTCCGCGCCCGTGCCCGTGATCGTCCGCAGCGGCACCGCCGCGTCGCCGTTGCTCGGGCCGCTGATGGTGGAGTGGGGCGACGTCTTTCGGGAGGAGGTGCTGAAGAAGTGGCTGGACCCCGCGGAGTGCGCCCTGCTCGCGCGCGCGTGCTGGAAGTGCGGCGAGGCGGTGGCGTCGACGGCGGCGGGGATCGCGTGTGCGGAGGACTGCGCGGTGTTGCCGCTCGCACCGCTCAAGATCGTGGACTTCTTCGTATCCGTCAAGCTGCTGGCGTGGGCCAAGGCGAACGGGTGCCCGTGGGATTCTAGGGTTTGTTCTGCGGCCGCGCAGGGAGGGCGCCTGGAGGCGTTGCGGTGGGCGCGGGAGCTCGACTGCCCGTGGGATGACACGGTGTGTGAACTCGCCGCTCGGCATGGGCACCTGGAGCTGCTGCAGTGGGCGCGGGAGCGCCACTGCCCGTGGCATGGGGGCAAGGTGTGTTCGTCGGCAGCTTTGGGCGGGCACCTTGGGGTGCTGCAGTGGGCGCGGGTGAACGGCGCCCTGTGGGACCTGTGGACGTGTGCGCAGGCCGCTCGAGGCGGACACCTGGAGGTGCTGAGGTGGGCGTGGGAGCATGGCTGCCGGATGGATGCAATGACGTGCGCACACGCCGCTCGGGGCGGGCACCTAGAGTTGTTGCGGTGGGCGCGGGAACACAACTGCCCGTGGGACCGGTGGACTTGCGCACTCGCCGCTGCGGGCGGGCACCTGGACGTGCTGCAGTGGGCACGGGAGCGCCACTGTCCGTGGGATGCACTGACGTGTGACGCCGCCACTAAGGGTGGGCAAACGGAGGTGCTGCGGTGGGCGAAGGAGCACGGGTGTCCGGGTGGCGAGGACTATTGAAAGCAACGCGCAGAAACACGCCGCCGCTCGGCGTCTCGCAACGAATGAAGCAGCTGGCTATGTCCACCATGAAGCTAGCTATGTTTACAATGTAAGCCAGCTATGTTTACCGTTACAAAGACGAGCAACCATACGTGCCCCCGTGCCCATACCGCTAGCCGCTGGTCCTCCACTGCGCCTCACGTGTACATCCCTCACACGGGCCACGAGGCCAACGACGTCAGTGGCGAGCCATCACATCCACCTCTGGTCGGAAGGTGTGGGGGGCAGCGCGGTCATCAGCTCACCACAGAGGTCGAAGCCAGTGTAGCAGGGGCTTAACATCGTCCACTTTTCGGATTGACGTGAGCCACTTGTAGTCGACAAATTTCGTGATTTGGAAGTTTTAGTGACAAAAAATAGCTCAAGTTGAGTTCAAAAGTGGACGAGTGGTTTGGGAAACCCCTGTTATGTAGCGTGTGGGGACTCGAGCAGTGTCGAAAGATGTTTCCACCGCATGGGGCATGCCAATTCTTAATTTGAAAGGAACACATCGCGCCGAGTGGTCATCACACCAACCGGAGGGGATTGTATAGCACCGTTTACCACGGTGTACCGGGTCACACATGTGGGCCCTCACTCTCCCGGCAGCGCCACCACCTTCCCGCCGCATGCCGACCAGCCATGGCATCTCCTGCTTGGATTGGTTGCGACGCCATGACATGACATTAAACCAGTCGCAAAGTCAAGATCGATGATTGACTGAGCACTCTCCGCCGCCAAACTGCGTCTGTTTCACCGGGCGATGACTGGCTGTTATTTCCCCGCCTTGTTGTTAGAGGTTTGAAAGAAAAGTTGGCCGCACACGCCACACCACTACTTTGCGCAGCACGGCGGCGCGCGACTGCCGTGCGCTGCCGCCCGAGGCCCCCGCGCCGCCCGCGCCGCTGAGCACCTCGCTGTCGCACGCGCCGCCCTCGTCACCTCCTCTCCCTCATCGCCCCTAAATCACGTCGGCCACGACAGCTTGTTGCCGTGCAAGGCGTCTGCCCCCGCCACCCTCCCAAGCCACAATGCACACCCCCCAACCACGCGCCGCTCAGCGAGCACACGCCACCATCTCACTGCCGCCATGCATACCCCCGCCGCCGCCGCCGCCGCCGCTGCCGCCGCCGACGCCGCACGCCCTCCCCACCGCGGAGAGGTCGTGTGCATGTCGGCTGCTCTCGCTGCGCTGTTGGGCCACGCCGCGGGCGCCGAGCTGTCCGAGGACGAGCTGTTGGACGGGCTGAGGGAGGCGGGGCTGATAACCTACCCGTCACCGCTGCTCGGGCGGCTGCTCGGGATCCTGCCCGGGCGGCTGTTCGAGCTGTGTGTGCTCCTGCCCTGGTGGCTGCTCGTGCGGCCGCGGGGGGCAAGCCCCCCTCCCCGCCTCCGCGCGTGCCTGTTGGGCGCGCTCGCCGAGGAGCTGGCAAGGCCTCACTGAACAAACAATGAGGACCCTTCCCAGCTCACACCCAAAGAGAGCCTTGCTGATCAACTCAAGTTGAGCTGAATCAATTGGGTTTGTCTTCTCCAAATTATAAGCCAGGTGGCGGTGAACGTCTATGCGTTCGAGCAAGGCCTCACTCCGCCACAAACCGCACTGCGTGCCTGAGGAACCTCAGTCTTTCTTACCTGCGGCTCTCAGGGCCTGTAATTGTAATCGGCAAATACTCACGGAACAAAGACCCTTGGTGGTGGGCCTAGCCAAGGGCGCCTATCTTGACGAGGACGGGTTGTTGGGTGGGCTGCGGGAGAAGGGGCTGATCACCTGTCCGTCCTCGACGCTGCTCGCGTTCCTCGAGGAGTACCCGGACCTCTTCAAGGACGAGGTGCTACTGTGGCTGGACCCCCCCGCGCGAGCCTCGCTCGCGCGCACGGGACGCGTGATGCGCGACACGGTGTACCCCCTCGCCATCTTCCCATCCGGCCCGCCGCGGGGGCTCCACCTAGGTCCCGTGCGCCTGTTCAAGGTAGGGCCTATGATATTGCCCGCCACGTAGTCCGACGCAGTTTCAACCCGTTTCTTCAGTTGAATGGCATCCTATGACGCGACGGGCAGTATGTGGCAGACCGTTTCTTGAGTTGAATGGCATCGTATGACGTTGCAAGCAATATCTGCCAGGCCCTGCCTCATGGTTCGGGACTTCCTCGGATCCGTCGAGCGACTGGCTTGGGCCAGGGCGAACGGGTGCCCGTGGGAAGCGAGGATGTTGGGCATCATCGCTCAGCACGGAAACCTGGCGGTGCTGCAGTGGGCACGGGAGCACGACTGCCCGTGGGATCTGTGGACGTGCGCGCGCGCCGCTTTTGGCGGACACCTGGCGGTACTCCAGTGGGCGCGGGATCACGGGTGCCCGTGGGACGCGCGGACGTGCCGCTTCGCCGCTGAGGGAGGGCACCTGGAGGTGCTGCAGTGGGCGCGGGAGTACGGCTGCATGTGGGATGCGACGACGTGCATGTTCGCCGCTTCGCACGGGCACCTGGCGGTATTGAAGTGGGCGAGGGAGCGCGGGTGCCCGTGGACATCGACGACATGTGAGTACGCAGCTTATGGCGGGCACCTGCACGTGTTGAAGTGGGCCCGGGAGCACGGGTGCGCCTGGGACGAGCAGACGTGCAATATCACTGTCCGTCATTTGGCGAGGCCGGGGCGCATGGAGGTGCTGAGGTGGGCGCGGGAGCATGGCGCCCCGTGGGACGCGGCGACGCGCGATCTGGCAGCAACGGAGGGATACACCGATTACCTCCCTCTCTCTCCCTGAATCGGCCGCCGAGGCTGAACAACCCAGAACGAAGAAGAATGATGACGAGCCGTTCACTGTTGGCTACAGTTGAAATATATCATGGCCTAATGATGCCGTTGTTTTTGCGCACCCAGCCCATATCAGTGGTGGACAGTGGTGAATTCATGCTCGCCATGTGAGCACCTTGGGGCTCGATTCCACTCGAATTGCGTTAGCTGGTGGATGGCGTGGTGAGCACCGGTGCACGATGTGGCGAATGACGTGGCGAGCACTGGTAGACCGTGTGGTGGATGACGTGGCGAGCACTGGTACACTATGTCGTGGATGAAGTCACAAATGTAGCGTCGCTCCCCGAAACGTCTATCGGCAAATAGACAGCGACGCGCGCACCTCGCACCGCCGCACGAATTCAATGAATGTTTAATGAAATGATATGAATACAAATCAGATTAGCAGCGCTCCACCGCGACAGGTTGAGCTTCTGCATCTGCAGGTCCTCACACGGAGGTTACATATTGCAATACATATGAGCTCGAATTTTGCATGTGTAGTCCGCACCCACACTACTCTTCTCGCATGATTTAATGGGCCCTTCATGAAAATAATTAACGTATGGGCAATCATCGATGGCCCTAGGACGCCCTCAGGGCAAACATACATCGATGTGGATGCGCATTTTAACACAGTCGCGTTCTCGTGACACCAATGGGCAAACGTACAGCGACGAGCACCTCGCTACGTCTGTATGGGCAAACAGTGGCGTCCCAAAAACACCCCTCAACAACCCCTCAACGTATCCTAGAACCCCCTCAATCCCCCCCTCAAGAGCTCCTCAACATCTCCGCAGGGCCCCCACAATACCCCCCTCAACACTCCCTCAAGATCCCCTCAAGATCCCCTCAGGATCCCCTCAACTCCCCCTCAACACCCCCTCAACACCCCCTCAACGCGCCCTCAACACCCCCTCAACATCCCCTCAACACCCCCTCAGCACCCCCGCAAGACACCCCCAGCACCCCACAACACCCCCACCGCCCCCCCCCCACACCCCCCCCCCCCCCCCCCCCGCAGGCCGCGCAGCCACCAGCGCGCCCCCCCCCGCCGGCGGCTGGG
>Ga0307489_10001486_pt1 | contig 15441 bp, 16 predicted proteins | sample SB12metaG_FD_202247 | JGI IMG/M metagenome (GOLD analysis project Ga0307489, IMG submission 202247) | Sea-ice brine microbial communities from Beaufort Sea near Barrow, Alaska, United States - SB 1.2 | ecosystem: Environmental > Aquatic > Marine > Coastal | place: USA: Alaska | collected... | reverse complement strand
TTGCCAGGCTAGCTTGGCGGTTCAGCCAGATTTCGCCTCGAAAATTAGGCCGCAATTGGGAAAAAAAAGCTGCCAAAGCTACACATATAGCGCTGTATCTGATAATTTTCTCCCTCTTTTGTAGTGGCTATTTAATCTCTACTGCCGATGATCGTGGTATTGATGTTTTTAACTGGTTCACCTTGCCTTCACTAGGTAAATTATTTGAACATCAAGAAGATTTGGCTGGAATACTTCATGAATGGCTAGCCTATTCCTTAATCGGCTTGGCCATTTTACATGCTCTGGCAGCGTTAAAGCACCATTTTTTTGATAAAGACCAAACCCTTAGCAGAATGCTAAGGCCAATAACCAAATACAAGGAATAAAAATGAAAAAATCACTTTTAGCCATAGGCTTATTAGCCCTGATATCGGGCAGTGTATTGGCAGCAGACTATGCAGTAGACAATGCAGGGGCACACGCTTCAATCAACTTTAAAATAAAACACTTGGGCTTTTCCTGGCTAACCGGTCGTTTTAATACCTTCGATGGCAAATTCAACTACGATCCGGCTAAGCCTGAAGAAGCCAAGATAGTGATTAATATTGATACTGACAGTGTTGATTCAAATCACGCTGAGCGTGATAAACATTTGCGTAGCGACGATTTTTTACATTCCAGCAAATATCCTAAAGCGAAATTTGTCAGTAAAAAAATAGAAGACGTGGGGGGCGAAAAGCTTAAAATTTACGGTGATTTCACCCTCCATGGTATTACCAAATCCATAGTCATCGCCGCAACAAAAATTGGGGAAGGCACCGATCCATGGGGTGGTTACCGTGTCGGTTTTGAAGGTACTACACGGATTGCCATGGCTGATTACGGCATCACTAAAAACCTGGGCCCGGCATCAACCCATGTAGAATTATCGTTTAATATAGAAGGTATTAAACAATAAATAACAGCCAGAAAATTTAACCAAGCCCACTCATGTAGTGGGCTTTTTTTTATCTAAAAACCCTTAGCTTATGTCATTATACCGACAGTAATAATCTTACAATGGACAGGTAAATGAAAACAATAGGCTTAATTGGCGGTATGAGTTGGGAATCAACGGCGAGTTATTATCGGGCGATAAACGTGGAAGTTAAAGTCAGGCTAGGCGGATTACACTCGGCGAAAATAGTCCTGGTCAGCGTTGATTTTGCCGAGATTGCCGAGTATCAACAAGCGGGAGATTGGCAACTGGCCGCGCAGTTACTCAGTACAGCGGCTTTAAGTTTACAGGCCGCTGGTGCTGATTTTTTCATTATTTGCACCAACACTATGCATAATGTGGCTGATACTATTCAAGGGACAGTGGATATCCCCATGCTGCATATTGCCGATGCTACAGGGCAACAGTTGCGTAGTGAAGGAATAACAAACGTCGCATTATTAGGGACTAAATTCACCATGCAACAGGCATTCTATAAATCACGCTTACAAGACAAATTTGCGATTGATGTCATAGTACCTACAGCTCTGGAGCAAGATATTATTCACCAGGTGATTTACGATGAATTATGTCTGGGTAAAATCCTGGACGAATCCCGTCGCCAGTTCGTTAAAATCATTGAAAGTCTGCATCGCAAAGGAGCCCAAGGTGTGATCCTCGGATGCACGGAAATAGCGCTTTTGGTACAACAAAATCATACCCAGGTGCGCCTTTACGACACAACACGCATACATGCCCAGGCCGCAGTCGAACTCGCGCTAAGCTGACCATATTACGGCACTGAAGTCGACACGTCTAAGTCCACTGTTTCTGTTAGCAGACATATCTGTTTACATCTGTCAAAGAACCAACAGGATGCACCACGGTCGAAAATAGACAAAGTTAATAAGGAAAGCCTAATTATGTATACATCAAATAAACACTTATTGCATAACGTAAAGCAAATCATTCGCCACAATAGTGGCTTTATCCTCTTTATTTTTTTAATGTTTGCGACCCGCAGCTCTTTTGCAGATTGGTATATTGTACCAACAGGTTCGATGCAGCCAACTATTGTTGAGGGTGATAGAATTTTGGTTAATAAAATGGCCTATCGTTTGGAATTGCCCTTTACCGATATCTCACTGATGGAAACCGGCTCCCCTGAACGTGGCGACATTGTAGTATTTAATTCACAAGCGGCCGATAATCGCCTGGTAAAAAGGCTGATTGGTTTGCCTGGTGATAAAATCGCCATGCGCAATAATCAACTGTTTATAAATGGTACTCCACTGGTGTATGCAAACATTGATGGCCGTGAAACCGAGCAGTTAGACAAGATAAATCATCAGCTTCAATTTATTGCTGTAGCGCAGCCGGCCGATAACTTCGCCCCTGTTGTGGTACCAGACGATCACTATTTGGTTCTGGGGGATAACCGCAACAATAGCGCTGATTCAAGGTTTATTGGTTTTATACCTGCCGCAGAGCTGCAAGGTAAGGCCATTAAAGTATTGGTATCACTCGATGCCGACAACTACTATCTTCCGCGCACTGAGCGCAGTTTTACACCATTGATTTAATACTACTCTATTTACGGTTCAAAACCTTTACCGGCGCTGTTGAGATAAGCCAACTCTGCAGCGCTGGATCAGGGTCAAAGGACTTGATTAAGATGAGAAAAGTACTAAAAGTTGAGAAGAAAGTCACTGTGTTATTTTGCAAAAGTCTCGCCACTGCCGCGAAAAATATTGCGACTCATTTGATCAAGTAAAGTGATCAAAGCGAAACAACCGTGGGGACTTTGCTTTCAATACTGGTATTACCCCGGCGCTGCGCGCAAGCAAGGTATGTTTGAAGCGGTCGCAAATCAGTGCGTCCGTCTCAGCCGAGGAGGAACACCACATAGGCCTATATTCTGCTGAGTTTTCGAGTCTTTTATCTGTGAAAATAAAAAAAGAGTATGTCATCAAAATTTCTTACGTTCACTTAAACCTTAAATTATCCTTATTTATCAATAATTTCAATTTTTATTGAAAATAAATTAGTATTTTTTATTGAAAATAATGATTACCGTCCTCAGATATAGTTTGTGGTCGCCGAAAGGGGTCACAGAACGCCGCCGCTAGTCGGGGCATATAATCAACATATTGCTTTACAACAAGGATATGCAAAATGCGTAACATTGATCTCTCTCCACTATATCGTTCGTTCATTGGTTTTGACCACTTGGCTTCAATGATCGATTCTGCGTCAAAAAATGAAAAACAGTCCACTTACCCGCCTTACAATATAGAGTTGCTGGCAGAAGATAAGTATCGGATAACTATGGCTGTGGCCGGATTTTCTAAAGATGAAGTTTCTATAGAAGTGCAAGAAAACACCTTGCAGGTTAGCGGTAATAAAACGTCTAACGACGAAGAACGTAAATTCCTTCACAAAGGCATTTCAGCACGAAATTTCGAACGTAACTTCCAATTAGGCGACCATGTAAAAGTGCTGGCCGCAGATATGGAAAACGGCTTGCTACACGTTGATCTTGAGCGAGTAGTCCCTGAGGCAAAAAAACCTAGGAAAATTGAAATTGGCCGTCAGTTAATCGGAAATAAAGAATAACTGCCCAAACTGCAAGTCTGTTCCCTGTGAATAAAAACGGCGCCTAGTGAGCGCTGTTTTTTTATGCTGAATAAACGTCAGAATTAGTATAATACGGTCAGGTTAAGTACTGCCGCCATAATCATCGCAACGAATGTCAATAACATACCCGCGACTCTTTGCCAACTCGCGCCTGTATGACGCCCCAAGCCAAAAGAATGGATCAGGCGACCGAAAAGAAGGGTTGTACCAATCAGGTGCAGAAAAAGTTCATCAGTACTGTTAATTTCGGCAATCAACAGCATCACTAGCACAAGAGGAACATATTCACTGAAATTGCCATGTGCTCGGATAAACTGCAAAAAGTGCTTGTCGCCACCATCGCCTAAAGATATTTTCTTATTTCGCCGGTTTACAATAACCAGGACCGACAAATACAAAAATAACATAGCCAGAAGCCCGGCATAAAAAGCAGTGATAGGTGTATACATATTCATTAGCCCATTCAGTTAAAATCTGGTACACAATTGTCTGGCTACAAAAAAGCCCACGTTAACAGTGGGCTTTAACTATACGCTATTTACTATAGCTTAACCGAGTAGTTCACCCAGATGATTGCTCACCACTTCAACCGTTCTTGTGCCATTTATTTTATGATATGCACAGTGACCAGACTCAGCCTCTGCACTGTAGTACTCAATTAATGGCTTGGTTTGATCGTGGTAGATAGCCAATCGATTACGTACCGTAGATTCTTGATCGTCTGGACGCACAACCAGGTCCTCCCCGGTTTGATCATCTTTACCTTCCACTTTTGGCGGATTGTATTGACAGTGATATACACGACCAGAAGCAGGATGAACACGACGACCACCCATACGTTCAACTATGACTTCATCAGGCACATCAAATTCGATAACATGATCGACCTTGATGCCTGCATCCTTCATGGCATCAGCTTGAGGGATAGTGCGTGGGAAGCCGTCTAACAAGAAACCATTTTCACAGTCTTGCTCAGCGATACGTTCTTTGACCAAACCAATGATGAGCTCATCAGAAACCAGCTTGCCCTCATCCATAACACGTTTAGCTGCCATACCTAGATCGGTGCCTGCCGTTATCGCGGCACGTAACATGTCGCCGGTAGAAATTTGCGGTATACCGTACTTACCCATTAAAAACTGAGCTTGAGTCCCTTTCCCGGCACCAGGAGCACCAAGAAGAATAATACGCATATTTTCTCCCCTCACCTTATTATAAAGTTATAAAATTCAGTGCCAAACTTTACACATTCGGCCTTTTAGTTACAAGATGTATAAGACCTATGTCTTAATTCAACAATGGAAACATAGATTAAAATGTAATATACACAAAAAATGGGCTAAAAAGCCCATTTTTTTACGTTAACTACAGCAATTTACGCTTATTTGGCCAAGTTCATTAACAGCTTGTTTAGTTTCTGTACAAAGCTTGCTGGGTCTTTCAGGCTTCCCTGCTCAGACAATGCGGCTTGGTCAAACAACACCTCGGTCCACTGACCAAATTGCTCCTCATCTTGCACGTCTGCCAGCAATTTGACTAATTGATGTTCTGGGTTAAGCTCGAAATGATACTGCGCCTCAGGTACTGGTTGCCCTGCAGCTTGCATCAGTTTGATCATCTGTGTAGTCATGCCGTTTTCGTCAGCTACGATACAAGCTGGTGAATCTGTCAGGCGGTGAGTAAACTTGACCCCAACAACCCTGTCACCTAAGACGGTTTTAACGCGCTCGACTACGCCCTCAACTTGCTTTTCTGCGTCTTCTTGAGCCTTTTTGCTCTCTTCGTCTTCTAACTCACCTAAATCCAGGGCGCCATGGGTAATGGATTGGAAAGATTTGCCGTCAAATTCTGTCAAATGTGACATCAACCATTCATCGACTCGGTCTGACATTAACAATACTTCAATGCCCTTCTTACGGAATATTTCCAAATGAGGACTGGATTTAGCGGCCTTGTGGTTATCGGCGGTTATATAGTAGATTTTGTCCTGGGCTTCTTTCATTCTGCCCACATAATCTGCTAGCGACACAGTCTGTGCATCACTATCTTCATGGGTAGAAGCAAAACGCATTAAACCGGCTATTTTTTCTTTGTTAGCAAAATCTTCTGCTGGGCCTTCTTTTAATACGTTACCAAACTCAGACCAGAAGCCCTGGTAAGCCTCGGGTTCATTTTTGGCGATGCGGTCAAGCATTTGCAATACACGTTTGGAGCAGCCCTGGCGTATCGCCTGGGTGACCTTATTGTCTTGCAAAATTTCTCGGGACACATTTAACGGTAAATCATTTGAATCCAGTAAGCCTTTGACGAAGCGCAAATAGGTTGGCATAAACTGTTCAGCATCATCCATGATAAAGACACGATGTACATATAGCTTTAAGCCGTGTTTCTGATCACGATTCCACATATCAAAAGGTGCTTTGGCAGGAATATATAACATGCTGGTATATTCTGTTTTGCCTTCTACTTTATTGTGTGACCAGACCAGAGGATCGCCGAAGTCATGGGAAATATGCTTGTAAAACTCTTTATATTCTTCGTCACTGATGTCGGACTTATCTCGTGTCCAAAGAGCAGTGGCTTTGTTAACTGCTTCCCAATGGCCAGGTATTGCAGGGATTTTCTCGTCATCCTGCCCTTCACTTTCCGGCACTTCGTCTTGATACATCATCACTGGAATGCTGATGTGATCCGAGTACTTGCTAACAATAGAACGCAAACGCGATTCATCAGAGAATTCTTTCTCTTCTTCGCGTAAATGCAGGGTTATCTCTGTGCCACGTTCAGGTTTTTCAATATCGGCAACAGTAAAGTCACCCTCACCTGCAGATGTCCACTCCACGCCCTTGCTGGCGTCATCACCGGCAGCACGAGAACGGACACTAACTTTGTCGGCCACGATAAAGGCTGAATAAAAGCCGACGCCGAACTGACCAATAAGCTGAGAGTCTTTGGCCTGATCGCCTGACAGATGGCTAAAAAATTCCGACGTACCTGATTTAGCAATAGTACCAAGATGTTCGATAACATCGGTACGGTTCATGCCCACACCGTTATCGATTATGGTGATTGTGCCTGCTTCTTTATCTACGCTTAACTTTACACAAAGGTCGCCATCACCTTCATACAGGCTGTCATTGGATAACGCTTTAAAGCGCAATTTGTCGGCAGCATCAGCGGCATTGGAAACAAGTTCACGGAGGAATATCTCTTTATTAGAATAAAGCGAGTGGATCATTAATTGAAGTAACTGTTTAACTTCGGTTTGAAAACCAAACGTTTCTTTTTGGACGGTCTCGGTCATGGGTTAAAATCTCCTAATTCATAGCACTAATACAATGAGATAGGAGATGAGGCCGGTTCGTTACATTTCAAGCAGAATTTTTAATTTTGTCATTATTTTGCTATGAAGTGGCAATACCAGATGAAGGATCCGCACGCTGTCAATACATCACCAGCACTTTTGATATTTCCGCTAATGCAGTGAGCCCTGTGGCCAATAACCCTGTTATCTGGCCACCCTCAATCCTGAGTAATCTAAAGTAAACGTCGTCCGACAAAGGCATGGGTAAGCGTATTGCCGTCAATATACTCCAACTCGCCCCCCACTGGCACACCATGAGCGATACGACTGGCCTGGATGTCTCGACCACTGCACATCTGGGCAATATAATGGGCTGTTGCCTCTCCCTCAACAGTGGGATTGGTGGCTAAAATCACTTCACTTAATTGATTATTGTCCATCAAGTCAGCTAAATCATCCAGGCCAATTTCACTGGGACCGATACCGTCAATAGGCGATAAATGCCCCATTAACACAAAATATGACCCTTTAAATTCAGAAGTTTGCTCAATGGCAATGACATCCTGAGGCGATTCAACCACGCATAATCGACCCGAGCCCACTCGCGCAGGATTGATACATATTTCGCATAGCTCGTTTTCGGTGAAGGTTCGGCATTGGCGACAGTGGCCTACATGCTCCATGGCATCGTGCAATATTTTGCTTAATTGCAAAGCCCCCTGTCTGTTGCGCTCTAACAAATGAAATGCCATACGTTGTGCGCTTTTCGGGCCAACCCCTGGCAGACATTTTAGCGAGCTGATTAGCTCTAAAATGAGTGGACTAAGCTTCATTATGCCGCCTTAATACAGAAATTAAATAGTGCAAATACAAATGATAAAGGCGAATTAAAATGGCATTTTAAAACCAGGAGGTAAGGGCATACCGCCAGTCACATCTGCCATTTTCTCTTTTGTTGTCTCTTGAACCCGGCGCACAGCATCATTAGTTGCTGCGGCCACCAAGTCTTCAATCATGTCTTTATCGTCGTCCATTAAGCTGGGGTCAATAACAACTCTGCGTACATTGTGATTACAGGTCATAGTAATTTTAACCAATCCTGCGCCCGCTTCTCCTGTAACTTCTATTTTTGCCAATTCATCTTGATTTTGCGCCATACGCTCTTGCATCTGCTGCGCTTGCTTCATCATATTGGCCATTCCACCTTTCATCATACTGTTTCTCTCTTTATCTAATGGTCATTATTCGGAAAATTATATTGGCTTGATCGTGTCAACTAAAACTTGCGCGGCGAAGGTGTCCTTGATCCTATTGATATTGGGATCAGTTTCTACCACCTGATGAGCATATTCAAGCCGGACTCTATTAATAGTTTGTTGCAGTGCAAAAGGGGTATTAAGCGCCTGGTCAACGATGATCTCAAGCTTAATATTGCGTTGCAATACATCACTCAATGCTTGTTGCAACTGCATCTGGGCAGATTTGGTATGCAAATGTTGCTTGCTACCAAGTAAATTCAAGGTGATATTGTCGCCCTGCTGAATAAACTCAGAATGCAGGGCAAGTTGTTTGGTCAGCGCAGCAACTTGCATTCGAGATATTAACTGGCTCCAACTATCAAGCTGTTGTGCCGATCTCACTTTCTCACCAGATTCCAGAAATGCAGGCACATCATAATCCACTTTGCACTCAATATCCTGGGATAAATGTGCTGTGGGGTCGAACAAGCTTTCCACTGTTTCCTGGGGTTTAGTCGTCGCCAACGTCTGTGGCTCATCAGGAATGGTCATTTTACAGACCACGTCCTCGCCGGTAGCCCAAGGGGGGAGTAACTCAGTTTCGCCTGTTGCAGCTAATTGCATTTCATCTGCGGGAGCATTGACAGCAGACCCGGTAGCCGCTGTATCAGCTTGATTGTTATCAACCATGCCTGCACCACCAGGTAAGAAATGACTGGGGTCAAAGGTGCTTTCAGACTTTTTTACCGAAGAAGATTGCTCCTCTAGATCACGTTGGTCTTGATGTAATTTACGTTTTAAGGCTAATAAACTCTCTGTAGAGTTGACCTTATCTTTCACAGCATCAGCTAACCTGCCGCTGTCATTTTGTGCAGGAAAACTAGCTGAGTCATGGCCAGCCCCGGGGACGGCTGTAATAGATTCGGCGGGGAACTGCGCAATGATATCTTCCGCTTCGTGTATGATTTGTTGCTGCTGGGCGATCAGGTCTTGCTGTTGCTCAAACTCATCTTGTTCGGTAGTGGCATTTGCAGAAGAAAATTGAGTCTTATTAGTCTTCTGTGCTATTGACGGGTCCTCTTGTTGAGGCTCTTTGTGAACAACAGGTTGATTAGTAGTGGATTGGGTCACGGTTTTTTTTTCATTACTGACTGACGATTTATGTGACTCAGGCGCAGATACCGGCCCTGTTTCTTGCTCAATTGATGCACGTTGTTCTGCTTGTTTACCCGGTGCTATTTCCACAATAGCAGGTGCATGACTAGCCGCAGGTGTTTGTTCCATCAATGCTTCTGCACTGAACGATTGATTAGCAGGACTGAACGCCAACATACGCAACAGGGTCATTTCCAATCCTGTTTTGGCATCCGCAGCAAAAGGCAAATCCTTCTTCCCTTGCAGCGCAATCTGGTACAACAATTGAACTTGTTCAGGTGCCATACCCTTGGCTAATTGAAATATCGCCCTGGCAGAAATAGTCTCTAATTTACAGGCTTCAGGCACAAATTGAGTCAAGGCAACCTGGTGTAATAAGCTCATTATTTCACTGAGGATTTGGCCATAATCAGGTGCTTGTTCAGACATTTTGTCAACTGCGGAAAAAGCCGACTGACTATCTTTTTGCAACACACAATTGAGCAGTTTCAAAACTTGGTTTTTATCCATCAAACCAAGCATATCAGTCACAATCTCCAGACTAACGTGACCATTACCCTGGGCGACGGCCTGATCAGCCAGGCTCAGTGCATCTCGCATACTGCCTTGTGCAGCTCTGGCTAACTGGCTTATTGCCTCAGGCTCACTATTGATCTGTTCCTGTTGAAAAACATAATCCAACTGCTTGGCGATCTGCGTTCTGGACAACGCTTTGAGGTTAAATTGCAGGCATCGAGACAAGATAGTAATGGGTAATTTTTGTGGATCGGTGGTGGCCAACAAAAACTTCACATGAGGCGGTGGTTCTTCAAGCGTTTTAAGTAATGCATTAAAACTATGTTTGGATAACATATGAACTTCATCGATAAGATATACTTTGAAGCTACCCCGAGTAGGACGATATTGCACGTTATCCAGTAATTCACGGGTATCTTCTACCTTGGTTCTGGAAGCCGCATCGATCTCAAGCAGATCAATATAGTTACCTTGCTCAATTTCTTTACAGGTCGCACATTGCCCGCAAGGTTTGGATCCCATTCCCTGTTCGCAATTAAGACTCTTGGAAAATATTCGGGCTATAGTCGTTTTACCCACACCCCGCGTACCGGTAAAAAGGTAGGCGTGGTGTAGTCTATCGTTGTCTAACGCATTGGAGATGGCCGTTACAACATGCTCTTGACCGACTAATTCACTAAAGTTGTTTGGCCGCCATTTTCGCGCTAGAACTTGATAACTCATTATTTACTCTTACTCGCCGTCGAACTCACATATAGAATGGGTTTGCACACCGATGTCGTTGAGTCTGATATTTCCCCCTAATGCAGGAAGTGAAATAACAAAACCAGCATGTTCTACTATGCCACCAAGTCTGCGGATCAAATTGGCGGTCGCAATCATGGTACCGCCCGTTGCCAGCAAGTCATCTAACATTAATATTCTTTCGCCAGGCTGGACAGCATCTTCATGTATCTCTAAAGCATCCGTACCATATTCTAACGCGTAGGTTTCACTTATCACTTTACGTGGCAGTTTGTTTGGTTTGCGAACCGGAATAAAACCTATTCCAAGCTCAATGGCCAGGGGAGCTCCAAAGAGAAATCCACGGGCTTCAGTACCGGCAACTTTATCGAAGTTATAAGGAGCAAACTCTTCAACCAACAACTTGATACTCGAAGTATAAGCTTTGTGATCAGCCAAGATAGAAGTCACATCTCGGAATAAAATCCCAGGTTTGGGATAATCGGGCACGGTTTTAATAACCGACTTTATATAAGCGGCGGGCACAGCATTCCCCGTTATTATTGACAAGTAAAAAAGCGACGGCTAGATATAATAAACAAACCATCCGAGTATCACATGCATTAAGGGTAACGCCAACAACGTTACCAGTGCGGCTAAAAGGTAACCCATGTTAAAAGGGTCGTGTGAAACATCATTATTTTCCATTAAATACCCTATCTATCGCATTTTACTAATATTAATTGATGCACAAATTTTAATTGAAAGCGGGACAAATTGATAGGCAAATTACCGGTAAATCTACCCAGGTAGTAATATTCTTTGCTGTAACATTTGCACCACAATCTGTTTAACACCTTTTACTACCTGTTGTTCTTCAAGCTGAGGAAGGCCTTCGATCATCAGGGCGGTCAAGTGCTCGAGCTTTATGTTTTGCTGCGATTGTATGGTTTGCAATAAGTGTGCGGTTAGAGCGTTAATTAGGGTAAAACTAACTTCGTTCTGGTCATCGCGATGGATCACTAGGTACACAGGTTCGCCAGCTTGTGTTGGTTGAAAAATCTGACTGATTTGATGTACTGGAAATTGGTAACTCACCACGCTGGCCAATTCTGATAATTGAATACCCTCAACGACAGACTTACCATCCCATGGTGTCAGCTCCTGGGTTTGTTTGCGTACACTTATTGTCAACTCCATCCATTCATAATGTGCCAACTCAAGTAGGAAAGGAGGATCATTATCTTTCAACTGGTAAGCACTGCTTAAATATTCCACATACTCTTTACTGATATCAATAAAGTAGGGCGAGCGGCACCGATGCTGGGCAAAAAACTGTCTTACCATAAGATCCCAGGCGGTTTCAGTATATAAGCTTTGTAACACTGGGAATCCGGAACTTAAAAAACCTTTAATGTTGTTAAAAAATAATTCTCGGTAGATTTTTAAACGACGATCTTCAATACCCAGGTCAAATGCATTAGCCTCAGGATTTTTTAAATGATCAATAAATGCTAATTGCGTTTTTTGAAAATCAAGCATTTAGGCCAAGCCTCTTATGGACGATGCGGATGCCATTGTTTGATATTTTTGCTGTATTGTGCGGATTTTTTCTACTTCCCGTAGTAACTCGTTAATAGGTGGGATATTAAAATCTCGTTCTAATAATGTTGGGAAGACACCGTGTAATGCATAAGCACTATCCAGGAGATCCCACACGGGTTGGATCACATCAGATCCATGAGTATCTACTTTCAAATCGTCGGCTTCGTCAAAATGGCCGGCAACGTGCCCATATAAAATTTTGGATGTGGGCATGGCGGCAAGAAACGCTTGAGCATCATAATGATGATTAATCGAATTCACATAAATATTATTTACATCCAACAACATCAGACAATCTGCCCGCTCCAGTACAGCCAAGGTGAACTCCTGCTCAGTCATGTCCGGAGTGGGTGCAGCATAATAAGAAACATTTTCTAAGACCAGTGGTCTTTCCAGTATATCTTGAACAGTCTTTACACGCTGTGAGACATAGTTAACCGCTTCTTCAGTAAAGGGGATGGGCATCAAGTCGTAAAGATGCCCCTTACCTGAGCAATAACTGAGATGTTCACTGTAATGAGTAATATTGTGCTGATCCAAAAATTGTTTAACATCTTTGATAAAATTGATATCCAATGGTTCAGGACCGCCAATGGAAAGTGATAGACCGTGGGTAACAAATTGACAGTTTTGGGTAAAAGTACGCAATTGTTGCTGGTATTTGCCACCAAGGGGGATCCAGTTTTCAGGTGCTACTTCCCAAAAGTCTACAACTTGGGGAATATCGGCGGACAATTCTCCCATCATTTCACGACGTAAACCCAATCCAACACCACTGAAAGTTTTACCCCCCATAGATATTCTCCTATGTAAACTGTAAAGCTAATTACTTTTTATTTATCCCGGTAAAAATAAAGGCCGGTTCAACCGGCCTTTATATTGAATTATCAAGAACTAAGCTTGGCCGCCACACTTACCTTCGTGAGCAGCTTTTTCGGATTTATCACCACCGCATTTACCTTCCATTTTGGCTTTGTCGCCACCACATTTACCTTCACCACACTTACCTTCTTTAGCAGCTTTATCACCACCACACGTGCCTTCTTTAGCGGCCTTGTCGCCACCACATTTACCTTCCATTTTGGCCTTGTCACCGCCACATTTACCTTCACCACATTTACCTTCTTTAGCGGCTTTATCGCCACCACACGTGCCTTCTTTAGCAGCTTTATCACCACCGCACTTGCCTTCAGCAACATCCTGCATATAACCAGACTCTAAGGTCTGCATACCGAATGGATTTGCATTAGCTTGAAGGCTGACGGAAGCAAGTGAGCCTAGTACAACAGCGCCAATAGCGGTTGCAATAGTCGTTTTTTTGATTTGTTTCATATCGGTTACCTTTAAATAAATGTTATATGGATGTTGCCTACACCCTATAGACCCATGACAGTTTGCTAATATTTCATCCCATTCGAAATTTCGTAAAAAATAACTTATCTTATGGATGCAGGCGACATCAGTTTAGATAGCATATGGTGTTGTTGGATGCCACCTAGCGACGCTCAAAAAGGAGGATAATAAGATAAATCATACAATTATTAATCTAAAAAACGGTTACAGACAACAGTAATCTATAGATATTAAGTTAACGTACTGAAGATAACGTGTACCTTTTTTCAATTACAACAACACTGCGCTTCCTAGCAAGCAGTTAAGATCATCAATATAAATTAATAACAAATAAGATATTCATACCCGTCACTCTCCCAGCTGCAGCGTTGTTGACTGCTATTACTCACCCCAATTACTTAGTGCGTTTAAGCTAATGGATCCTAGTTCTTTGCCGCATAGCTGCAACTGCAATGACTTTACTTATATACCATTAAGAAAGTAAAGTTTACCCTGTTATTCGCCATTGTTATAAGTTGATGGTCGGCCTCACTAAAATAATTATCAGCAACCCATCGTTTTATTGGCTGCTACTTGGGTCATGGTAGTAAATGCTTTAAAACAGGGTACGAAAAAGCAAAAAGATGTTCTAGAAAAAAGTGATATAAAAACACTATATAAATCAAAACTCGGTCTTTAATAATCTCTGCTAGCTATTTTCTATTTGCCCATATCCCCCTGATTAGGTAAATATATTTTGTAGAAACTCTGCTGCTGGGCGTTATTTTACTATTTTAGCCATTAAATCATGAAGATTTACTTAATACCCTAGTCTAGAAAGTCAAATGTAAATAAACTGGTTTTTATTAACAAATACTTTACAATTCAAATCGACGATATATTTGAAATTGGTAACAACCTGATCTCTTATTGGGTTGTTTTATATAACTCAATGGGAGAGATATTATGTTGAGACATTACTACATTAGTGATGACCTTGACGACCTGGAAGTAATCGAAAAAGAATTGAAAGCCAAAGGTCTAGCCACACCACAAATTCATGTATTAAGTGAGAACGATGCTGAAGTTGAAAAGCATCATTTGCCTGCCATAGAAGCTGTTCTGAAACAAGATGTCGTGCATTCCACAAAGTTAGGCGCCGCGGTAGGCGTTCTGGCAGCGTGTGCTGTATTACTTATTGGATATCTGATGGAATGGCATCTATCTGAGGTAGGCTGGCTTCCTATTGGATTTTTAGCGATTGTAGTTTTAGGATTTTGTACCTGGGAAGGTGGTTTAATCGGTATTCAAATTCCTAACCAGGAGTTTAAACGTTTTCAAAAATTATTAAAAAGTGAAAAACACGTATTTTTTGTCGATATAGATAAAGAGCAAGAAGCCGTGCTCCAGGCCATAGTCGCCACCCATGCTGGGTTAATACATGCAGGAACTGGGGTCGCTACTCCAGCCTGGGTAGTGAAGGGGCATGAAAAATATAATAAATTTATGAAATCTATGCCTTAAAGAAGGTTTGTAGGCCCTAGTTATCTATAAAATGGGGCCTATTCTATATAACCATGATGAAAAAATGTGGCTATGAATCAGTACTATAATTTGATGGCCAAGTGAAGATCAAAAAAATAGAGTTACGGTAACAAAACCGCACAAATAAATCATACTCTCTCACACATTCACACATTATAAGCATGATGGTAAACCTGCCCTGCTTTTAATGCTTCAGCTACATAAAATCAGTGACCCTCATAATGAACCTGCAAATACAAGGAAAGACAGTCGACTGTGGGAGTAGCATTGGGCGGCAGCGCTTTAGAACCAAGCCACCTTAATAAGGTGGCTTGGTTCTAAATGGGAGTCTGGCAGTCGACTGCATGGATGCAGGAGGTAGAGCAACGCAGGAGCAGTTGCCGAGTGCTACTCTCGCATGGGGGTGAAGGCAGTCTTTTTAGCTGCAC
>Ga0307489_10001485_pt1 | contig 15443 bp, 13 predicted proteins | sample SB12metaG_FD_202247 | JGI IMG/M metagenome (GOLD analysis project Ga0307489, IMG submission 202247) | Sea-ice brine microbial communities from Beaufort Sea near Barrow, Alaska, United States - SB 1.2 | ecosystem: Environmental > Aquatic > Marine > Coastal | place: USA: Alaska | collected... | reverse complement strand
TTTCCCGAAGTGCGTTACGCAGAGGCAATCTATTTTTCCAATCAGCTCGGCAAAGTGCTGGAGAAAAGCGGCGCCTGGGGCGCCATCCGCGTCACCCCCAGCGACGATGTTATTATGGACCTCTATATCAGCGGCACCATCTATCAATCCGACGGTGAAACCATGGACCTGGAAATCACCGCCACCGACAGCAGTGGCAAACAATGGTTTAGTAAACGCTACAAGCAGACCACGGGAAAATACGCCTACGACAGACGTTTAAAAAGCCTTGGCGACCCCTTTCAGAACCTGTTTATTCGCGTCGCCAATGACCTACTCAGCTATCGTGAAAAGAAGATTAGCGACCAGCGTGCCGAAGAACTGCGCACCATTTCCGAACTGCGCTTTGCCAAACAGTTTTCCCCCGAGGCCTTCGATAACTATATCAATGAAAGTCGCAAAGGCATTTTAACCATCGCCAGACTGCCCGCCGAAAACGACAGCATCCTTATGCGCGTGCGCAAAATACGCGAGCGCGACTACCTCTATATAGATCGTATGCAGGATTACTACGACGGCTTCTCGCAACAGATGCACCTCGCCTATCAGGATTTTCGTCGCTCGTCATACGACTCAGTGGTCCGCGCACGGCAGCTAAACCAGCAGGGCAATAAACAGATTATCAGTGGTATTGGCGCCATCCTGGCAGGCATCTATGGGCGTTCACAGGCGCGCACTGGCATTGCCGATGACGCTGGCACCGCCACTGCCGCAGTCGGTGGTTTTGTACTTAAAGCCGGCCTCGACAAAAAACAAAAAGCCTCTGAGTACAATGAATCCGTGGCCGAGATGGGCTCTTCTCTGGAAGCTGAAATCGCACCTCAGGTAATTGAACTGGAAGATCGCACAGTGACCCTCACAGGTACAGTGCAGGCCCAGTATCAACAGTGGCAAGAACTGCTGGGAAAGATCTATCAGCAAGAACGGGCGACACCCTGATCTATGGATAAGCCGACCGCCACTGACAGCAAACAAAAGGGCATACAAAAGCTCGCCCTAGTCCTGTTGCTGCTGTTGGCCTCTGGGGTGATCTTTATCCTGCCCAACTTAGTGTCAGAACCTTGGATCACTGGCTCTGATCAATCACAGCGGACGGCAGTGCCATCTCCCACAGTTGTCAGCCCCTCCACCGCAGCGCAAAAAACCAAGTATCGCCAAGATGCCCAAACAGTGCTGGCGGAGATTATTCAGCGCCGCGACAGTCTGCTCAATGAGCGCGGCGTCGAACAGTGGGGAGAGTTTGAATTTAAACAGGCGCAAAAAGCAGTTGAGCGCGGTGACCAAGAATATGGCTTTGGCGACTACAGCGATGCCGTTAGCAGTTATCAGACTGCCCTGGACGGTCTCACTGAACTGGAAGGCAAAGCCGAATCGCTCCTTGAACAAGCCATTACTGAAGCCACTGAGGCCATAGAAAGCTCAGTGCTAAGCACTGCGATTAGCGCCACAACATTGGCTACAGCCATTGCCCCAGAAAATCGTACGGTGAAGCACCTGAGCCAGAGAGCTCTGAGTCTGCCAACGGTTATCGACGCCATGGAACGGGGTGACCAATTGCTCGCGCTGGATAGACTAGATCGAGCTGAGCAGGCTTTTACTGAGGCGGTTACCGCCGACCCAGAGCATAAAAAAGCCGCCGCCGCCCTCGCCTCAAGCCAACAGCAAATCACAGAACAGCGCTTTCGCGGTTATATGAGCGACGGCTTCCGCGCCCTGGATCAGAATAGATTTACAGACGCCACTAGAGCCTTCGAACAAGCTGGCACTGTCTATGGGGTAAATCCGGCGGTTGCCCAGGCATTGGCTCAGGTAGAGACACGTCGCTCTCAGCTCTGGGTCAGCGAGCGTATCCTTGAGGCAACTGAACTCGAAGCTGAGGAAAAATGGCAGCAGGCTGTGGAGGTCTATAAACAGCTACTGGCAACTGATAGCACTCTCACCGATGTTAAAGTGAAGCAGATCCCGGTGAGCGTCCGTGCCGATCTCGACAAGCGGATAAAAAAAGCCCTCAGCGACCCCTTGGCTCTCTCCGCAATCAGTCAATTTCGCCGCGGCCAAAAAGTCCTTCAGGATGCCTCTGGGATACGCAATCCAGGACCAGTGTTGCAACAGCAGATAAGCAGCCTGCGCAAGGCACTTAAAGCCTCCCAGACCCCAATTCAAGTTGTACTGACCTCAAATAGCAACACAGATGTAACTCTGTTTAGGGTAGCCAAGTTGGGTGCCTTCGACAAAACCGCTGTTTCCCTAAAGCCCGGCCGCTATATAGTCGCCGGCACAAGAATGGGCTTTCGAGATGTCAGAGTTGAATTCACGGTGACAGATCAGGGCTTGGATGAGCCGATTAAGGTGAGTTGTAACGAGGCTATTTAACAAATAGCTGTCTAACAAATAGCTGTCTAACAAGTAGCTATCTAATAAATAGTTATTTAATAGAGGCTCGTTAATCCACATATTTTTAGTCAACGCACTGACAGTAACGGAACTGCGTCGACAATGGCGTGAAATCTTGTATACGCGATGTAACCATTGGCGCTAGTGAGAGTCCTAACATTAAGCGACCAGTCAAACCTCAGTAGCAAGGCTACCTGTTTAGCAAGGAATGGGGCACCATAGAGTGATTAAAACTCGCATCACAAAGAGTCGCAGCCACAAACAAAACTAGAAGAATTAGAAATTAACTATGGTTAAGACAAGGAATACCGCACCGCTCTCCGCCACGGCCTTTACGCCACTGGAAAAAAAGCCAGTCACAGGTCGTCGCGGCCCCTCGCCAGCCATGTTATTCACCACCGCCTTCACGGTTGTGGCAATTGCCATACTGGTTTTTTTGTTTGCTGCTCGGGCCATTATTCTGCGTCTAGATCCAGCCACAGCAGAGGTGGATTTGGGCGGCCTGGCATTTCATATTGGCGACAACTATCTGTTACTCAAGGGTGAACATCAGCTAAGCGCCCAAGCACCCGGCTATTATCCTCTGCGCAAAACTATACAAGTCAGCGGCGAAGCCACTCAAGAGATCGACGTGGTACTGCAGCCTCTGCCCGGCAACTTACTGGTGCGCTCAACACTGGACGATATAGAGCTTTCAATCGATGATAAAAAAGTCGCTAGCGTGCCAGGCACCATCAGCGAAATCAGCCCTGGCGCCCACAAGCTGGAGTTTGCCAAATACCGTTATTTCACCCTGCAACAGGAAGTGGATATTGAGGGACTGGGCAAAACCCAAGCCATTGATATAAGCCTGCAGCCAGCCTGGGGGCAGGTTCAGTTCACCACAGTGCCCGAAGGCGCTGAGCTGTTTATCGACCAGCGTCTGATTGGTCAGACACCATTGAGCGCAGAAGTACTGGAGACCGGCAGTCAGCTGACCCTCAAGGCTCCTGGCTACAAAACCCTGCAACAGCAGGTCAGAGTAAAAGCCGGTACTAAGGCCGAACATCCATTGATCGAGATGATCGTTGCCGATGGAACAGTCGCCATCAACAGCTCACCCCAAGGGGCCAGCATTACCATCGACAAGCAATTTAAAGGCACCACACCTATGGATGTGGCGGTAACGCCCTTTGCCACACACAACATTGAACTGTTCCTCGAAGGCTATCTCAATGCCACGCGATCGGTCACTGTCAAACCTGAACAACAGAGTGAAATCAGCGTTAACCTAACCCCCAACATAGGTACAGTGCGACTCAATGTCACACCGGCTGATGCAGCGATTTTAGTGGACGGCAAACGCCAGGGCAGTGGCAGCCAAACCCTTTCTCTGAACGCCAAACCCCATAGCATCAGCGTCGAAAAAAGCGGCTACGAAACCAAGTCCATGACTGTGACACCTAGACCAGGGCATCAGCAGGCACTGACTATTAAGTTACTGACATTGCAGCAAGCCTATTGGGCCTCACGGCCAGCGACCATCAAGAGCTGGGTCGGCGGCAAACTCAAACTGTTTCAACCCAATGAGCAATTTATGCTCGGTGCACCGCGACGTCAGCCCGGCAGACGCGCCAATGAAACCGAGCGCGCTGTGCGTCTCGAGCGACCTTTTTATCTGGCCACCAATGAAACCACCAATGGCCAATTTAAACGCTGGAAAGATCGACACAGCTCAACGGCGGTAAAAGGCCAAACCTTGGATATGGCAGACCAGCCGGTGGCCAAAGTCAGCTGGGAAGATGCCGCACTGTTCTGCAACTGGTTGAGCCGCAAAGAGGGGCTACCCGCATTCTATATTGTTGAAGAGGGACGTATTAGCGGCACTAACTGGGACGCTCATGGCTACCGACTGCCCACCGAAGCCGAGTGGGCCTGGGCGGCAAAAGTCGACCTGCAGTCAACCAGCCATATATTTCCCTGGCCCAATGAACTCTACCCGCCCATGCAGATTAGTGGCAACTATGCGGATCAGAGTGCCCGCGGGTTCCTCAGCTTCACTCTGCCCAACTACAATGATCAGTATCCGGTCTCTGCCGTGATTGGCAGTTTCTCGGCTAACAGCAAGGGACTCTATGATATGAGCGGCAATGTCGCCGAGTGGGTCAATGACTACTTCGATATACGTCCCAATCGCAATGAACCGGAGCTGGATCCACGGGGGCCTGAACAGGGCAATAAACATGTCATTCGCGGTGCCAGTTGGGCCCTTGCCTCACGCACCGAACTGCGCCTCAGCTACAGAGATTCTGGCACTGATGGGCGGATTGATTTAGGCTTCAGAATAGCGCGCTACGTGGATAAACCAGGCCGGACACTTTAGCCCGCGCCCGGAGCTACAACTCCTCAGGTAGTCACATCACAGAGTAGGTAAAAAGCATGATAGATCAAACAAGAGCGACTCTATGACTAAGATTGTCTGGTTTTTATGCGCTGTGGGACTTCTAGCCACTATGCTCGGCTCTTCCGCGCTGTGGTCGCAAGATGCTGGTCAACAAGAAGCTACTAAACAAGAAGCCCCTAAACCAACAGCCAAGCCAGACGAATCATCCAAAAATAAAGAGTCGGCAACAGCCAGTGAAAAGAAAACCACTGGGGACTTTAAACCCAGCGAGGAAATCTCAGAAGATTTCCCGGTGCCACTGCCCTCTGATATTTAGACCAACTGAACATTAAGCAGCCCTCAGAAGGCTGCAATAACAGGAGCCTGTAATGAAAAGTCACACCAATGAAATGTTTTTTCAACTAGTCGCCCTGCTACTGGCGATTATCGTCGTGCATGCGATCTTTGTCACCGTCGTGCGTCCCAATGCCGAGAGCACCATTCGCCACCATGCGGAAATGGCCGCGGCAGGTGAAGATTACGAGGTGCCGCGATCATTTTTTATTGTCATCAAAGACCTTGAGCAGGAGGCCTGTTTTATTCTGATGATCTGGGCCCTGGCAATTATGGGTTACAAAACCCGCAATGCCCTGCGCGAACAAAAAATGTTCTCAAGCCCGCTGATTAGTATCAGTGAAGGGTCCAGGGTGTTGCCAGAGGACGCCAGTCAGCTGGCGCGACCACTGCAGTCACTGGGGGAGTTGCAGCGTTCACTGTTGCTGCCCCGAGCCCTGCAAACTGCATTGACACGTTTTCAAGTCACCGACAGCGTGCAGTCTGCCACCGATGCGGTAAACGTTGTCTGCAGCAATGAAAACGATCGCCTTGATTCCGAGCTGTCTATGGTCCGCTATATCACCTGGGCGATTCCATCGATTGGTTTTATCGGCACGGTGCGCGGTATAGGCGCCGCACTGGGTCAGGCTCACGAAGCCATGCAGGGCAATATTGCCGGCGTGACGAGCAGTCTTGGTGTGGCTTTTAACTCCACCTTTATCGCCCTGCTGATCAGCATGGTGGTGATGTTTTTTATGCACCAGTTACAACTTATTCAGGAGCGCTTGGTACTCGACTCTCACGCCTACTGTGAAAACAACTTGCTGCGCTTTCTAAAGGCCAAATAAATCATGAGTCTCGCTGTCCTCGAACTAAATGATCAAGCCCTGCTGATTAAAAATCAGGATGGAGAGGTATTCTCTGAACCCGGCTTTGCCCTGCACACCGGCGAAGGCATTATCACCGGCATAGAGGCGCGCAAACAGGCCTGGCTGCAACCGCAGAATGTCTATCGTCAGTACTGGCGCAATCTCAACCAGACCGAATTATCCGGCGATTTTCCCTGGGCCCGCCACCATGCGGACATTGCCTTTGCCCAGTTGAAAACACTGCTCAACAGTGCTGGCTCACCTGAGCAATTGGTCATCAGTGTCGCCGCCTGCTTCGATGACGAACAGCTGTCGTTACTACTGGGACTACTCAGCGCGATTCCAGTCAAGATCATCGGGGTTGTCGACAGCAGCCTCGCCGACTGTATGTATATAGCAGGCCAGGTCCACGGTCCGAAAGAAGAAGAAAAAACCACACTGCATATAGACCTACATCTTTTTCAATCCATCGCCAGCCAGATTACCTTCAGCGAAGACAGCGTGCAGATTACCGCACAGCGAGTCTTGCCGGAACTCGGCGCCATGGATATCTACTCACTGCTGGCCAAGCACATTCGCGACAAGCTGGTGAAGAACTTCCGCTTTGACCCCATGGACGCGCCCCAGGGGGAGCAGGCAATCTATGATCTGCTACCGGACTGGGTAATACGCTTTGAGTCACAGTCGGAATACGGCATGGTCATTCCCTCACCGCGAGGCGATCTGCCGGTGATGCTGTATAAATCGGAAGTGCTAGAACTGCTCTCAAGTCGGCTCAATAAACTCACATCCATGTTGCGACAATTTGCCGATAACGATGTCAGCTTCTCGAAAAATGCGCGGATGATTTCCATACTTACCGATGAGTTTCACGCCTCAAGGCATTTAAAAGCCCATCAGGGAGTCGATAGCTGCTTTAAGTTTGCCAAGGACTTGCTAGCCGATGATTCGGTTGCCGAAAGCGACAATCTCCACCGTATCACCTCAATTCAGCAACTAGAGGACAAGTTCGCAAAGCCGCAGCTGGAAATTAGGCCTCCGGGCACTGCGACCCATCTGCTCTATCAAGGGCAGGCCTGGCCGCTGCAGCAACCCCTGAGCATTACTATAGAGGGCGACCGAGTTCAGCTGTTAGAGCGCCATGACGACAGCGCAACAGCAGTTCTGATAATCGAAGGTGAAAAGGTTGTGGCGCTGCACAAAACCCCCAAAGCCACAGTGGAATTGCCCCATATAGCCCTCTGCGGTATGGAGCTGTTTATCAACGCCTATAAATTCGAGTTAATTGAGGTGTGCAATGGCTAAAAAGCGCCGCAATATTGCCTTTAGCCTCTCGTTTCTGGACATCATGGCCTGCGGCTTTGGTGCAGTGACTCTGCTATTTTTGATTTTGCGCCACAATGCCACCGAAATTGTCACCCCAGATCCACGACTCGCCTCTGAAGTAGAACTGTTACAGGAAGATATTCGTCAGGCTGAAGAATCAAAGACCGAACTCTTAAACAGCCTCGAACAATTACAGCTCGAATTGGTTAAAGCTCAGGGGGCATCAGACAGAGTGCTCACGGATCTCGAGGAAATCGAAAAAAGTATCCAATCCGACCCCAAAGACGATATCGCCAAACTGCGCCGCCAGGTGGAACAGCTGGAAGAGCAGACCGCCGAGATGGAAGAAGTGGATTTTGGCGACAAGGTGCGCGAGTTTCTCGGAGATGGCAATCGCCAATATCTCACCGGTTTAAAGCTCGGCGGCGAGCGGGTGATTATTCTGGTGGACGGCTCCGCCAGCATGCTCGCAGATACAGTGGTTAACGCTTTGCGACGCAGAAATATGAGTGACGAAGATAAACAGCAGTCGCCCAAATGGCAGTGGACCTTGCGCACAGTGGAGTGGTTGTTGGCGCAGCTGCCACCCAGCAGTCGCTTTCAAGTCTATATGTTTAATACCGAAGTTCAGCCAGCCCTAGTCGGCTCTGAGGGGGAGTGGCTGGATGCCGCCGACTCGTTAGTGTTAGAGCAGGTGGTGAAAGGCATTCGCCAATACTCGCCGGGAAATGGCACCAGCCTGATTAATGCCATAAATTCGATCAATGATTTCGACGACCAGCCGGACAATATGTTTATTCTCACCGATGGCCTGCCCACTCAGGGCGCCACGCCACCGAAAAAATATATGGTCAGTGGCCAGCAGCGGCGCAGCCACTTTGCCAAAGCCCTGGACAGCCTGCCTGGCGGTATGCCGGTGAATACCATTCTGTTTCCCATGGAGGGCGATCCCGAGGCCGCTGCCCTATTCTGGCAACTTGGTGTCAATACCCAGGGCGCCTTTATCGCCCCGTCCAGGGATTGGCCATGAAACGTCAACGCCGTGAATTTCAGGAAGCCAGCATCTCGTTTCTCGACGTTATCAGCTGTGGCTTTGGCGCGATTGTGCTGTTGCTGGTAATAGCCAAGGTCGGTGACCCCGGCGCCCTGGAAGAAGCAGAGGAAGCCTTGCGCGGCACAGTGAAAGAATTCCAACAGCAGCTATTTGATGTGCGCGGTGAATCCGTGGTGCTCAACGATCAGCTTAAGTCGCGAAAGGAACAGCTCTCAGAACTGATTGAACGGGTAGCACGGCTCAAGGCCAAGCTCGCCAGCGTCGACAAACAGGCCCTGACCATCTCACTTTCCCAGGCCCGTGAAACCGAGCAGTTACAGCTGGTGATGCAAATTCTTACCGAAGAAATGGAACGTTTGGTGGGTCCCGAGTTTAAGCAGCAAAATAATCTTATCGGCGGTATTCCCGTAGACAGCGACTACATAATTTTTGTTATAGACACCTCTGGCAGTATGCAGGTGGCGGCCTGGGAGAGAGTTAAAAAAGAGATGATCAATATTCTCGACATCTATCCCGACGTCAAAGGTATTCAGGTGCTCAATGATATGGGCCAATATATGTTCTCAGCCTATCGTGAGCGCTGGATTCCCGACAGCCCAAAAATGCGCGAAGAGATTATTACTACCCTCGGCAACTGGGCGCCCTTCAGTAATTCTAGTCCTGTAGAGGGTATTAATGCCGCGATCCAAACCTTTTATAAAAGCGGGCGAAAAATTAGTATCTACACTCTGGGTGATGATTTTCAGGGCCGCACCATTAGAAATGTAGTTCGAGCTGTAGACAAACTAAACCGCGCTCATCTTGGTGCAGACCGATTGGTCCGTATTCACGCCATTGGCTTTCCGGTGCACTTTGCTCGGGGGGGCGCACCCAGCGCATCGGCGATCAAGTTTGCCGCATTGATGCGTGAATTAAGTTACAACAACGGGGGAACCTTTATTGGCTTAAACAGCCTTAACTAAAGGGATACGAATATGCCAACAACTAAAATAACAATTTTCTCAGTGCTACTCACAGTGCTTTTCATCAGCGGCTGCAGCACGTCGGCGCAGGTAAAAATCGACTCGCCATTTCCCACTGTGGTGTCAAAACCCAAGCCAGTTAAAGCTGTAATTGTCTTCAACGAAGAATTTAAAAACTACATCGCAACGCCCAACAGTAAAACCAGTATCGACCTGGGCAGTGCCCAGACCGAACTTTTAAGCAACGCCTTTGCAGGCCTGTTCAACCAGATAGAATTTGTCTCTGCAGTAACAGATGTGACCTTTGATAACGCCCTGGTGATTACGCCATCGGTGCAGGAAGTGCAGGTCTCCACCCCCTCAGACACCTACCTCAATGTCTATGAAGTGTGGATCAAATACAGTCTCGATATTCGAACCGCCAATGGCGATCAGGTGGACAGTTGGTTTATGCCCGCCTACGGCAAAACACCAGACTCCTTTATGCTCTCCAAGACCAATGCCATAGAGGAAGCCGCGGTGATCGCACTGCGGGATGCCGGTGCCAAGCTACTGCTCGACTTTTATCGTATACCCAGTGTTTACAACTGGTTAGTCACAGAGCAGCTGTTGGATGAAGAACAAGATGAGGAGCAATAGCAGTGAATAAATTATTCACCCTAGGTTGCACCATCCTGCTCGCAGGCTGCGGCGCAACCACCACCATCGACGAATACCGTCCCAACAATCAGATCATGGACATTAATAGCGAAGAGTCAGTGGTGATTCTTGGACGTCGCGATGCCGGGCACTATGATACCGACCGGGAATTTATCAACTGCGTCACCAGCAAAATGGAAGGTGCGGATATAGGCGTATTTCCCGAACAGCAATTTGTCGATGCGATTTATCCCTGGTTTGAACCGCGCACTGCGCCCAAAGGGCTAAAACGGTTGCGGCGACTAATGGAAGACTCCGCCATCAAAGAGCAGATTGAGCGCAACGGCATCCGCTATCTGGTGTGGCTCGACGGTTCCACCGAGACCCATGACAAAGGCGGTTCAATCAGCTGTGCCATTGGCCCAGGTGGTGGTGGCTGTTTTGGCTTTGCTCAGTGGGACAAAAGTTCGGTTTATGAAGCCATAGTCTGGGATCTGACCAATCTCACTGAAAAGGGTCGATTGCGGGTGGACTCTTCCGGAACCTCATATCTCTTAGGTGTGGTTGCCCCCATACCGCTTTTAACACCAGTCAAAAATGATGCCTGTGCCAGCCTTGGTACCCAGCTAAAACAGTTCTTCACTGTAGATCAGTCAGAATGAATAAGTACCTAGCCCTTTCTTTAATCTGTCTGGCATTTCTGGCCCCTGGACAGGTTTTGGCAAAAGTCACAGGCGCTGATTTCTATAAAGAAGTGCTTCAAGGCACCCCGATCTACGATGATCCGGTACTGGATAGCTATATTAGAAAACTTGGAGAAGAAGTTGTGGCCCAGTCAGAAATGGCTGGCGAAAAATTTACCTTCACCCTCCTCGACTCCCCAGACCTTAATGCCTTCGCCACCCGCGACAACTATGTCTATGTTAATCGCGGCCTGCTCAACTATGTTAGCAATGAAGCGCAGCTGGTCTCGGTGCTGGCACACGAAGTGGGACATATCACCCGCAAGCATGTCACCGGTCAAGAGGGCAAAGCCACCGGCGCGCAAATTCTCTCCACTATAGCCGCAGTACTCTCTGGCAGTGGCGAGGTCTACGAGGCAGGCATGGCCTACGCCAACTCACTGATTCGCGGTTATGGTCGGCGCAATGAACTGGAAGCCGATGAAGCCGGTGCCGAATATATGGCCAAACTGGGTTATGCCCCCAGTGAAATGATCAGCATGCTGTCGATGATGAAAGACTATGAACTGCTGCAAAAAGATCGCGCCAAAGCTAAAGGCGCCAGCAAGCAGACCTATCACGGTATTTTCTCCAGCCACCCGCGCAATGATTCGCGGCTGCGCACCGTGGTTAGCAAAGCCCAAACTTTTCAAGCGAAACAGTCTCGTGGCGATGGCGCAGCAACCTACCGTCAACTCACCGAAGGTTTAATCTGGGGGGAAAACTTTCTCGCCAAGGAGAGCAAACCTCAGCGCTACTCGGATATGACACTGCGGGTGCGTTTCGATTATCCCGAGGGCTGGAAACAGACTAATGACAGCAAGACCCGCAGCACCACTGGCACCTCAGTCAGTGCTTTAGCCAGTGACGCAAGCGAGGCCTCAGATGGCACTTCAGACGGCACTTCAACCGATACTTCAACCGACACTTCAACCAAAACGCCAGACGGCACTCCAGACGGCACTCCAGCCAGCAAGTTTGAAACTGGAGACGCTAAATTGGCCATGATACCCATTGCCCGCACTAGCCAGACTCCAGAAGAGTATCTCTACAACCATCTCAAAGTCTCAAAACTGGATCAGGGCAGTGCCATTGCCCCGGCCGGCCTAAAGGGCTTTAGTGGTATTTTGCCGGGAAGCGACGACAAACCAGACAGCCGTATTGCGGTGATTTATTACAAGCGCAATGCCTATATATTTACCGGAGAGGTGACTAGAGCAGAGCTTTTTCCTGAGGCGGACAAACTGTTTAAACAATCTATCGCCACCTTTAGGCCTATTTCTCGCCGCGAGATCGATGGTCAAAAGCCGAAACGAATTCATTACGTCAAAGCCACCAATGCCACCAGCTTCGATAAGCTAGGTGAAGCCTTAAAGCTAAGCACGTCTGAGGTCGACGACCTGCGTATAATCAACGGACACTACCCCAGCGGCGAACCCAAGGCCGGTGATTGGATAAAGATTTTTAAACAGTGATACGACCTTGATTAAACTACCCGCAAATCGATCTGCCACCCTCACCCTGCTGCTAGCTGTACTTATAGCCATCAGTACAGCCGCCTACTGGCTCACCAGAGCCACCCCCGATCTAGATCCGTCACAGGGCCTTGATACACTGACCAATGTCGACAGCGAAGCACTACAGCAGCGTATCAACGGCAAACTATTCGGCGAAGCCATTACCGAACCCCCAGGTATAGGCGCCCAAATTCACAACACCACTGATACATCCGCCATGCAGGCGAAACTGGCGGGATTAACCAAGAATGTCACCACCCAGAAATTACCTAGCGCGAATGAGCTGGCTGTATTTTATAAACTCAATAAACAGCGTTATCGCAACCCATCAAAATTTTGGCTTGAGGTGATTAGCTACGCCACCGCCAAACATGGTGGTCGCGTTTTCGAGCAGGCTAAGCAAGAGCTGGATACAGGGCAATCGCCGGGAGGAGACCGCAGGGATCAATACGCTGGTATCTCAACCATTGAACTTGAGAATCTCTATGGGCAGACTTTTGTCGACAGCCTGATGGAGATTGAACAGACCGAAACCAAGAGCAAAGCAGAGAACAAAATAGAGAGCAAAATAGAGAACAAAATAAAAAGCACTGCCCTACCCTGCTGGTACGGACCAATCAGCTCATCCCTGGGAGCGCATCTGGTTTGTGTAACCGATGTTACTTGGGGGAATTATCCACCCCTTGAAGAGGTGGAGAACCAATTGATCAATGACTGGCGATTCTCAGTCAGTGAGGAAGCTCTTGATTAAGAGCATTTGATTAAGAGCTTTTGACTAAGCGCTTTTTACCAAGAGCTTTTAACCAGCTCAGGCCATCAACTCAGCAAAGAACTTACGCAGCCCAGGTGCACCGCTCTCTTGCCAAGTTTTCAGCGCCGCAGTGCCCACAATGGCAATATCCGCATGGCCGCGCAATACATCTATATCCGCTTTACTGCTGATACCAAAACCCACACCCAAAGGCACATCGGTGTGCTGGCGACAGCGTTCAACTAAGGCCAGAACATCATCACCCATTTGAGTTTTCGAACCAGTGACACCTTTGCGCGCAACCACATAGACAAAACCACGACTAACTGCACCAAGCTTGGCTAAGCGCTTATCGCTACTGGTAGGCGTCATCAAAATAATCGGCTCAATACCGGCCGCTTCTGAGAGTCGGTGCAACTCAGGTGATTCTTCAATGGGCAGGTCGGGCAATATATAGCCAACACCACCAGATTCTTTAACACGCTTTACAAAGGCCTCTTCGCCCATTTTAAAAGCCGTGTTGTAATAGCCCATCATCAATACTTTGAACGGAAACCGTCCACTGACCAGTTTCATAAACTCGAAGCACTGGTCAACCGTGGTACCGGATTTTAGCGACTGCTCGTTGGCCCGCACAAACAGCGGACCATCGGCACTGGGTTCAGAGAAGGGAAACTGTAGCTCAACCAAGTCAACTCCGGCCTCGGCCATGATTTCCAGCTCTTGGAGATTCTCTTCAAAGGAGGGATAGCCGCAGACCACGTGAGCCATCACCAAAATCTCTTTGTTCTGCTTGCGCTCGGCAATAAAACTTTGCAGGCCCATTAGTTTTTCTCCCCGCGGTATTGATCAGCCTTGCCGCCGATAAAGGACTTCCACTTGGCGTCATCCAGAGCGTCGGCAATGGTAAAGATGTCTTTGTCGCCACGACCAGACTGGTTGATCAGGATAATCTGATCCTTGCCCATGGTGGGTGCTTCTTTAATAGCAGTCACAAAAGCGTGAGTACTTTCCAGCGCTGGGATCAAGCCCTCGGTGCGCATGGTCAGTTTGAGCGCTTCTTTCACTTCCTCATCGGTGGCCGCTTCAAAGCGCACTTTGCCCTGATCATGGAGATGAGCAAAAATCGGGTTGACGCCAATATAGTCGAGACCAGCCGCAACCGAATGGGTTTCATTCATATTGCCCTCGTCATTCTGCAAGAAGTACGTCTTGTAACCCTGGGCAACGCCCACAGAGGCATCGTCATAGGCTAGACGCGAGGAGTGCATATAAGAGCCAACACCCTGACCACCGCCCTCGGTGCCGATCAGTTCGACATTGTCATCATCCATAAAGCCCTGGAAGATTCCCATGGCATTGGAGCCGCCACCGACACAGGCATAGACACGGTCGGGTAGACGTCCGGCCTGCTTGAGTATCTGCTCGCGGGCTTCAAGACCAATAATCGATTGGAACCAGCTGACCATTTCTGGGAAAGGGTGAGGTCCACAGGCAGTGCCGAGGATATAGTGAGTGTCGGCCATATTGGTGACCCAGTCACGCATACATTCATTGACTGCGTCTTTTAAGGTTTTCTGGCCATCTTCTACCGCTATGACCTCAGCACCGAGGTTTTCCATCCAAAACACATTGGGACGCTGGCGTGCAACATCCACTGCACCCATATAAATTTTGCACTCAAAACCAAATTTGGCCGCCATGGTCGCAGTGGCAAAACCATGTTGCCCAGCACCGGTCTCGGCAATCACCTTGGATTTACCCAAACGCTGGCAGAGCAAACCCTGACCCATGACATTATTGATCTTGTGAGATCCAGTGTGGTTGAGATCATCGCGTTTAACGTAGATCTGCGCGCCACCCAGTTTCCTTGAGAGGTTTTCCAGATGGGTTATAGGCGTCGGGCGTCCGGAGTAGTTCTGCAGTAGCGCAACATAGTCTTGCCAAAACTTCGGATCAGCCTTGCATTCGCGGAAGCATTCGAGCAGTTCCTCGATAGTTGCCTGCAAAATTTCGGGAAGAAAAACACCACCGTACTCTCCGTAGTAGCCTTCACGGCCCTCGGAGAAGTCAAAAATATCCATGAAACGCCTCAATAGATTGCGGTCGATACCGGAGAATGGCAGACCGCAGTTCGAATGAATTACACTTTTTTTTACGTGACCAGTTACGTGACCAATTACGCGATATAACAGGATTTAGACCGCCTTTTAAACAGCAGTCTAAAACCGAGATTAAATTCTGTTTTTAACAGGGTCGCTAGTTTAGCCAAGTCGCCGGACCGGCACAACGTCGCCATGCTTTATTGCCCATGACTTACAACAAATACAAGAGGTATACGCAACAGCAACGTGACCGGTTTATTAGGGTCGGTCAGTTATTACAGCAATCCCAGACAGGCTAGGGATCAAAGAGATTTATCCACAAGTTTTCAATGACTTACACTCATAATTTATGCGCTTATGGATAATT
>Ga0307489_10001484_pt1 | contig 15446 bp, 23 predicted proteins | sample SB12metaG_FD_202247 | JGI IMG/M metagenome (GOLD analysis project Ga0307489, IMG submission 202247) | Sea-ice brine microbial communities from Beaufort Sea near Barrow, Alaska, United States - SB 1.2 | ecosystem: Environmental > Aquatic > Marine > Coastal | place: USA: Alaska | collected... | reverse complement strand
GGCCTTTCTGTTCCAGCCGCGAGCCGACGTAGACGTAGCGCGCACTGCCGGGGTTCAGCGGCGCAAGTTGAATTTGAAAGCAGAAGTTGAAAGCAGTATATCGCATTTCAGTTCCAGGCGGTTTCAATTTGGGTTTCATAGGGTCGACATGCACCGCCCTACCTGGGGCGTTGCCCGCGGTGTAGCGGCACAAGCTGAAATTTAAAGCACACGTTGCAAGCAGTTTATGATTATCTAGTTTCAAGCCCTCACACCGTATGCTCTTTCAACACGGGTATTGATACTCTCAACCTGCACCACCCTACCTCAGCGGCGGCGGCGCGTGCCAGGCTGTAGCAGCGCAAGTTGAAATTAAGGGCAAAGTTTGAAAGCGGTTCATCATATTTTAGCGTGAAGCTCCGCAACTAAGCGCAGGCAACCCGGGGTCAACCTGGTAAGGCGGTGCAGGTTGAACTGATGAAATCCAAGTGGAAGGCGCCTGCAACTACGAGTAAGCGCTTGCAACTGAAACAGGACAATCTGCTTTCAAGTTTTGCTTTCAAACTCAATTTGCGCCGCTACAACGTGGGGTCAAGGTGCGCCGCCTCACCAGTGCAGGCATCCTGAGTGCCAGGCAGTTGGTCCCAGGGTGTAGGGTTTAGGGTTTAGGGTTTAGGGTTTAGGGTTTAGGGTTCAGGGTTTAGGGTTTAGGTGCGCCGTCCTACCAGAGCGGGCATCATGAGCTGGGCCAGCAGGTGCGGCGCCAGGCAGTTGGTCTGCCACGTCGCCTCGAACCTGACGGGTGGGTTTAGGGGTTAGGGTTCAGGGTTTAGGGTTCGGTGTTTAGGCTTTAGGGTTGAGGGTTTAGGTCTGCCGCATCGCCTCGAACCTGCCGAGTGGGTCGGGTGGGTCGTTGGGTTCGCATAGGATGTCAGAGGATGGCATTTGATGGCATTTGATGGCACATAATGGCATAGGATAGCATAGGACGGCAAAGGATGATGGCATATAGCTCAGGACGCAAGGGCTTACACACACAACCAGACGCACCCGTCCTCGGTGAGGTGGCGCGCAGCGAACAAGGCGCCCGCGTTGTTGACCAGCACATGCACCGCCTCCCGCGGCCCATTGAATCCCGCCGCGAACTCCCGCACCGATACCAGTCGCGCCAAGTCCACCTACCAGGGCCAGGCATGTGTTGCTCGCGACGTCGTAAGCCGCTGTTTGACTCAAGAAACGAGAGTTCAAAATGCGTGTTCGATGTCGTGGCGTGCAATCTGAAACGGGGCGGGCAGATATCGCTCTCCACGTCATAGGATGGCATGTAGAGGAAGAAACGAGGGCTTAAAATGCGTGTCGATGACGTGGCGCCCCGAAAGGGCCTTGGAAGATGTTGCTAGCCACGTCGGAGGCTGTCATGTAATGCAACTCAAGAGACGAGGGTTCTAAACACATGTCGGTGACGTGGCGGGCAATATCTGCCGTGGCCCTACCAGCTCGCGGACCTCGACACAGGGCCTGGCGGATTATGCTCGCCACGTCATAGGATGCAGTTTAATTCAAGAAATGAGGGTTAAAAATCTGGATGATGACGTGGCAAGCATAGTCCGCATGGTCCCACCTCGACAAGCGGGTTGCCCGTCTCGCGGATGATGTCCGCGGCCGATTGCGCCGCGCGGGAACGCGAGCGGCAACCCAGCACCACGCGCGCGTCCGCGCGCGCGAGAGCCAGCGCGACTTCCTGCGAGATGAGACGGGGGACGGGGAGATGGGGGCGGGGTTGGTTTGCAGATGGCGCTGGCAGTCGGGAGGCTTGTTATTCAGTTATGAGAGAGGAGAGAGAGGAGAGAGATGAGAGAGAGGAGAGAGAGGAGAGAGAGCAGATGGCGTAGAGAGTTGAGAGAGGGGAGAGACAGGAGAGAGAGGAGAGACAGGAGAGAGAGGAGAGAGAGGAGATAGAGGAGAGAGGAGAGAAGAGATATTCCTCCATCCGCGGAAAAGTTGACATCGCATTTTTCCTTTGGAGAGGAAGAGGGAGGGACGAGGGTTGGCACCTTGCCGACGCCGCTGTTGGCGCCCGTGACCACGCACAGCTTGCCGGCCATGCTTCCCGCCGAGTGCGCCGCCGCCGCCATGGGTGTCGTACACTGTGCCGCGCGTGTCACAGCTTCGGAGATGCCCCTGAATCTCTTTAGGCATCAGCGCGGGGCGGGTGTTATTGCCACGTCAGCAGCTGATGGTTCTGTTCGTCCGTCGAACCAGCGAAACTTGAACTTGCCGCGGCTCGCCACCCACACACTGTACTCATCACTCGATCGATCCACACGCGCGCGTCGACGGTCCGGGAGGCGGGATCCTCCCTCGCCCGCTACGGCCCCGGCTACATTGTCATATCGCCGTGGCGTGATCTCCCACTTCCTAGGGCCGCGCCCGCGCCCATACACCTTCTGGGTCCAACCCATACTGTGCCCATCATCGTGCCCATCGTTTGCCGTTCGCATGCTTTCCAGGGAGACCACCAACACGAGTGGCAGGGTAGACGATGGCGATGCGGGAGAGGGCCCGCGGGCGGCCGCCGAGGGCGGGGCCCTACTGCAGTGTCATCCACAGCACATACTTGAGCAATCGCTTGTGTATACCCTACAGGTAGATTTGGGCCGCGCTATGAAGTTCGGAGCAATCAGCGCGAGGCGAGGATCCCGTAGGACCCTGCGCCAGCGCTACTGAAGTGCACCCCAGATACGTCGGCCATGTACAGGTGCACTATGAGATAACAGTCTGATGTGCTGGGCCCCGCGCTAATAAAGTGCGCGGCGAGGATCCCGTCATTGCGGTATGCCAGTGCGATAACTGGTACGGTAGTGGTTTCAGAATTCAGGGACACGGCTCAAGTTGAGCTGGAGAAAGATACTGAGTTTATGTGTGAGGCGACGATGGTCGAGGGTGGGGCCTTGCCTGAGTTTGGCACTTGCGTCACTCGAGTCCCTTTGAGGTATACGTGGTGTGTCTGTCTGTATACACTCGCCGCATCCTCCTCCCTGGCCTGTCACGGCATCCGGTAGGAGTACACATCTCGACTGCGAGCCGTCACGTCTGCGGTGGGATAACTCCAGTGGCTTCAGCACAGGGACAACCGGCTTATGACTTTGCGAGTATAGTCGAGCTGAAGAGAGAAAGTTAGGAAGGATGTGAAGGCTCTGTGTGCAGGGAGCTCGAGCGGTGCGCAGGAGGGCGGCGGAGACTCTATGTTCCGCTCGCATAAGGTGACATCGCTGGATAGCCTGGCGGGGATCGCGATAAAGTACGGGGTAGGGCGGTGCAGGTTGACAGGTTCAAAACCCGTGTTGAAAGCGACTATTGTTTCAGCGCTTGAGACTGTCATATGATGAACTGCTTTCAACTGTCGCTTTGAAATTCAACTTGCGCCGCTATAACGGGGTGTCCACGCGCGACATCAAGCGATGCAACGGCGGGATGATATCGGCAGGGGCTTACACTCGTTCACATCTCCGCTCAATTCAGCGCTTTTGATGGGATAGGGGTGCGCGTAGGGGTTGTGTATCCCGTGTAGAGGGGTGGTAAGGGTGTGCTTATGGTATGTGGGGTGTTTTGTGTGTGTCAGACACGGCTCAAGTTGAGCTGAAAAGTGAACGAGTGTAAGCCCCTGGCTATCGGACGCCACGTTGTTCGCACGTGGCTCGCTGCGGATCCCGCGGCAGCCGCTGCCAGAGGGTGGGACGCTGCCCGGCGGCGGCGGTGTCAGCGGGCGGTCGCTCAGCGGGGGGGCGCTGCCGTCGGATATGTCGCCGGCTTTACAAAAGCTGCGGGGTTACTACAGCCAAGAGGGCGGCGGCGGTGGGGGGGCGGGGGGGAGCGGGGATGGCGGTGGGGGTGGAGGTGGGGGGGTTGGGGGTGGGGGTGGGGGCCGGCCGCCGTTGGCGCCAGGAAGCGGGAATGGGAAGGAGGCAGGGCCTTACACTCGTCCACTTTTCGGCTCAACAAAAGCGCTTTCTGTGGGATAGGGGCTGCGTTACGGGTTGTTTTGGGCCGTCAAGGAGGTGTTATGGCGTTTTAGAGGGTATTCAGGTTGTACTTTGCGTCTGAAACGGCTCAGGTTGAGCTGAAAAGAGGTCGAGTGTTAGCCCCTGGAAGGAGGTGGAGGGTGTGAGCGGTCGGGCTGGGTCGGATCGCGTGACGGAGGTGCATCGAGCCATGGGCGGCGGCGAGCAGAACGTCCGCCGCACGGCGTCCGACCGAACGTCCGACAGGGCAGCGCTGGACGGCGGCAGCGGCGGCGGCGGCGGCGGCGGCGGCAGCGGCAGCGGCGGGGGAGGAGGCAAGCCCGAGGGCCGCTACGGCACCGCTCTCTCCGGCGGCGCGATGCCGGCCGGCGGCTTTCAGGAAGGCCTTCCTATCCTTCCGTCTCAGCTTAAACTCAGTGTTGGATCTGGCATCGAAGATGTGGTATCGAAGTCCCTTCGACCGATCAGAACAGTTCAAAGCGAAACTCTCGCCGACAGACTCGCCGGAAATCCGACCGGGTCGCGACCCTTGAGTAACTAGACCGTCGATTTCGGGGACATAAATCTGACTAGTCAGGCCAACACTGAGTTTGACATAAGCACCATTATGGGACAATCGCCAGTGGGTTCCACGGAAAGAAGCTCCAGAAGCCGTGAGCGGTGTCTGGTCGATCTGATGACAGTTGCGAGAGAGGGTGTGGGTTTCGGAACTATGCGGCCCACGGACCCGCTGTATAAGAGAATGAGGGTGGTCGGACTCCGTTCGGCAATTACGCTAATTTACAGACAGTGTCGGCCGGTCGGAGGGCTGGACGGCAGTTCTGAGTTACAGTGTGTTTCCAGAATTCACCACTCAGAGGCAAATTTTCTTATACAGCGGGTCCGTGGGCCGCGTAGAAGATGAGGCGCCTAATTAGAGCTGAAATGGGATCGATTGTGGGCCCCTGCTGTGAGGGACGCGAGCGGTCGCTCATGACCCCGCCCAAAGTGATGACGGCGTCAGGCAAGGGGGGTGTTGAGGACGGCCATTCGACCGACGTTGCATCCACGAGTCGAGTCCCTGCGTGTGTATGAGCATTAACCCTGAAGGTAAGTCACGCTCCGATCTCGTTCGAGTGCTCTACTCTGTTCAGCACCCGGACTGACCTGCAATGAGTCCGCCCTACCAGACCGGAGATATTGGGGGTCCATGTGGTATCGACACCACTGTGATTTGTCTATTCGGGAACTCGGTCGAGCCGAATCATGATCTCGACCGTGTCCGGCCTGGTCGCCGTTAAGTCCGTGTGCTGAACAGCGTAGCTTGTTGTGAATGACCCTCCTGTGGGGTGTGGCAAATGTGGTGGGACAGCCGGTGAAACAGGGGTTCTTTGCGCGGCTCAAGGCAGGGGCTTACACTCGTCCGCTTTTCGGCTGAACGTAAGCGCTTTCTGTGTGATGGGGCGTGCATTTAGGGGTTGTTTAGGGAGTGAGGAGGAGGTGTCAAGGGGATTAGGGGGTGTTTAGGGTGTATTTTGTGCCAGAAACGGCTGAGGTGGAGCTGAAAAGTGGACGAGTGTAAGCCCCTGGCTCAAGGCGATGGCCAACGCTCCGGCGATGGCCACCCCGCCGTCGGCTCCCAATCTTTTCGTGGCCATGGGTGAACTGGTGGAGCAGCGGCCGGGGTCGGGAGGGGGCGTTCACCAGGGGGGGTTGAGCGGAGGCGGTGGCGGCGGGAGGGGCAAAGGCGACTGAAGGATACACACCTTTTGTTGTGACAAAGTGCGTCAAACCACTTAGCGACCTAGCGACGTTGAGTGTTAAGTCGTCCAAATGGAAAACTCTGATTGTTGAACGGGACGACTTAGCACACAGGGTGGCTGATCCTCTAAGTGGTTTGACGCACTTTGTCATACTGGGAGTAAGACAAAGACACGCACATATCTTATTAGTGAACATTTTACTTTTAGCATCTCCCTAGCTCTGTTTCTAGCTCGCTTCATGAATATTATTTTGTAGCGCCAATTTCACCACGACATGGTAGCCACGCTCGGTGCTCTGTTACTCAGTTACGCCGGGTGTCCGTCGAGTGTTTTTACATCGTGGGAATAGGCCGATTTGAGTATATCGTCTGGGTGAAATGCCCATACAGAGTTGCGGGCAAAGCGTCAGCGCTCTGCGCGACAAAGCGGGCTCCGGCTGGAATGCCCATACAGAGTTGCGGGTAAAGCGCCAGCGCTCGGCGCGGGAAGCGATATACCGAAATCGGCCTATAAGTGTTGTGGAACCCTCTCCAGTTGGTGTAATGTTCACTCCAGTTGGGTTTGGAATCCTCTCCAGTTGGCTGGGTTTCACTCCCTATCGGTTGTGCGTTTCGCATAGCCCCCCTCCCCGCCTCCTGGGGGCGACGGCGATCAGAAAGAGAGCCTCGACTGTGTTTTCTTTTGTAATTGTGATCGCAGGAGTTTGCGCGCCGCCGTGAAAGCTCGTGTCCACGTATGTTTCATTTATGTTTATACTGACGCAGTTGGACCCGCGTCATACGTCACTTAGTGCACTGATGCTTGCCACGTCCTCCACCACATAGTGTACCGGTGCTCGCCACGTCACCCACCACATAGTGTACCGGTGCATACCACGTCATACATCACATAGTGTACCGGTACTTGCCACGTCATCCACCTCTCGCCATGTCATCCGCCAACAAGTATGCCGTTGCTCGCCACGTCATCCGCCGTATATTCCCGGTTCTCCGAACCGCTATGCCGAGCGTCCGCCAGGGGTTGGAGCACAGTGCAGGGCACAAACCCGCTCGTTTCGTCTGACGTGACGTGGCATTCATCTGTCGCTTGTGGTTGGTCACATTGATTCCACGAAGGCATTATCGGTTTTATTTATGGCACGGCGAAGGCGACGTAGTGCATTATGACACTTTGCAGCAATGTCCGATTCTTTGCATCCGGGTTGCGTGCTGCTGCTCCGTGTTGACTCATTTCCTTTCCTAATACTACACTCTGACGTTTATAAAGACCGGCTATAGCTCTCCGCTCCGTCGTTGGTGTGCGTTGTAAGTACTGTGAGTTGCAGGTCAAACCAGACCGCGCCGCGCCGCTGTGCGCCCGACAAAGCGCTTAAAAAATATGTATCGTCAACTTGTGTTTTGTGAGCGCCTTGGGCTCGATGAACGTTAGCTCGTCCTCGTAAACGTCACGCATGTTGGTTGTGGCGGTTGGTATCTGCTATGTGAGGCTGTTGGGGTGGTTTAGGGTCTAGGTATAACCCTAAACCCTAGACCCTGGGTTTACTGTTTACTTCTTGCCGCGGCCCTTGACGGCAACCGGCGGCGGCGGCGGCGCGGCGGCGGATTTGCTCTTGAGCGCAAGAAACGCCACGGCACCCACCACAGCCAGGAAGCCTCCAAGCAGGGTCTCACCTACATAACATTTTCTCAGAATAAATATCGCACACCATGCAAAGCGCCTTGGGGCTCGATGAACGTGTAAAAACAGAAAAAACGCACAAGTGTCCAGTGGGATAACTGGAGTGGTCACAGGGTCAAAAGGCTTATGAGTATGTGTGACGGCCCCGGCGGCGACGGGCCCTGCCGCCAATGGCCACGGCATGTAAGGTCAGGGACGCGGATGTGGCGAGTGTGCTGAGGTACACTGGTGAAGTATGAAATTGCGGAGAGGGTTGGGTAAGCTCACCATGTGAAGCGCTTTGGGGCTCGATGAACGCTGAAAAAAAGGGAAAAAATGAGCAAACAGTGAAGTTGAGCGGCAACAAGCAGTGGCGGTGGCGAACCCTGCCGCTGATAACCACGGCGCCCAGGCCGCCGCCCTTGGCCTTCTCCGCCTCCGCCCCCGACCCCTCCTCAGCCTTCATGGACGCCGACTTCCGCGTCCAGGGCCGCCGCATCAGTCGACAGCATGGTCAGGAGACGCAGCTCATGGTGCAAGCGGATTCGTTTAATTACAACCGACCGCTAGCTAGCTCCAATCTGAATAACCGAAATCAGAAAACAAAAAAATACCCTCTTTGCCCATATATACCGCGCAGTGATTGGTTGAGTAAGTGCCTGGTCTGCCTGGCCTGCCTGGTCGAGGTAAACCAGGTATGTGAGGAGTGAGTGAGTTGAGTGAGTGAGTGATGTGCGGTGAGACCAGGGGCTTACACTCGTCCACTTTTCAGCTCAACCTGAGCCGTTTCAGACACAAAATACACCCTAAATGTCCCCTACAACTGCCTGACACCTGCCAAATACCCCCTCAACAACCCCTACACGCACCCCTATCCCACAGAAAGCGCTCATGTTGAGCCGAAAAGTGGATGAGTGTAAGCCCCTGGTGAGGGCCCAGTGCCCTGCCTTCATGGCGCCCACCTTCTTGCGCGCCGACGACCCGCGGAACGCCGCCTGCACCTTGCTATAGCGGCGCAAGTTGAATTTGAAAGCAAGGTTTGAAAGCGGTCCATCATATATCAGTTATAAGCGCTGAGTTCCAGGGGCTTTCAAAGCAGGTTTGATAGGGTCAACCCGCGCCGCCTTACCTTGGTGGCCGCCTCGTCGTCCGTGAAGTTGTGCACACCCATGTGTAGCGGCGCACATTGAATTTGAAAGCAAAGTTTGAAAGCGGCTCATCGTATTTCAGGTTCAAGCGCCTAGATCCCTGGCGCTGTCAATGTGGGTTTGATAGGGTCAACCTGCACCGCCTCACCCAGGCCCTTCATGGTCTGCACGGTGGGCATGGTGGTGTTGTTGGTGGGCTTGAGGCAGGGGCTTACACTCCTTCACTTTTCAGTTCAACTTGAGCCGTGTCTGACACACAAAGACACCCTACACACCATAAGCACCCCCTAACACCCCCTTAACACGGGCTACACAATCGTTACGCGCACTCCCTATCCCATAACATGCGCTCAAGTTGAGCTGAGAAGTGAACAAGTGTAAGCCCCTGCCTTGAAGGCGATCTTGAGGTGCAGCGACCCGCCCGCGGACTTGCCATCCTCCCGGTATTGACTCCCCAAAGACTACACTGCAACGTCACAGATCGGCGCTTGACTCAGGACACGGTGGGTTGACGATGTGATCGATGACGTTGAAATTGGGGGAGTGACTCCCCCAAGATTACCCCCGCATGCCACGTCACATGTCGGCGCTTGACTCACGAAACGGTGAGTTGACGATGTGATCGATGACGTGGCAAGTGGGGGAGTCAGTCAATCGGGAAAGGTGGGGCCTTACCTTGGTGAAGAGGTTGAACATCTTGTCAATTGCGCCGTGCTGTGAGATGTGGCTCACGATGTTCTTACTGTAGGGTACAAGTTGAAATTGAAAGCAAATTTTCACAGCAATTTCTCATGGTCTGGTTTCAAGATCTTAGTTCCAGGCGCTTTCAACTTGGGTTTCATAGGGCCAACATGCACCGCCCTACCTTGACGTAGATGCCCGCGTTGGCCACCACCGCCTTGCCGCCCATGATCAGGGACTTACACAAGTCTACTTATCAGCTCAACTTGAGCCGTTTCTGACACGAATACAGCCTGAACACCCCCCGATACTCCTCAATACCCCCTGACACCTCGTAAACACCTCCTAAACACCCCCCCAACAACCCCTAAATGCACCCTATCCCACAGAATGCGCTTCAGTTGAGCCGAAACCTGGACGTGTGTAAGTCCCTGCCCATGATGCTCTCGTTCTTCTTGAACAGCTGCACACGCAGCTCGCCCGCGTAGTCCTGCCCCACCACACTGCCGCAAGGGGCCACCGCCAAACAGCGCAACAACACCTGGTCAGTCCTCAATCACAATAACGGCCACGTTGCAGGATCGAGTATGTTGTAACCCAACCCAGCGAACAACAGCAATGCTGTGATAGTCAAGGTCACGGTGACAGCTGCATATACTAGGTGTGGTTGACGAGTGTCGCCAGCTTGGAATGGAAACAAACACACAGCTGCTGGTGCATAGTCTGTAAGCGTACTATATATAGTATCTCGTACCACCCGTAGTAAATAGGAGTTTGGTGAAATTCACCAAAACTCGTTGGCCAATCACCAAACTCCAGCTTACTAGAAGTTACTAGCCCACAGACCAGGCACTAGCTGTCACGGTGGCATGGAGGGTTCAAGCGAGGGGCGATCGGGTTTGGATGAAGCATGGATTGCAGGTTGGAGTTTGTCCATGGGCCCTACAAGTCGAAGCTCTCGCCGTAGGTGATGACGTTATCCGCGTTCACAACCTGCATCTTGGTCTTCTGCTTCTGTTTGGTCTCCGCCGACTCGCGGAGCTCCACTGCAAGGATGGCGAGGGGGATGTGGAGAGGAGGAACACGCGAGTCAGTCCCACGACGATGAGAGGGCGATGGGATGCGAGTTGGTCCGAAGGCGGCCTGGTGGCGGCGGCGCGCGCCGGGGTTGTGCCTGCTTGCGCCGGGCGCTTGCGGGCTCGCTCGCCGTGCGTCATCCCTCCTTCCCCAGCGCGAGTTACTTCGGCAGACGCACCGCGCCAATAAGCGCCGGTGCCGCGCATCGATTTGTTTGGCGCGCGAGCAATGTTGTTGCATATCCAGGCGTGGCCCCGCCGCGCCATGCGCCACGATCGGCGCCCCTCCGGCGAGCCCGCCGGCGAGAGCGCCGGCGAAGGCAGACCGCGCGCGTCGGTGTCCCGGCACATGCACTCCCAGTCACAGCTGTGGTCTCCAGCGCCGGCCGGAACAGGTCAAAATAAGGTTTCGGCGAAACGCGAGCCGCGGCGGCCGAGAGCCGAGAGGTTGAGGAAGTCAGGTTAGCGCGGCAGGGGGACGTGGACGGCGGGCGGCGGCGGCGGCGGTGGTGGCACGCACCCTTGACGCACGCCTGCTTGGGGCCCTTGTCATTGGGGGGGATGTTGGCCTTCAGGACTGCAAAGGGCGGAGGAGGAGAGGAGCGTCAGCATGGGCATCAGATCCACAAGGGCTGGTGAGCAGCTGGTTCGACACTGGCCAACTGAATATTCACGCGTTGTTTCCTTCGTCCGATTTGCCCCAAATTCCAGGAGATCGATCGCTGAGGTGCCTCGACTCTGATTGCCGGAAACGCTCATCGCGCCCAGCCGGGGGCGGTGGTGCCCGCGGGCCTCACGCGGGGTGGCGCCGCGGGGGCTTACATGTGGTGTCATCGCGAGCATGTGGCGCCGCGGGCGGCAAGGCAACGAATTAGTGCAGGTTTTCGGTCAGAAAGGCCTTCGGGCGTGTGAAGTGCAGGGGGCGGCGAAGCGAGTACGTACCCGTGCAGGTCATGGTGCCGGCGGGCGCGGAGGTGCCCGACATGATCGCGAAGGATGTTGATGGCGTGACGGGGGGACGCGTTGGGCGATGTGGCGATGCATAACGCACATCCCAGCCAACGACAGCCGGCAACGAGGTTCTGTCATTTCATCATTCGGCCGGAATCTTGGCCAATAATCTTGTCGGCGACTTCGAGAGGGGTTGTTTTGGTAACATATACCCCCTAATAAATAACAATTAACCCCCCCCCTTCACCCGGGCGAGTCAACGCATATCGCTTTCGTTGCCCTGATGTTGAGATGTGTGATGACGCCGCTCCGCGACTCGCGTGCGTGACACGCGCAACCGCCTCGCACACTGCCGCGCGCCGCGCCGTCGCCACCTTCCCCGCTAATACATATAGCCTCCTCCACAACTTCAGGCGCTTGAAGAGGCCGCGCATTATCACCCCGGGGTCAATAACGTTATAAGCCAATCGTAGCTTCCGCGCCTCAGACCACACTTCGCGACTTCGGACGCACCCAGCGCACGCAAATGTTTGACGACGGTTTTAAATGGCGCAAGTACGGGCAGAAGATCATCAAGGCAAGGGGGTTGTGCAGAGCAACGACCCGAACGCATAAATGGAGCACGACTTACGTTCAGGGTAGATGCTCTACGAACGAACGTGACTCGGTCCGTGGTAGAGAGCGAGTACTCAAGACCGTCGTTTCGAGGAGCTTGTGTTGCCATTTCCGCCTGCCACTGCGTCCCCTCCCCCGTCACCACCTCGCGCGCGTGTGCTGCCGCGGATCGGCGGGATGGTCTCGCTTGCTCGGCTTGATGAAGTAAAGTTCTCAAACCTCGGTTCAACATCATATGATGTCGAATGCAAGGCTCGGTTCACACAGAAGGCTCACGATTTTACTTGTCGCGTCGCATTGCACCTCGACCCGTCCATCCGACGTCGGGCGACGTCGATGTTCTCAACGGCCCTCCCGCGAGGGCAACCCGTTCCCGCGGTCGTACTACCGGTGCACGGGCGTGGACTGCCCGGCGCGCAAGCACATCGAGGGCGACCCCGAGCTCAGAGCCTCGCTCAAGTACGAGGGCAGGGCATGGGCATCGGAGATTCCTCGCCACGTCATAGGATGCCAATGCGAAGAGCAGCAACACCAATGTACTGCCATTTACCAGACAACGGTGTCCGGGTCGAAGCGCATTCACACAGGCGTTGCCAGCTAGCTGCTGGGTGTCACCTGCGTTTGCGTTGTAGCTATGTCACACGTCCCACTCCCTTCGTCTTGTGCCTGTTTTTATACTGTAGTGAAATGTGCCACACAATTCTTTGTGCCCACCCGCATTGAACTCAAGCGCAGTCAGAGCGCAGACGTTGCTCACCACGTCATAGGATGCCATGTACGCATGACACGAAGGTTTCAACAAGCGCGTCGATGACGTGGCGGGCATGATATGCGTGTCCCTATGCGAGGGCGAGCACAACCACGAGCCTCCCATTGCCTCTGTGGCAGGGGCTTACTCTCGTTCCCATTTCCGCTCAACTTGAGCTTACTTTGCCCCTTTCTGCTGAACTCAAGCTTACTTTGTCCCCCACATAACCCAAATTAGCTCGTTGATGTGTCCCGAGGGTGCTCAGGTTGAGCTTTAACGTGAGCGATGTGTTCCCGAAGGTGCTCATGTTTGAGCTCTGAGGCGAGCGAGTGTAAGCCCGCCCCTGCTCCGTGGTGAAGCCCGCCAAGCCCGCGGCCAAGTCAGGCACGGCTTTCGACGCCCCCCGCTGTCTTGCATTGCAACGCGTGTGACGTGTGGCGTGTTCATCCCTTGGATGGTACCACGCCTATTCATGGGGTCCGGCTCCGAAACACGCACCTCAACGCACGGGGGCGGAGCGCTGCGGCCTCCCATCTACTTCTACCCGCTTGTACGAAGGTTGAAATAAAGTGATGAATGACAGATAAATGACATCAACAACCAACGTTGGTTGTATTGTGTGATTACCATTGTTGATGTGGCGTCGTTATGCTGGTGCTCATCGGGTCCCTGCTCGCGGCATCCAAGCCGCCGCGCGCAGCTTCGCAGCCCGCTGTCGCCGTGGCCGCCGCCGCCGCGGAGCCGACCCCTGAAGCGACTCCGAACCCAACTCCGAACAAGCCTCTCAAGAAGCGCAGCGTCGACCGCACAGCCGACAGCGGCAGGGCCTTACACATCCCCCCCCCTCACACTACTTGCTCACGCTGTACCTGTGCACGCTATACACGCGTTCCCTTCACCTGCTGGCTCATACCGTATCCATACACAGCTTTCTCCTCCTCTTCCTCCTCCGGCTCGAAGAGACCCGCACACACTCGCCGCATCCTCCTCCCTGGCCCGGCCACTCGTTCCCTAGTCACCTTAACTTGAGCATATCGAGGGATCATGAACGAGGATTACTCAGTAGTGTGAGTGGGTGCGAACACTAGACGGCTTGAGTTGACGTGAAGTGGGGGCGCCGCGTGAGGCCCTGGCGAGCGGCAGCAGCGTGGAGAACGACCCACTCTCCAAAAAGAAGAAGTTCTCCGTGGTAGGGGCCAAAACACATGCCTTGCCTGCTTGCCCATGGTGTACCAGTGTGCCCAACGCCCCACCTAGCATTGAGGTCATGAGCTCGAATCCCCATGGGTTCGTTACATGTGATCCTTGACATGGCGAGCGTGTTTACTTGTATTGACACTTTGAACGTAATCCTTTACATGGCGAGCACGTATTCCTTTACGTGGCGAGCATGTTGACCTGTATTGATCAGTCCACCTAGCGTCACACCGGCCCTGCCCAGCGCCGCCGCTGAAGCCCCCGGTCGCCATCGTGCCGCCCGGCATCCTCACGCCGGGCTTCTGGGACAAGGTAGGGCGGTGCAGATTGACCCTATCAGTTCCATGTTGACAGCGCCTAGAACTAAGCGCTTGAAACTAAAATATGATGAACTGCTCTCAACTTTGCCTAGATTTTGCTTTCGATTTCAACTTGCGCCGCTTCAACAAGGCGGAGATGCGCGCCATGGTAGGGCGGTGCAGGTTGATCCTATCAAACCCACGTCGAAAGCGCCTGGATATGAGCGCTTGAAACTATGATGTGATGAAGCACTTTCAAACCTTGCTTTCAATCTTATCTTGCGCCGCTACGCCATGGAGACCCTGGGCTCCCTCTCCCCCGGCAGCCGCTCGAAGGTACGGGCGCTCTATCCGTCACCCTCCAGACTGCCCCCACGGTGTACCGGTCCCTTTTTCTTCTAACACGGGGAGTGGCTTCCTGTAGAGGCTTGACGAGTTGGCTCAACTCCCCCTCCCCTGCCCCTCCCCTCGCACTTCCTTTCCCCCTCCTCCTCCCCCTCTGCCTCCCCCTCCCCCTCCCCCTCGCCTGCCCTGCCGCGCCCCACATCCCACGTCCTACGTCGGCAAACGCCGCTTACCCCCTCATGCATTGAGCATCCCGTGACGTGGCTTGCGTACAATCGGCGGGGGGGGGCTCTATGCGCTGGTGGACGCCATGGGTAACAAAGCCGGCGACGCGAAGGGGGGCGACGCGGCCGGCGCCGGCAAGGTAGGGCGGTGCAAGTTGACCCTATGAAATTCAAGTTGAAACCGCCTGGAACTAAGCGCTTGAAACTACATTGTGATATACTGCTTTCAACTTCTGCTTTCAATTTCAACTTGCGCCGCTACGGCAAGGCGAATGGGTCGCCGCGCAAGGGGGTGAGCCGGCTGGCAGTGGGCGGGAAGGCCAAGGTAGGGTGGTGCAGATCGACCCTTTGAAACCCAAGTTGAAAGCGCCCGGAACTAAGCGCTTGAAAGTAAGTGGTGATATATTGCTTTCAACTTCTGCTTTAAAATCCGACATGCGCCGCTACATCAAGGGACCGAGCGCCCTAGCCGTGCCGTCCCCCAGCATGACCGTGCTGGAGGCAGGGGCTCACACTCATCCACTGTTCAGCTCGACCTGAGCTGTTTCTGAAACCAAATACACCCTAGTGCCTGATCTGTAAAGCGTACTATACAAAGTATCTCGTACTAACGTAGTCAGTAGGCGTTTGTTGAGTCATGCTTTACAGACTAGGCACTAGACACCCCCTAGTACCCCCTGCACAACCCCTGCACACCCCCTGCGCACCCCCTGCACACCCCCTGCACACCCCCTGCACACCCCCTGCACACCCCTAAATGTAC
>Ga0307489_10001483_pt1 | contig 15458 bp, 24 predicted proteins | sample SB12metaG_FD_202247 | JGI IMG/M metagenome (GOLD analysis project Ga0307489, IMG submission 202247) | Sea-ice brine microbial communities from Beaufort Sea near Barrow, Alaska, United States - SB 1.2 | ecosystem: Environmental > Aquatic > Marine > Coastal | place: USA: Alaska | collected... | reverse complement strand
AGGGAGGGAGGGAGGGAGGGAGGGAGGCAGGCAGGGAGGGAGGGAGGGAGGGAGGGAGGAAGGGAGGTGTAGGAGTCAACGCGCGGATGGCAAACGTCAGATGCCTCGGAAAAAGGCACGGGGGGGGCGTGATGAAAACAGGTATCAAGCCAGCTCGCGGGCCGCCGCGGCAGATGGCGCGTCAAGCGTGGGTGCATTTACCTTGGAGTCGACGCCGGCCATGTAGCCCGGGTACTCCTCGGAAACCCTGGTCACCACCGGGGCGCCGTACACCTTGATCATACCTTCAATCTTGGTCAGGGAGCCCTGTGTGTGTTGGCGGGTGCGAAACGGCAAATTGGAATTGCAAGTCGTGAGTGGCGGGTCATTTCTCTTTCGCGCCGCGCGTCGCCGCTGAATAGGAACGGAAACCATTCGCGCAGGAACGGCAGAACACATTCGAGGGAAGGCGGCGAGCCGGGGCGTCGTCGCGGCTCGCGTCGCGCGGCGCGCCGTTTCCGCTCACCTTGAGGCCGAGGGCGTTGGTCTCCTTCGCAGAGGTGTAGTACCCGCACGCAGGGTCTTACACTCGTCCACTTCTCCGCTCAACTTGAGCGCTTTTTATGGGATAGGGGGTGCGCGTAGGGGATGTGTAGCCCAGGTTAAGGGGGTGGCAGGGGGTGTTTAGGGTGTGTAGGGTGTTTCTGTGCGTCAGACACGGCTCAAGTTGAGCTGGAAAAGTGAACGAGTGTAAGCCCCTGCCCGCACGCCTTGGTGAAGGCGGAGGAGTCGGCCACGTAGGTGAGGGAGGTGACCGCCGCGCTCTCCACGAAGGCGAGGCGCTTCAGGTTGGGCGTCACGGGCGTCATGGGCTTCGCGGTAGCTGCCGCCTCCCACCAGCGAAGGCCCGTTATCGAACAAGTGGACGTGGTTTGGCATTTGTTGGTGGTTCCCCACACGTATACTTGTCGCCCCTAAACTAACCCACTAAGCACTAACCCCTAAACTATGACAAAGTGACGGAAAGTCTGCGACGAAAACGAAACGAAAACGAAACGAAAACGAAACGAAAACGATATACCCTGCTGTGATTGGTCGACAGCTCAACTGTTTTTTCCTCGGCCAATCACAGCAGGGAATATCGTTTTCGTTTCGTTTTCGTTTCGTTTTCGTCGCAGACTTTCCGTCACTTTGTCATAGCTTAAACTAGCTTAGTTTAAGCCCCCCTAATTGACTAACCCACTGTAGTCCCCCATACTAAGACACTAAGCCACTAACCACTAGCCCCTAAACTAGCTTAAACCAGCTTAGTTTAACCCCCCCCGTCGTAAACACTAACTTAGTTTGACAAGCATACCCACACTGACTGTCGAGAGCAAAACGGCAGGAGTCGGGGTGACTGACGGTGAGAGCGGAGGCGGGAAGGGGGGTGCGAGCGCGAGCGCTTCACCATCGCTGAAACGCGCGTCGCCCCAGTGACGCAGAGCTTACGAAACTTACGGACGCGCTCGGTGCGCGAACTCGGCCTAATGCTACGCCTCGGCATTGCGGCGCCCCCGCCGCGCCGTTCCCGTATCGATGTCAACTATATATTTTTACGGGAGTGGGCCGACAGAGGAGGAAAGAGGAAAGAGGAAAGAGGAGGACAACGGCGCGGTGCACCGGCCGGGTTTCACGTACCCACCTTTCGCGTCACATCGGCGACCGGCCGGACGACATGCAGATGGCCACGCACGCGTCGGGAAGTCCGTTCAGGTGTGTGTCTGTCGTTGGCGAGGGGGCGCGCGCGACAAATGCCCTCGAATGTGGGAGATCGATAATACTGAACGCGGAACCGACGGATAGACGGAGATCGGAGAATTGGACGTCATCCACCCCAAAGGTCGAAAGTCACAAGTCCGGAGTGAGTGGGCACTTCAATTGCGGCAACAAGCGCCTGCCCGACCGACGACCGCCGCCGCGCGCGTCATCGACACACTATATGGCACAGCCGAATGCCTCGATGAGCAGCGCCCGCACGCCGACCAAGCGGCCCAGTTTCCACCGGGACCGCGAGACCCGTGAAATGGTGCGCCCCCGAAACACGACACCAACACCACCTCATTTTGGCATTGTCCCTTCCGCAACGTGTGCCGCGCCTCGGGTCGCCACTGTCACCGTCGCCGGAATTCGCGTGTATCCGCGAGTCGCGTCTTGGGATTTCGTCCGAAATGCAAAGGCGGGTGTCGTCGCAAGAGATGCCTGCGTGTGGTCCGACAAGCAATGCACAATCGAGCCCGCGACTTTTGTGACATATCCAGCAAGCGCAAACCTTCCATCCCCCTTCGCTTGCTCTACGACGCGCACCCTTCGCTCGCTCACCCTTGCTCACGCGCGCACCTCTACCCCGCCAGGCGATGAACGAGCTAGGCGGCGTCGCGGTGGACTCCGAGGACATTCGCTGCGCGTTCGACCACTTCGCCGACGTCAACACCAAGTCCGGCAGGGGCTTACACTCGTCCACTTTTCAGCTCAACTTGAGCGCTTTGCATGGGATAGGGGGTGCGCGTAGGGCAGGTATAGCCCATGTTAAAGGGCATCAGGGGGTGTTTAGGGTGTGCAGGGTGTATTCTTGTGTCAGACACGGCTCAAGTTGAGCTGAGTAGTGAACGACTGTATGCCCCTGAAGTCCGAGCTGGAGAAGGAGGAGGTCGAAGCGATGCTTGCCTTGGTGGGCTCGGCGTTCCCGGAGGAGAAGCGCGAGCACCGGGCAGGGGCTTACACTCGTCCAGTTTTCAGCTCAACCTGAGCCGTTTCTGACACAAAATACACCCTAGACAATCCCTAACACCCCCTAAATACCCCCTAAACAACCCCTTATTGCACCCCCTATCCCACACAAAGCGCTTCCGTTGAGCCGAAAAGTGGACGAGTGTAAGCCCCTGGCACCGGGCCGATGTGAAGGCGTTGCTGGGCGGCACCCGGGACGGGACGTTGACCCTGGCGCGGATGGAGGCAGGGCCTCACACCAGTTCCCTTGTCCCTTGTCACCTGTCACCTCAACCCGGCCGCCTTTGGTACACCGGCATACTATGAGCAAACAGTCAGGCTGAGCTGCCTAGGGAACTGGCGCGGGCACTACTGGCAGTTTCCTTGTCAGCGCAACCTGAACCGTGTTGGTGGTACACTGGCACAGTAAGAGGAAAGCAGTATGGGCAAACAGTAATGCTGAGCAGCAAAGGGCACGAGTGGGCAGGCCCTGAGCAACGCGGTCTGACACTAGCTCCCTTGTACCTTGTCACTCCAACCTCGCTGCCTTTGGTACACCGGCACACTATGAGCAAACAGTCAGGTTGAGCTGCCTGGATGGAGTGGGCAGGCCCTGAGCACCGGAGCTGCTGCAGGGCAACGAGCTGTCAGACTTCGACCCGGTGGCGGCGGCTTTCGCGGTGCTGGACCCGCAGGCGGGGTACTGGGGGATGCTGAGGGGTTACTGGGGGGGTACTGGCGGGGTACTGGGGGTGTACTGGGCGGGTGCTGAGGGGGTACTGGGCGGGGGCTGGGGGGGTACTGGGCGGATGCTGAGGGGCACTGGGGGGGGTACTGAGGGGTACTGGGGGGTACTGGGGGGGTACTGGGGGGGGATGCGCCTGGTATCAAACTACCATATTCGATACCGAGTGGTGTGATATGAGGTAGAATGACAATGACCTGACCAGAATGACAGACTGACGTGGATGAGACGCACGATACTGGGCCTGACTCGCCGGGCAAGGGCCACGTGGACATGTCGGTGCTCATGGAGCTGTTCGCCAAGATGCCGGGCGCGGGGCAGGCAGGGGCTTACACTCTTCCACTTTTCAGCTCAACATAAGCACTTTCTGTGCGATAGGGGGTGCATTTAGGGGTTATTTAGGGGGCGTAAGTGAGGTGTTAGGGGGTATGGGGGGTGTATAGGGTGTACTTCGTGTCAGAAATGGCTCAGGTTGAGCTGAAAAGTGGACGAGTGTAAGCCCCTGGGGGAAGGTGGACTTGGACGACCTGGCGTTCCTCAAGCTGCACACAGACCTGGACGGGGATGGCGAGATTGGCTTTGAGGTTGGGCCTGGCGAACATTGCCCGTCACGCCATCTATACGCGTTTGAACCCTCGTTTTGTTGAGTAAATGGCATCCTGTGACGCGGCGAGCAATGTCTGCCGGGCCCTGGTTTGAGGATTTTCTGAAGATGGGGACGCAGGCGATTGGCGTGCCGCCGGAGGCGACGTCGCCGCCGCCGTCGGTCCGTGAGCCGGAGGTGTTGCCGGCGGCAGGGGCGGGGGCGACGGCGGGGGAAACGGAGGGGGAGGCGGGGGAGGCGGAGGCGGCGGCGGCGGAAGAGGGGGACACGCCGCCGGCTGCCGAGCCAAACCCGGAGGCGGTGGTGGGCGCGGCGGCGGCGGGCGCGCAGCCCGAGATAGTCTAGAGGCGTGCGCCGCTTAACATCACTGTAGTGTAGGTCTAGTCTCTTCAATGTGCGGACCGAATAGCACGGCTCCATGCTTTTTTTCCAGTTAAAGTGTTGATGCATCAATCACATAAAACTGTCGCGGCGGCCATCAAGCGCCTCATCAAGGCACAGCAGAAGCCATTCTTGTGTACAGTAGAGCAGCGCTATGGGTGAGTCGAGCGCATCGGTGGAGCCCGCGGCGGAGGCGGCGGCCGGGCCGGATGCGGAAGCGGCGGAGGTGGAGGCGGCAAAGGGGGAGGATGCCGCAGCCGGGCCGGATGCGGCGGCAGAGGCGGCGGGTGCAGTGATTAGTGAGGTGGGCACGTCAGTACCCGAGGTTGAGACTGAATAGTAGCAGACGGTTCGTTACATTCGGAAGGGTTGTGCCTGTTTACCCAGGCGCTCACATGGTGAGCATTTATCAACCCCAACCGCCAAATTCAAGCCGACTGTTGGCATAATTTCATTGCCACGAAAACACATTATTACGACAATCGACTCTCACCGCGCACCAGAAACGCGGACGCACGCGCCGTCATATGTGTTTGATAAAGCGCCGTCGTATATGTTTGATAAATTCAGTGTTGGGCTTGGCACGCATATGCACACAAGCGTGCACTTAGAAATGCGCCTACTGTTTTCCCGCCCATATCATACTAGTTTTAATCACTGCCCAGGCGAAGGAAGGGAGTGGTAGCTCTGTTTCTGCAGAGAAAAGTTGGGGTTATGATAGCTCTACTTTTCCGGCGAAAGCCAAAGCAAAGGCAAGCGATGACACCAGCAATCTTCGCCGCGTTGCGTTACTCTCCGCCGCCCCTCGAGCCACGCTCCGAGCCGCGCCCCATGGGCTGCGATGCGGCGAGCCTCGTGCTCGAGGCGTTGGTCGTAGCCAGGGTCGTCGAGACACGGCGTTTCTAAACAGGAACAAACTTGGGACGTGAACGCGGTCGTGTCATACGTGCAGCGAGTCATTTCAGTATAGGTCGTCATATCACGTTCTCATATCAGGTTGTCATGCTATGCTTTCATCGCATTTTGCAAATGCGACGATACGTTGTAATGCGGCAGCAAAGCTAGTATACAGCTGTGCCGCATGTCGCCTTGTGCCCACCCGTAGTCCAGTCGGCTTTCTGACACGCGTACCGGGCGGTCTTGCACTGCGGGCAAACCTTGAAGTCCTTCAGAAGGCCCACAACTTCGCAACCGTCGTTGCCACAATACTTAGCCCCATCCAGCGCTTCTATGCGAAACTCGGCGAGGGGCAAGTCGACTATATTTAATCCCCCAATCCGCAACCAATGTACAACGCTGGTCAAGACATCGGGGGGGACGTCGTGCCCCTCCATGACCCCAGCCGGCGCGGCGACCCCGGCGGCCTCCCCAACAGGCCCAACCTCGCGGGCGTACGGAAGGTCCAGGTACATGTGTGCGGCGAGTCGATAGCACGAGTCGACCTGGCCGGACTCGGCGGCGTTGCGCGTCCACTGCATCGTCCGCCCCTTGCTAGGCGTGACGCCGCGCCTGAGGGCCAGCTAGATATTGCTCGCCGTGTCATGTGTTGCCCACTAACTCAAGAACCGCTGGACTGAAATGTGGCGGAATGACGTGGCACGCATCTTGCCAGGCCCAACCGCGGCCGCGTTTGTACACGCTGGCTAGGTTGTTCGCCGCTTCCCCGGAACCAGCGTCTGCCGCACGCCTCCACCAGTCCGCCGCCGCAGAGTAGTCCGCCGCCGACACGCCCTCCCCAAGGTCGAGGTAGCATCCAAGGAAGAACTTCGCTAGCGGCAACCCGGTCTCGGCGCCCTTGGTGAACCACTCCACGGCTTGCTCGTGCTCCTTCCTCACGTCGTAGATACGTCCCAACTCATACATAGCGTGCGCGTGCCCTTGCCCCGCCGCCTGCTCCAGAAGCGCCGTGCCCTCCTCCGCCCAGGGTCTGTACCCTCAATTAAATAATTAGGTCAACAGCTGGCCAGATCGACGCGTCGCAGGATGGTGAGAGACTGAGAAGCTGTGCGGTGCAAAGTGCAAACCTTACATCTGCCTTTGGCGATCTGCCGCTCTCGCCCAGCTGCGTCCCCGCTCCTCCATCCGCTTCCTGTACTAAACGACAGCCCTGGCTAAACTGCGCGGCCCTGTCGCCCGCGCCGGCTCTCTGTTGCACGATCTCGGCTCCGAGCGCATTTATCAGCGCCGAGGGGTCGGGCCGGGCAGATATCGCTCGCCACGTAATTCGCTGCACTTTGAACCCTAGTCTCTTGAGTTGAAGGACATCCTATGACGTGGCGAGCAAGGCAATATCCGCCAGGCCCCACGTAGGGGTTCTTCGCTTGCGTGGTCCAGTCGGGTTCGCATTTACGTGTGCACGAGCAGTGGCAGCGCCCCCGGCGCCCCCAGCGCCCGCGGCGCCCGCGGCTCCCGCCTGCGCCGACGCGCGCTTGGCAGCGTCGCGCTCAGCTTTTCGGCGTTCCTGTCGGGAAGGCATTCCGACCTAGTGCTGACGACGGGACGTTGGGAAACCTTTCACTGCCCACGCTTCGCATCAGCGGGCGACGGGCGTGCCGATATGCAGAGGACCGCTCACACGTCGATGATCTCCGTCGAGCAGTCTGTCCTCGGCGCCGCGCGGGCGGGCGCGTGCGACAATGCTTGGGACGCTGGACGTGCGCGTGCGCGGACAGGGGAATATAGGACGGTCGGACGTGGGAGAAGATAACGTGGCGCGCCACGCGCCGCCGAATGGCAAAATAGGTCCTCTCAGGAATCCGCGCTTCCACACTCAGCGGCCGCGCCCCCCTGCCCCAGCGCCCCCCGTGCGGCAAGAGCGTGACGGGAGCCTTTGAGGCCCGAGACTGGGCTGTGCAAGTTGCAATTGACAGCAAATTTTGTAAGCAGTCGCCTCGTAGTTATAGGTTCGAAGAGCTGAAACGAGGCACTTTCACCACGGGCTGAGCTGGTTTCAACTTGCACCGCCCCACACCGCCTTGGACGCCCCGCGAGTTGGTTTTCCCAGTGATGCGCCAGATGATTAGGCATACGATAATGATGGTATTTGAATTTCCAAACTCAGCACCGGCGAAGCCTCCTGGACTAGCTCTAGCTAGTATTAAATTAAATATAATTTAGCTCTAAAGTCGCCCAACTATTTTAAAGAATTGTTTCACGTGTAGGCTCTATCCGGTGGTGAATATTGAAACGAATGAAAGGTTACAAGTTGTTAGACGGTGGGTCGTGGGCTGGTCGACGGCCGGGCACCTCGCCTTGTGTAGTCCTTATAATTTCAATCAAATTCACCCAAACAGACTGCTCCGCGCGGCGGTAGAGACCTGCGCGGCTCTGACGTTCTGCATGACGCGGTGGAACGCCACGGCGGCGCGCAGCATCCCCCACCGCCGCCTGGCTGTAGCGGCGCGAGTTGAATTTGAAAGCAAAGTTTGAACGCGGTCCATCAAATTGTAGTTTCAAGCGCTTGGTTCCAGGCGCTTTCAACGAGGGTGTGATAGGGTCAACCTGCACCGCCCTACCTGGCGTCCAGCTGGAACATCTGCGCCATGCCGCGCAGCCACGGCAGGAGCACCACGTTGTAGCGGCGCAAGTTGAATTTGAAAGCAGAATTTGAAAGTAGTACATCCACACTTTAGTTTCAAGCGCTTGCTTTCAGGCAGTTTCAACTTGGGTTTCATAGGGTCAACATGCACCACCCTACCACGTGCAGGCTGGACCAGTCAGCGGAGGGCTGCGCGAAGTGGTCCGGCAGGTTGCCGAACACGTTGAGCACCTTCTCGCGGCACAGCTGCCGCACCTTGTGGTAGGGAGGGACAGGAGTTTCCGGAATGTCTGTGCGGCATTCTAGGCAATTCCATAATCTCGAAACGTTTGGGCGAAATTTGCAGCATTTTTCGGAATATTCCGCGGAATTTTAGGCAGAAAGTCGGGAATATGGCATAAAAGTTTTAGGCAATTCCATCGGAATTTTCCGTCTCTCCCTACCTTGTGGGCGCCCAGGTCGCGGTCTGCCGCGCGCCACGCCTCGCGCGCCGCCTTGAAGCAGGGGTTTACACTCGTCCACTTTTCGGCTCAACGTAAGCGCTTTGTGTGGGATAGGGGGTGCATTTAGGGGGCATTAGGGGGTGTTGAGGGGGCGTCGGGAGGTGTCAGGGGGTATTTAGGGTGCATTTTGTGTCAGAAACGGCTCAGGTTGAGCTGAAAAGTGGACGAGTGTAAGCCCTTGCCTTGAAGTCCTCGGCCATCATGGTGTAGCGGCGCAAGTTGAAGTTGGAAGCAAACCTTGAAAGCAGATTGTCGTGTTTTAGTCTCAAGCGCTTAATTTCAGGCGCTTTCAACCTGGATTTCATCGATTCAACCTGCACCGCCCTACCATGGTGTGGTGGATGCACCACGCGTGGTTCGCCGTGAGCAGCGCCCTGATCTTTTGCCGCGCCTCCTTCAATCGGTAATCGCTGGCGGCGCAGCGCGATATCCGCGCCGTGAGGGACGGGTTAGCGCCCGCCCCCGCCCGGGATCTGTGACCTTCGTCCGCGTCCGAGCCGTGGCCGAGGTTCAGGGGCTTACACTCGTCCACTTTTCAGGTCAACCCAAGCCGTTTCTGACTCAAAATACACCCTAAACTCCCATGGATCCCCCATCACACCTCCTACACAACCCCTTAACAGCCCCTAATTGCACCCCCTATTCCACAGAAAGCGCTCACGTTGAGCCGAAAAGTGGACGAGTGTGGACCCCTGCCGAGGTTGCGGATGGACCCGCCCGTGAACACCATCACGTCCATCTCGCGAAGCCTCTCATCAGGGTCGCGTGTATCATACTAGCCACGTTCTATGAAGTGATTCACTGCGGCAAGTCCTGTTTATACCCCGTGCCGTGATTGGCCGACAAAACGACCCGCTTCCAAAGTGAACTGGTTGCACTTTTCTATGTGGATTGGAACGTTCTGAATGGTCTAAACCCTTCGACACACACAAAGCCGGTTTCTGCGTTAAATTCAATGAGAGGGATTTTGAAACGTGGCGCTCATAGTCCGTGGAAAGCGCTTAGGGTTCTAGTCCGTGGAAAACGCTTAGGGTTCAGGGTTCAGGGTTTAGGGTTTGGGGTATAAGGTTAGTAGCGCCCCACCTGTCGTGCAGCTGGTCGACCAGCACCTGGGGAGCGGGCCCGGCGGGTGGATGGCAGCGAGCCGCGTCACAGGGTGGCTCGTAAGTCAAGAAACGGGGATGTCATGCACGGGGGTTCGATAAAGGTGGCGCGCATGATCCGCCAAGCACTCCCCGCCTTGGTGTAGCGGCGCACGTTAGAATTGAAGCAAGGTTTGAAAGCGGCTCATCACATTTTAGTTTCAAGCGCTGAAAGCAGACCCGCGTTCAACTCGGGTTATGATACTGGCAACCTGCACCGCCCTGCCTTGGCCAGTTCCGCCATGCGCTCGTGCACTTTACGGCGCTGCTCCAGCCCCCACCCCTGGTACGTCACCTCCGGACGGGGCCCATGCCACATGGGGTTTAGGGTTTAGGGTTTGGGGTTAGGGTTTAGGGTTTAGGGTTTTAGGGTTTAGGGTACAGACGGTGCTCGCCGCGGCTCGAGGTGGCACGTAACTCACGAAACGAGGGTTCACAACGCGGCTGATGAGACATCGCAGCTGATACGACATCGCAGCTGATGAGATCGCAAGTAGGCATGGTCAGTGGAGCCCCACCTCCTGATGCACGTACGAGGAGAACGTCAGCAGCTGCTGGGTTTTAATGGACGGTTCCCCGTTGGCCTCCTCCTGCTCGGCCGCCACTTCCGCGATGCTGCTGATGCTGCCGAACAGAAACTCGTCCATCGCGTGCCGCCCGGTGATCAGGGGCTCACACTCGTTCCCATTTCCGCTCAACTTGAGCATACTTTGCCCCTTTCCGCTCAACTTCAGCTCACTTTGTCCCCCATATAACCCATGTCAACCCGTGGATGTGTCCCGAAGGTGCTCAAGTTGAGCTCTAACGTGAGCGGTGTGAACCCGAAGGTCCTCAAGTTGAGCTCTGAAGTGAGCGAGTGTAAGCCCCTGCCGGTGATCATGGGGTGCGAGTCCTTGATGTAGCGGCGCAAGTTGAAATTGAAAGCAACGTTTGAAAGCACTTCATCATATTTTAGTTTCAAGCGCTTGGTTCCAGGCGGTTTCGACTTTGGTTTCATAGGGTCGACCTGCACCGCCCTACCTTGATGGTGTTGACGTGGTTGGCGAGCACGGCGGTGCTGCCGTCCAGCGAGTCGCGCGTGGTCACCACCTGCACCCAGGGGCTTACACTCCGCCACTTTTCAGCTCAACTTAAGCTGTTTTGGGCACACCTCCCCGTGTCCCCCTGTCTAATAGACTTAGGGGAAATCATGCACCCAACGTATCCCACAAAATGAGCTTACGTTGAGCCGAAAAGTGTGCGAGTGTAAGCCCCTGCCCGCACCCCCGGCTCATTGCGCTGTATGCCCATCCTGCCCCGCGTGCGCGGCGCCAGCAACCAGGGGCTTACACTCGTTCCCATTTCAGCTCAATTTGAGCCCTTCTATCCGCCGTATAACCCAACTTAACTCGTTAATGTATATTGGAGTTGCTCAAGTTGAGCTCTGACGTGAACGAGTGTAAGCCCCTGCCAGCAACCCCCGCTCCACCAACCTGTTGAGCAGCTCTTTCAAGTGCGGCACGTCCCCTTTCAAGTCATTATCCACGCTGGCCAGTCCTTCCGTCGCGAACACGCCTTCGTCAATCCCCCCCCCTTGCAAGAAATCCGCCAGCCCGCCGGGCTGCGCGTAGTCCAGCGTCTCCGGCTTGTAGGGCCGGGCGCCCATCTAGGATGCAGGGTTAGGGTTTTAGGGTTTAGGGTCTTGGGTTTAGGGTTCAGGCGCCCGTCACCGCGCAGGCGCTCAACGCACGCACCTTCCAGGTGTCCGTTCGTGAGAAGTATATCGATGTTTATTCGATAATGAGTGTGGAGTATGACGCCCCGCCGGCGTGATTTCACCGAGGACGGAGCAGACGCGCAGCGTGAGGATCTCCGCCGGCGACAGCGAGTCGTTCACGGCGGTGTACATCGCGCGGATGTCCATGGTGTAGCGGCGCAAGTTGAAACCTAAAGCAAAACTTGAATGCATTATATCATACTTTAGTTTCAAGCGCTTCGTTCCAGGCGGTTTCAACTTGGGCTTGATAGGGTCAACCTGCATTGCCCTACCATGGGGATCCGCACGCACGTCTGCATCGTCCGCCGCGCGTGCAACGCCAGCTCGCCTCCCCCGCCCCCGCCTCCGCCTCCACCTCCGCCTCCGCCTCCGCCGCCGCCGCCGCCACTTCCGCCTCCACCTCCGCCTCCGCCTCCGCCGCCGCCGTCCGCGGCACTGTCCCGCACCCCCCACTCCTGCTCCTCCTGTCCGTACGCGTCGTCCCCCTGCCGCACCACCACCAGGCTGGGCCGCAGGCTTCTCCTCCCCCCCCCGGGTGGTCCAGGCAAAGTCCCAGCCGGCGCCGAGTCTGCGCGGCGGAGGCCACCGGCTTCGCCCCATTTCTGTGGTTCCCGCTGGTTGGGAGTTTTGCCCGAGCCCGTCTGCCCCTGCAGCCTGTCCTCCCCGTCCCCGATCATCTCGTTGACCCACGCCATAGCCTGCATGAAGTTGCCGCTGCTCAGGGGCTTACACTCGTCCACTTTTCGGCTCAACTTAAGCGCATTCTGCGGGACAGGGGCGCCTTTAGAGGTTGTTGAGGGGGTGTTTAGGAGGTGTCAGGGGGTATTAAGCAGTATCAGGGGGTGTTTAGGGTGTATTTTGTGTCAGAAACGGCTCAGGTTGAGCTGAGAAGTGGACAAGAGTAAGCCCCTGCCGCTACTCCGCTCGTACAGGAAACACAGCGCGTTGTGCTGGATGCGGTCCACCCCCCGCGCCCGCAACTCCTTGGTGTAGTGCCGCAAGTTCATACGAGTATTGAAACCAAAGTTTGAAACCGTTTCATCATATACATTGTAGCTTCAAGCGCTGAAATCATGGGCACTTTCAACACGGTTTTTGATGGTGTCAACCTACACCGCCCTACCTTGGACTTGAGAAGCAGCTCCCCCAGGTGCTGCTGGATGTAGTGGCGCAAGTTGAATTTGAAAGCAATATTTGAAAGCAGTTTATCATATTATAGTTTCAAGCGCTTGGATACAGGCGCTTTCAACATGCGTTTGATAGGGGCAACCTGCACCGTCCTACCTTGGAAAACCCCGGCAGCGCGACGCGGGCCTGGGCCAGACAGCGCAGGTCGGCAAAGGGCACAAACATGGGGCTGGCGTGAGTGACTGGCCGCATGGCAGGGGCTTACACTCGCCCACTGTTCAGGTCAACTTGAGCCGTTTCTGACGCAAAATACACCCTAAATACCCTAAAAAAACCCCTGACACCTCCTAATCAACCCCCAAAACAACATCCGAATGCACCCCCTATCCCACAGAAAGCACTTACGTTGAGCCAAAAAGTGGAGGAGTTTCAGCACCTGCCGCATGGCCAGCACCACAACGAGGTTGCGCACGGGGGGGTACCCCGGCGGCGGCTGCAGCAGCATGCGCACCACCCCCACGCCCGTCGGGCAGGGACTCTGGTGACAAGATGTGATCCGATGTCGATATGGAAGATCGACATGGCAGATCAGACATCAATGGGATATCGATATGAATATCGATATGGGATATGGGATATCGATATGGGATACGGTATATCGATATGGTCATCTACTATATGAATATGGTCATCCTGGACATCGATATGGGATATGGGCTGATGACACAGGAGACGAAGTATCGATATGGTCATCCTGGATATCGATGTGGGGTATGTTGTCACTCTGCTACCGCCCTACCATGGGGTCGAGGTGAGCGGCGTCGTCGAGGCCCAGCATGACGCCGGCGGCACCCGTGGAGGATATGGCGCCGACCAGCAGCAGCAGCGCGTGCACCACCTCGCGCTGTATCTCCACCCCCTCGTGCCAGGGGCTTACACTCGTTCACTCTTCAGCTCAACTTGAGCGCCTTTGAGGCACAGGGGTTGAATTTCGAGGTTGTTTAGGGGGTGTTTAGGTGGTGTATGGGGGGTATTTAGGGGGCTTTGGGGGTGTTGAGGGTGCATTTTGTGTCAGAAACGGCTCAGGTTGAGCTGAGAAGTGGACGAGTGTAAGCCCCTGCCTCGTGCCCCATCGAGCCCATCTCCTTGCCCGTCTCACGCAACAACTTCCCCAGGCTGTAGCGGCGCAAGTTGAATTTGAAAGCAAAGTTTGAAACCAGTGCATGACATTATGGTTTCACATGCTTAATTCCAGGCGGTTTCAACATGTGTGTCATGGGGTCAACCTGCACCGCCCTACCACGCACATGAGCAGCACGATGCGGCTGCGCTGGGAGCCGGTCAGCAGGGTGTCCAACTCGGGGCCCAGGCTGTAGCGCCCCAACTTGAATTTGAAAGCAAATTTGAAGCAAAATTGAAAAGCGATTTATCATATTTTAGTTTTAAAGCGCTTAGTTATGGGCGGTTTCAACTTGGGTTTCATAGGGTCAACCTGCACCGCCCTACCAGGGCGGTCTGCATGTGGAGCAGCAGCGACCACCACCCGAAGTTGACCACGCTGTAGCGGCGCAACTTGAATTTGAAAGCAGATGTTGAAAGCAGTATATCACACTTTAGTTTCAAGTGCTTAGTTCCAGGCGATTTCAACTTGGGTTTTATGGGCTCAACCTGCACCGCCCTACCTCGCGGCGCGTGGAGAAGGCGGTGGAGAAGCACTCGAACATGCTCCCGTACGCCGCCGCGTAGGGGCTTACACTCATTCACTTTTCAGCTCAACTTGAGCCGTGTCTGTCACACAAAAACACCCTACACAGCATAAACACCCCCTAACACCCCCTTAACACGGGCTACACAATCCCTACGCGCACCTCTGAACCCACAAAAAGCGCTCAAGTTGAGCTGAGAAGTGAACGAGTGTAAGCCCCTGCCGCTGCGCGCTGCGCCGCGAGCAGCAGTCGCGTCTTTCCGATGCCAGACTCCCCTTCGATGATCACCAGCCTGGGGGCAGGGACTTACACTCGTCCACTTCACAGCTCAACTTGAGCGCTTTGTATAGGATAGGGGGTGCGCGTAGAGGTTGTGTAGCCCGTGTTAATGGGGTGTTCAGGGTGTTTAGGGTATTTTCTCGTGTCAGACACGGCTCAAGTCGAGCTGAGAAGTGGACGAGTATAAGCCCCTGCCTGGGGGGCGTCGCGGCCGCGCAACCGTCGGCGTTCGTGCGCGGGGACGACGACGAAACGCGCGTCTGGGTGATCGGACTCTCCCGCCCGGAGGATGAGCAAGTGGAGGAGGAGCGCCCGCCCCTACTCGCGCCTCCGGGCCCCGGACCCGGACCCCTCAGGCACGAACCGAACAGCAAGCGGAGCACGCCGCCGCCGCCGGTGGCTGCCGGATGACCTACCGATTGTGTCTTCTTCTTCGTGTGCTTGGCGTCGGAATGATCCCGACGGCCGTCCCCGTCCCCCGCCGCCGCCGCGATGACCCCGGTGATCAGGGCCAGACACTCCTTGCCCAGGGGTTTTAACCCTAAACCCTAAATTATGATCCCTTGGCAGCTCGACTCCAGCAAGTTCGAGGTTTAAGGTCGGTTCACATTGCGTTGTTCAGGGACGAAAGGGCTCAAGTTGAGCCGCGGCAGCCGGCGAGTGGCGGGCCGCACCGCAGAGTGACAAGATATGATCCGATATCGATATGGGCGATCGATATGGGATATCGATATGGGAGGGTGGACATCAATGAAACATCGATATGAATATCGATGTGGGACATGGGCTAATGATATGGGAGATGATGGCATCGATATGGTAATCTCCCATATCGATATGGGATATCTTGTTACCCTGGAGTGGCGGCCCCCACCGGTAATGACGCTCAGCTCGTCCTCCCGCCCCACCAGCTCGAACTGGTCCAAGCATGCAAAATCTTCTTCGGAGC
>Ga0307489_10001482_pt1 | contig 15459 bp, 18 predicted proteins | sample SB12metaG_FD_202247 | JGI IMG/M metagenome (GOLD analysis project Ga0307489, IMG submission 202247) | Sea-ice brine microbial communities from Beaufort Sea near Barrow, Alaska, United States - SB 1.2 | ecosystem: Environmental > Aquatic > Marine > Coastal | place: USA: Alaska | collected... | reverse complement strand
TTATAACTTGACCGAGTTGTTCAGTAACGCACTAGCAACTGAAGATACAAACATGTACGCATCACAAAATAATACTGTAATGGAACCAACGATACAACAAGACGAAGAACTAGGCGATATACGTAGATTATCGGGGCTATAATTATGGAAAAAACACTATCTCAACTGATTGCAGAAATGGACAAAATTGAAGCACTTAATGAACAGTTCACTCAGGGCGACAAAGACACTATTACCAGCCTATACAAACAATATAAAGACAAAATTCAAACTGATCTTCAACCCCTAGCTGCAAGAGCATATGATGCTGCAATAAATGATAAACCATTAAGCAGTAGTGACCGCGGGCAAGTTAAACAAGTATACGATCAAGTAATGCCTCAACTTCCGCCTTATGTAAAAACAGCATACAGCGGTATGATTAATAGAGGTGTTGAGCAACTATTAAACCCAGCAGCATCACAAGATGCACCAGCAACACAGCCACAAGATGCAACGGCAGCACAGCCACAAGAACCAGCAGCACCAACACAAGAACCAGCACCGGCAGCACAAGTCGGAGGCGGAACTTTACGCAAAGGTGCAACAGGAGAGTCTGTAAAACAATTACAAAGAAAACTTGGAATTGAACAAGACGGACAGTACGGACCGGCCACAGCAGCCGCTGTTAAAAAGTTTCAGCAAGATAACGGACTTGATGCCGACGGCATTGTAGGTCCAAATACTCTTGCAGTACTAAACAGAACACCAAATGCAACGCCAGCACAAAATGCACCAGCAACAACAGCACCAGCACAAAATGGACAGGCAGCAGCACCAGCACAAAATGCACCAGCAACAGCACCAGCACAAGATGGACAGGCAGCAGCAGCAGTAGCTAGAACAGATGATCGTGGTCGCCAAAAAATAGGTACAGATGCCGGTGACGGATTAGTATGGATTGTTGGCAATACTAATGCTCTTGTAAGAGTTAGACCAAATGATCCAAGAGTAGCTGCTCAAAAAGCAACACTCAATAACGAATCACAAGAACTAGGCGATATACGTAGACTTTCAGGCATATAAAATAATTTAAAGAATTCGGCAGATTTCACTTGACATCTGCCTTATAATGTTGTACAATATATACTGTACTGTATGACAACAGGCAACTTGTAGCATTACGCTACAGCACATAGGCACTAACAGGAGGCATTAAACTATGGCATCATTAGCAGAAATCAGAGCGAAGCTCAAAGAGCAAGAAGCAAACTCAGGCGGCAATCGCAACAGCGGTGGCGACAACGCAATTTACCCATTTTGGAATATTAAAGAAGGCGAATCAGTAACGATGCGTTTCCTTCCAGACGGTAATGCAGATAACACATTCTTTTGGAAAGAACGTTTAGTTATCAAACTTCCTTTTGCAGGAGTTAAAGGTGAAACTGATTCACGTCCGGTACAAGTACAAGTACCGTGTATGGAAATGTATGGCGAAAGCTGTGCTATTCTAAACGAAGTACGTGGTTGGTTTAAAGACGCAAGTCTAGAAGACATGGGTCGTAAGTATTGGAAGAAACGTTCATACATTTTCCAAGGCTTTGTAAACGATAACCCGATCAGTGAAGACTCTCCAGAGAATCCAATTAGGCGTTTTATTATTGGTCCTCAGATCTTTCAAATCATTAAAGCAGCACTAATGGATCCAGACATGGAAGAATTACCAACAGATTATACTGCTGGTGTAGACTTCCGTCTAAACAAAACATCCAAAGGTGGTTATGCTGACTATGGTACCTCAACTTGGGCACGTAGAGAACGTCCGTTAAATGACGCAGAGATGCAAGCAGTTAACACACACGGTCTATATAACTTTGACGAGTTTCTTCCAAAGAAGCCAGACGAAGTTGCGCAGAGAGTGATGAAAGAAATGTTCGAAGCGTCAGTAGACGGTGAAGCATACGATGCAGATCGTTGGTCACAATACTTCCGTCCAAGTGGCATGCAAGCACGTACAGGTGATCCAACTAAAGCGGCAAGTTCGGGTGCAACAGCTATGAGTCAAAGTGCTCCAGTAGCTGCACCAGTAGCAGCACCAGTAGCAGCACCAGTAGCAGCACCGGCAGCGGCACCTTTTGAGGCAGATGTAGCAACAGCAGAAGCAGCTATTGCGGCACCAGCGGCAGAAGCTGCACCGGCCGGCGGCGCAAGTGATATACTTGCAATGATCCGCTCACGTCAAGCACAATAAGAAAACAACACCCTCTGGGCTAATAGCCTAGGGGGTTACTTTCTAGCTTTTTTATTAGGAGAAAACATGGCTAAATCATTTGATGTTAGCAAGTTCCGTAAGGACTTGACTAAAAGTATCTCAGGCATGAGTACTGGATTTAACGATCCTACTGATTGGATTTCAACAGGATCATATGCACTAAACTATCTTATCTCAGGAGACTTTCACAAAGGTGTTCCGCTAGGTAAGGTTACTGTGTTTGCAGGTGAATCAGGAGCAGGTAAGAGTTATTTCTGTTCAGGTAACATTGTAAAACACGCACAGGATCAAGGTATCTTTGTAGTATTAATTGACTCAGAGAATGCACTTGACGAAAGCTGGTTACAGGCTCTACAAGTTGACACTAGCGCAGAGAAACTTCTCAAGCTAAACATGTCAATGATTGACGATGTAGCAAAAACTATCTCAACGTTTATTACAGACTATCGTGCTATGGATGCAGAAGACCGTCCTAAGGTATTGTTTGTAGTTGACTCATTGGGTATGTTACTAACACCTACTGACGTTGATCAGTTTAACAAGGGTGACATGAAAGGTGATATGGGTCGTAAGCCTAAAGCACTAACTTCATTAGTCCGTAATACTGTTAACATGATTGGCTCACTTAACGTAGGCTTGGTATGTACTAACCACACTTATGCATCACAGGATATGTTTGATCCAGATGATAAGATTAGTGGTGGTTCAGGCTTTATCTATGCATCAAGTATTGTTGTTGCAATGAAGAAGATGAAGTTAAAAGAAGATGAAGACGGCAATAAGATCTCAGAAGTTATGGGTATCCGTGCTGGTTGTAAAGTAATGAAGACTCGCTATGCAAAGCCTTTCGAAGGTGTGCAAGTTAAGATTCCTTATGAAACTGGTATGAATCCTTATAGCGGTCTAGTTGAATTGTTTGAGAAGAAGAACTTGTTAGTTAAGCAAGGTAATCGACTCAAGTACATTAATCTAGCAGGCGAAGAAGTTCTTGAATATCGCAAAGCATGGATGATTGGTGGCAAACTTGATCAGATCATGTTAGAATATAACGAGAAAATGAAGCCTGTAGTAAATATCGACGAAGAAGGTAGTGAAGAAATTGACGCTGACTTAATTGATGAAAACATGGTTGAGGAGTAAAACATAATGGATGATACTCAAATTGTAGATGTGTGGACTTTATTTAAAGAATATATTGATAAGAAAGCACTAGAAATATCAGCTGAACGGTATGTTGATCTATTAGCCGACTACGGTGTAGCGGATGACGTTTTAACAAGTGCATTAGGATCAGATTCTGTACTCGACGGCGCAATCAATTACTTTTTAGATGTTGACGAAGAAAACTACGCAGACGATGATGCGTGGGACGATGAGGATTAATAATGGGCTGGTATGCAGACGTATCGCGTGACATTTCTAAAATTCCTAGTGCAGTATTGCACTTCGAGAACGAGCTTAATGATGCTCGTGTTGAAGTAAAACTAAAAGGTAATGTAGAACGTGCTGCTGCGGAAATGCCAGGCATTGTCGAACAACGCTTTAATCAGTTACAAGAGATTGAAGCAATCCTTTACTACTTAAATATCGAGCTGCGTAGATTGCGTAGCTCGTACTTTAAGAAATATCTTGAAAACTACCAACGAGCTCTGTCGAGCCGTGACGTTGAAAAATACGTAGACGGTGAGGCAGATGTCGTTGACTACGAAAAAATTATTAACGAGTTTGCATTACTGCGAAACAAATGGTTAGGTCTTCTTAAAGCACTTGATCAGAAGCAATGGCAGATCACAAACATAGTTAAACTTAGGGTAGCAGGAATGGAAGATGCCAGCATCTAATGAACCATTAATAGTCGGTATTGAAGGTAGCTTTGATTTAACTAGTTTCCATGGCCATAATAAAGACTTTATTCCAGACTTGCCTAATTTTAAATTAGTTAAAAATTTAAATAATCCGTTAGTACAGAGTGCTGACGGATTCATGCAAACTAACATATATAAAAATCATCTAATAGAATACAAAGATCAATTTGATTTTATTAAGGAATCAAATAAGCCATTTTTAGTATACGAAAGCCCTGTGTTTAGATCCGGAACATCAGCAGTACAAGAGCTAAATCCGTTATACATGCAACGTGTAGGATGGAATCATTTTATGCGCCAGGGAATATTTTGTAACGAAAACAGCCCTCCTGATAGATTTGAAAAAATTAAAAAAGATCAAAACATAAAAATACTACCATGGGAAGCAAAGGGTGATTATATTTTATTCATCTTGCAAAAGCCTAATGACAGTAGTTTAGAACAAGTTCATAAAGTTTGGGGAAATACTACTACTGGATATTGGGATTATGTAGTTGATTGCTTAACGCATATACGTATGCATACTGATATGCCTATTATTCTTAGAGGACATCCAAAAGCAAGAAAAAGTAGGTCAATAGCAGAAGGCATTGCAAATAGCAATGCTATTCCTAATGTAACACACACTGTTAATTACGAAACAAATACAATAGCAAATGGCGGCAAAGGATTGCAAAAAGACTTTGACAACGCCTGGGCTGTAGTTGGAACAACTAGTAATACCCTTATTGAAAGTGCGTGTTTAGGTATCCCTACATTTGCATTAGACGACACTGCAATGTGTTGGCCAGTTAGTCAACCAAATCTATCATATATAGACAATCCAAAATTAGATATACCTCGTGAACAATGGTTATATGATTTAGCATATACGCAATACTACTATCACGAACATCAGTTAGGTGTTGCGTGGAACAGACTTAAACCTTATTACTTTTCTTAAATAAACTACGTATATAAATACTAGCGGAGAACCTTTATGCAAACAACATTATATCAAGACTGGACTATATTGTCTGGCGACACTACTCTACGCAGGGCACTAAAAAAAGAACGAAAAACAGAAGTTGTTGATTATCAGTATGAACAACTTAACACAGCAATGTTGTGTTGCAAGCAATTTAGAACAGCAATTGATGTAGGAGCAAACTACGGCGTAATGTCATATCATATGTCAAAAAGATTTACTAACGTGCATGCATTTGAAATTGAACCTAACGTTTATAACTGCTTAGAAACAAATGTAAAACACTTTAATCTAGATAATGTACAAACACATGCATGCGGACTCGGTGATAAAGAGCAAACTGTTTCACTAACTTACAAAGGAACAAGTACATTCGGCACACATGTTACTCCTAATTCAAGCGGTGATATCTTAGTAAAAACAATGGATAGTTTTTCATTTACAGATGTTGATTTTATTAAAATGGACGCTGAAGGGTTCGAGCCACTTATTATAAATGGCGGCATTGATCTAATAGCAAAATATAAGCCTGTAATACTATACGAATGCAAAGGACACGAAACTAGATACGGCTATGCAAGAGACGAAGTTGGTCAACAATTAAAGAAGCTTGGCTATGTCAAAATAGCAGATGCAGGTAACAGAAAAAACGCAATTATAGGTGTGATAAATTAAATGAAGCAAGTCTATAATTATTGGATGCCAGATAGCGATAATCATTTTCATAGGATGATTACTAAGCGTATTAAAAATGGCGGACCAGCTGAATATCAAGACGATGTTAGAGATGCTGCTTACCAATACGTTACAGATTTTGATCTTGCAGTTGATGTCGGAGCAAATGTAGGACTATGGGCAAAGCCGTTAACTGAAAAATTTAAACAAGTTTTTGCTTATGAACCTATGCAACAAGTATACGAATGCTTAGAACTTAATGTAAAAGACTTGCCAGTGCAAATTAATTTTTTTGCATTAGGAAGTGTTAATGATAAAGTTACTATGGAATTCGATAAAGACAATACCGGTAATAGTTTTGTTTCTGATGTTGGCACTGGCAACATAACTATTAAACGTATGGATGATTTAAATTTACCTAAATTTGGATTATTAAAAATTGATTGTGAAAGACACGAGTTAGAAGTATTAAAGGGCGCAACTGAAACAATTTTAAAATACAAACCTATTATTATATGCGAACAACATCCTGACACAAATGAATGTGCCGGCGAGTACATAAAATCATTAGGTGCTATTGAACTTACTAATGTACGTAAAGATTATATATTTGGCTGGAACTAATACCATTTTAGCTATCCGCTTATAAACTACACACATAAATATCTACATGAGCAAAGTAGTATTAGTCACAGGTGGATTTGACCCACTACACAGCGGTCATATTAAATACTTTAAAGAAGCAAAGCTGCTTGGCGATCGATTAATCGTTGGCCTAAATTCAGACGAATGGTTAGAGCGTAAAAAAGGCAAAGCATTTATGCCTTGGAATGAACGCCTATGCATTGTAAACAACTTACAAATGGTAGACGAAGTTTTTACATTTATGGACGATGATGATTCTGCTATAAATTTTATAAAACAAGTTAAAGCACATTACCCTAAGGATCATTTAATTTTTGCTAATGGCGGTGATAGGACAAAACAAAACATTCCAGAAATGTCCGTTGAAGGTGTTGAGTTTGTATTTGGTGTAGGCGGTGGCAACAAAGCTAACAGCAGCAGTTGGATACTAGACGAATGGAAAACACAAAAGACTGAGCGTGATTGGGGTTACTGGCGTGTGCTAGATCACAAGCCTGCGCAAGGGTACAAAGTAAAAGAACTTGTAATTTATCCAGGTAAAGCACTAAGCGATCAAAAACATTTTAAACGTGCAGAGCAATGGATAGTGCTTGAAGGCGTAGTCGATATGAAGACTGAATGGAACGGCCAGTCAGGTAATTTACAGTTAAAGCAACACGGTATGCCTTATGAAATAGGTAAAGAAGTTTGGCACTTAGCATCCAATACTGGTACAGAAAACGCACACATCCTTGAAATACAATGGGGCAGTGAGTGCATTGAAGAAGATATAGAAAGAAGAAACACATGAAAGTATTTGTAGGTTACGACACAAGAGAAGATATGGCATACCAAGTGTGCAAACATAGTATACTTAGGCACAGTCCAACCGCTGAAGTCAAACCGCTGAAGCAAAATGATCTTAAACGCCAAGGCTGGTATTCAAGATCGCCGGACAAACTTGCTAGTACTGAATTTACATTTACTCGTTTTTTAGTTCCTGAACTTGCTAACTTTAGTGGCTGGGCAGTATTTATGGATTGCGACATGTTGCTTAGAACAGATATTACAGAGTTGTTTGCACAAGCAGATGATACAAAAGCGGTTATGTGTGTACAACACGACTACGCACCTAAAGAAGCTACGAAGATGGATGGACAACGACAAACAGTTTATCCACGTAAAAATTGGTCTAGTATGATGCTTATTAACTGTGGACACCCTGCTAACAAAAGACTTAACATAGACTTAGTAAATGAGAAAGAACTTAACGGTGCATACTTTCATAGATTTAGTTGGCTAGAAAGTGATGACTTAATTGGTGAGATATCACCTGAATGGAATTGGTTGGTAGGACACTATGAAGAGCCAAAGGATGGCACACCAAAGCTATTACACTACACCGAAGGAGGTCCTTGGTTTGAAAACTACAGGGACTGTGAATATAATAAAGAATGGAAACAGGAACTACAGGATATGATGAATGAGTAGTAAAGTATTAAATATTGATGCTGTGCCAGAAGAAGATTATGAGTTACTTTATGATAATTTTCTAACTGATTTTTTAAAAGGTATTCGCCGCACTAACATTACAACGAATACAAAAGGCACTACGCTTGTTAGGGGAGTGGGTGGCAAAAGTCAAAAAGCATATAGACGATGTTGGGAGCTGGGACAGAAGTTCTATGCTATAGATACAGGTTACTTTGGAAATTTTAAACATAAAACTTGGCACCGTATTACATGTGATTCATTACAAAATATGGAAGAATTTATAGAACGTCCAGATGATAGACTTAGATTTATATTAAAGCAGAAATCTTGGCAAGATATTTTTGTGCCGTTTACACCTGGTAGGAAAATTATAGTATGTCCGCCTAGTAATAAAGTTATGAATATGTTCCATCAACCCGACGCTGAAATATGGACTGAGGACGTAGTAACACAATTAAGAACATTAACTGATCGTCCTATAGAAGTTAGGTTAAAGCCTAGTAGATTTGATCGTGTTAGTTTTAATACAATGCAACAAGCACTTGCTGACGATGTACATTGTCTTATAACATATAATAGCATAGCTGCAACAGAAGCGTTAATGAATGGTAAAGCTGCTATATCATTGGGCCCAAATGCAGCTAGTAGAATATGCGAAACAGACTTAAAAAATATTGACAATCCAAGAATACCAACTGAGGATGAAATGTATGCATTTTTAACTCATTTATCTTTTTCACAATTTACACAACCTGAAATGTTAAACGGTAATGCATGGAAAATATTGCAGGATCAAATGTAATGCAGATATCAGTTGCTTCTTACCTAAAAGGAATACCTAGTAAAAACGTAAATCCTCAGAAGACAGCGATTATTATGAATTTTATTAAAGGTGTTAATACGTTAGGTGATATCGGTAACGTTATTACAAATTACGATATAGCAAACGTAGACGTAGCTGTAGTACAAGGATTTGTACATCCTAATAGTAGAAATTCATCACATTTAACTTTAAGAAAAAATGTATTTGAATCACAGCAACAGCGTGGAAAACGTAGTATAATTGTTGATAGTAATTTATTTTTATATGCAGATCCTGTTAACACAAAAACATTCTTGCGTTATAGTTATGACGGAATATTTCCTAACACTGGCGAGTATTGCAATGATACTCCTAATCCAGAGCGTTGGGACATTCTTAGTCGCGCCTTAGGCATTAGCTTAAAACCTTGGAAAAACGGTGGCCGTAATATTTTAATTTGCTGCCAACGAAATGGAGGCTGGAGTATGAACGGCAAGGAATTATTACCTTGGTTAATTAATACTATCGATCAAATTAAAAAATATAGTGATAAACAAATTGTAGTTAGATTTCACCCAGGTGACAAACGTACCAAAGAACATAAAATAGAATTACAAAAACATCGCCTACGTAATGTAGTTATAAGTAATACTGAAAGCATATTACAAGAATTTACACATGCGCATTGCATTGTAAACTATAATAGTAGTCCAGCAGTTGCAGCAGCAATTGAAGGAGTTCCGGCAATTGTTTTAGACCCAGTAAGAAGTCAAGCAGCAGACGTATCACATCATAGTTTAGATAACATAGAAAATTTACAAGAGTTTGATAGAGAAGTATGGGCATTTAAAATGGCACAAATGCACTGGACACTAGACGAACTTAACAACGGAACAGCATGGAAGCACCTAAGGAAGTGGGCAATAAAATGAGCAAAGCAATAACAGTAGTAACAACATTTCACCCAGCAGGATTATCAAAATACGGACAGCGTATGATTGATAGTTTTGCATTAAACATTGACAAGCGTATTAAGTTGTTAGTGTATGCAGAGGATTGTAAGCCTATTAATCCTGATCCAAGTCGTATTGAGATTATTGATGCGAAAAAAGCACTACCTAAACTAAATGCATTTAAAGCAAAGTGGGGACATATTCCTAAAGCTAATGGTGACATTACTAATGAGCCACAACGTCACACACGTCGCGATTGGATGAAGAAATTCAAGTGGGACGCAGTTAGGTTTGCTAATAAAACATATGCTGTGTATGACGCTTGTGCGCAGTCTAAGGACTGGTGTGTGTGGATGGACGCGGATACATATGTACACAGTCATTGGACATATGAGGACTTTGCAGCGCAGTTACCAGACACTGCTTGGATCACATATGTAGGTAGAGGCAAAGGATCACAGACGTGGCCAGAGTGTGGCTTCTACGGATTAAACTTAAATCATCCAGTATGTCACGAGTTCCTCAAAGAGTTCGAAAGAGTATACGAAGAAGCAGACAACGGAATATTCTTGTTAGACGAATGGCACGACAGTTACGTGTTTGGAAGTATATTAAACAATATGAAATTACAATTTCCAAATGTACATGATTATAGTGCAGACATGTATTTGCGTGAAGCTAAGTCAGGCGGCGGAGGTCATCCGCTAATTAATGGTGTCTTAGGCAAATGGATTGATCATATGAAAGGCGGACGTAAGGACAGCGGCAAGTCTTTGAAAAAAGATATTATGGTTAATAGAACAGAAGCGTACTGGAATGAAATTTAGTTTATATACTAACCACGGTGCTCTTAATAGTAAACCTGTGTTTGAAGCATTTGCTAAAAGTTTAGTTAATGCTGGACATAGTGTTATGTACAATGAACCTTATAGAGTTTTTGATCACTACGATAGTTATGATGTTGCTGTTATATGGAGTGTGCTGTGGAATGGCAGAATGTCACCTAATCAAGCTATTTGGGAGCAAAACAGATTAATGAATAAACCAGTTATAGTGCTCGAAGTTGGGGGAATAAATAGAGGTGTAACATGGAAAGTAGGGCTTAATGGAATTAATCGTGACGGCTATTTTGGGGATAGTAGTAATGATAATAGTCGTAGCAATGATCTTGGGCTACTTCTAAAACCATGGCGCACTGCTGGCGAATACATTTTAATTTCAGGTCAACATGACAAGAGCTTACAATGGCAAAACATGCCTAGTATGAGCAATTGGTTTTTGCAAACATATGACGAAATTAGAAAACATACACAGCGACCTATTATATTTAGACCGCATCCTCGTTGTAGACTAGAACACATTGAACGAGGACTTAAATATGTATATAGGCAAGACCCAAAAAAGTTAGATAATACCTATGATGATTTTGATATGGAGTTTGATAATGTATGGGCTACTGTTAGCTATAGTAGTAACCCTGGGGTACATAGTATTATTAACGGTATCCCTGCTTTTGTTAGTACTCACAGTCTTGCTTATCCTGTAGGTAATGATATTGACTTCTTGCATGACATAGAACAACCGTTTATGCCCAATCGAACACAATGGCTTAATGACTATGCCCATACTGAATATACACTTGAAGAAATTGCACAAGGTATACCACTTAACTACTTGACAAATATGATGTAATAAGCTATACTACTAGTATGAAACTTATTACTATAGAAGATTGTATCGAAGCGTTAGCAGGCACACATGAACATATCGTGTGTTCTAAAGAAATTGAGAGTAGCGACAAAGGCCTTATTTACAGTCTTGCAAGACAAACTGTTAACGGCACTGCATATACTGATAGACAACATGAACTTGCAATAAGCAAAGCAACACACTATAAATCAATACTTGAAGAAGTTGACATTGATGTAACAACAAGTGTTACACAATTAAGAATGCCACTTCGCTCAATTGATCGAAGTCGGTGGATTAAACTTAAAAATATAGAGCAGTCGTTGATAACTTTTAACAAACCAGAAGAGCAATACATCGCTGTAAGATTTTCCTTTCAAAAGAAACTAATAAGTGCTTTAGAGAATATAAATTCTAAGCCAATTCATTATGACAAAATAAACAAAACACATTATTTTGAGTATAATGAACGAACCTTACATAACGTTGTAAGTGCATTAACTAACAAAGGGTTTGAAATACAACCAGAGCTACAGGAAAGATATGAGATATTGGAAATGATGAATAATAATAAAAAGAACTATGTTCCTGGTATTTACAGCCTCAAACTAAAAAATCTACATGCCAAAGCAATTGACTATGCAATTTCTACTATAGGATCTCCGGATGTTGATAACTTAGCAATGTATAAAGATAGAGATCAATTACTAGGAATTACACATTTTGATGAAGACGACTTAAACAATAGTATAAGAAAGTTAACTACACTTAGTCAAAAAATTGTGAAAAGAAAAAGTTCAAATATTTTAATTAATAGCGACGAGCATGTATTTGATAGAGTAGCAGAGAGTATTTTAGAACTGAATAGATATCCGTTGCTAGTTGTGTTAAATGACGAAACTGAATTAGAAAATTTACAAAAGGTACATCAGAGCTTTCGAAACATTTTTAGTAACGATGACTTTTGTTCTTTATATAGAAAAGAGAATATATCCCCAGGAAATACAGAATTCAATGAATACATTAAACAAAATAAACTTAATAATTCTCTTGCAATTAAGAGTAAAGTAGTGTATACTAGTATTAATAAAATGTCAAAAGTAATGTTAAAATCTGAATGGCGCCCACAAGCAGCAATATTAATGGGCAGTCGTAGATCTACAAAAGTAGATCAATTCTTACAAGAATTAGATTTAGTCATACATTATGATACTGATGTTAGTCCGTTTAGAAAGTTTAGTTCACTACAGGTAATAGAAAAAATTTAATGGCAACATGTAAATTAATAATTGAAGATGAAGTAAACATTAAGATAGAAGGTCTTAGTGTAGATATCCGCCGCAAACTTGCCAATGCATTAAAGTTTGAAGTGCCGTATGCAAAGCATATGCCACAATACAAACTAGGACGCTGGGATGGTAAAGTTGCTTTCTTTGGTATAGGCGGCAGTGGTTATGTTAATCACCTCGACGTTGTGTGCGATATTCTACAAAAGAATAGTGTAGAAATTGTAGACATTGATGATCGCAGACAACCTATTAAACTAGAGTTTAATCATGTTACTGAAACCTACTGGAAAGATCAAGGCGTATGTTGGCCTGAAGGACATCCAGCAGAAGGCGAAGATATCATTCTGCGAGACTATCAAGTAGAAGCTATTAACAACTTCCTTGATCATCCACAGAGCTTGCAACAGATTGCTACTGGTGCAGGTAAGACAATTACTACAGCAACACTTTCTCATATGATCGAGCCTTACGGTCGTAGTCTAATTATTGTTCCTAACAAGTCGTTAGTAGAACAGACAGAAGAAGACTACATTAACTGTGGGCTCGATGTTGGGGTGTACTTCGGCGACAGGAAAATGTTAGGTAAGACTCACACTATATGTACTTGGCAGAGTTTAAATATTCTAGACAAGAAACATAAGGACGGCAGCGCAGTACTAAGCCTTGCAGAGTTCTTAGATGGTGTAAGCACAGTTATTGTCGACGAAGTACACCAAGCTAAAGCAGAAGTTCTTAAAAACTTACTTACCCGTAATTTAAAGAACGCACCTATTCGTTGGGGACTAACTGGCACAGTGCCTAGAGAAAAGTTCGAATTTGAGAGCATACACGCATCCTTAGGACCCGTTATAGGACAGATTAGTGCTAAGTCATTACAAGATAAAGGTGTACTATCACAATGCCATGTTAATGTATGTCAGTTAATTGATACTGTAGCACATTCAGATTATCAAGGCGAACTGAAATACTTAACATCGGACCCTGCACGTTTAGAGTACATTGCTAAAATGATGAATAAAGTTGCGCAAGGTGGCAACACTCTAATACTAGTAGATAGAATTAGTGCAGGGCAAACACTAGCAGAACTTATGCCAGGCAGCACTTTTGTAAGCGGCTCGGTAAAAGTTAAAGACAGAAAAGAAACTTATGATACAATTCGTGAAGGCACAAATGAAGTTATTATTGCGACATATGGTGTCGCTGCGGTGGGCCTTAATATCCCTCGCATTTTTAACTTGGTACTGTTGGAACCTGGCAAAAGTTTTGTAAGAGTAATTCAATCAATAGGCAGAGGCGTACGGAAGGCAAAGGACAAAGACTTCGTTCAAATTTGGGACTTAACATCGACATGTAAGTTTGCGAAGCGACACTTAACTCAGCGTAAGAAATTTTACAAAGAAGCAGAGTACCCATTTACAATCGAAAAAATAGACTGGAACTAAATGAAAATATTAACCTTAGATAACGAATGCTTTATGCTTAACAACTTGCCTGACGAACTCGAAGAAGACGTTCGCTTTAGCGTATTAGATAACAGTGATCCTAAAGACCCTGATTTCTTTTTTATTCCGCTAATTTTTCTAGAAAGTTTTAGTGCTCCGGCAATTGTATTAGAAATTAATGGCCACGAAGTAATGATGCCAGTTGATTGGCACATTGCTGTTGGAGACCAAACTAGCGGAGGAGACTTAGAAGTCTTGCCACTTACAAGTATTAATGATAGAGGCTTTGAAGCTTTCCTTTTTAATCCGTTAAAAAGTTTTAAGTTTGATTTTGGCGAGCTAAAAGTTATTAATTTTTATAATGATGTAAAATGGTACTTCCCTAAAATGAAAAACGGACAGCTACTAAGTGTTCCGATTACAAATGGCAAGAATCCATTATGTGCATTTTTTGTAAAAGACATTAGTAGACAAAGTGAAACAATTGACTATTGTCAATTATTGTAAGGAACAGCGAGTTGGGACTAAAGATACATACTCAAACACATGATTATGATGGATTTATAAAAGGCTGGTATTTTAAGGATACTAGCCTTTGTGATAAAATAATTAATTGGTTTGAAGAATACGAAAATACACACGATCAAGAAACGATCGGAATAAATTTTGGATTTAAAGATAGTACTGACATTCAGTTAGATCTCAGTACTACTTTATATCAAGAGTATATGACCCAACTTAGACAAGTAACAGAGTTATATCTAGAACAGTTCCCGTCAGCAAACGCATACGATCCATTCGGTGTTTTGGATGCAACTAATATACAGCGATATACTCCCTCACAAGGATTTCATAGTTGGCACACTGAGCGTAGGTCTGCTAAAATGCCAGGCGTTACACGGCATTTAGTTTTCATGACATACTTAAATGATATATCAGATGAAGGCGAAACAGAATGGAAACACCAAGGCTTAAAAGTAAAACCCGAAAAAGGACTTACTGTTATTTGGCCTGCAGATTGGACATATACACACAAAGGTATTCCGTCACACACCGAAACAAAATATATAGCAACTGGATGGTATAATTTTTTCATAGAAGGAGAAGAGTCTAATGGGAATTAAAGCAGGCAAGATATGGGGAGCCACAGAGCTGATCCATGCAAACGGAGCATTAGAGTTTCACCGCATTAACTTTAATGCAGGATTCAAATGCAGTGAACACGCACATGAATTTAAATGGAACGGATTTTTTGTTGAATCGGGCAAGATGATTGTCCGCGTTTGGCAAGATGATCAAGGACTAGTTGATGAAACTATTCTTGAAGCAGGAGACTTTACGCAAGTGAAGCCAGGCAAGATTCACCAGTTTGAAGGTTTAGAAGACGGTGTCGCTTTTGAACTATACT
>Ga0307489_10001481_pt1 | contig 15461 bp, 11 predicted proteins | sample SB12metaG_FD_202247 | JGI IMG/M metagenome (GOLD analysis project Ga0307489, IMG submission 202247) | Sea-ice brine microbial communities from Beaufort Sea near Barrow, Alaska, United States - SB 1.2 | ecosystem: Environmental > Aquatic > Marine > Coastal | place: USA: Alaska | collected... | reverse complement strand
GAGCAATTATAGAAGACGCTTCTGATTTAGAGATCAATATGTTTGACGAGCGCTCAGCTGCTCGTGATGTCGAGAATAGTTCAAAACTTGTTAATGATACTGCCGGTATTAACCGCCGTGCAGATCGCTCGGTTGTTTATTTAGTTAATGATGAGCAAGGCCAATTGACTACCTTAGTTTTTCCTATTATAGGTTCTGGATTATGGGATCTGATGTATGGTTTTGTTGGTTTAGCTCCAGACTTAAATACAGTTCGCAGTGTTGTTTATTCTGACTTGAAGGAAACTCCTGGCTTAGGTGCCGAGGTCCTTAATCCTAAATGGAAAGATTTATGGCCAGGTAAGGAAATGTATGATGACAGTAACAAGGTTGCCATCAAAATTGTTAAAGGTGGTGCAAAACAAGGTGATATTCACGGTGTTGATGCATTATCTGGAGCAACATTAACCAGTAATGGCGTTGAAAATACATTACATTTTTGGTTTGGTGAACAGGGCTTTGGTCCGTTCATTGCAAAATATCGTGACGGAGGATTACAATAATGGCTTCAGATACTAAAAAAGTCCTCTTTGGACCTGTTGTTGATAACAACCCTATTGCTTTACAAGTGTTAGGTGTTTGTTCGGCACTTGCGGTAACCAGTTCAATGGCTAATGCCTTAGTCATGACTATTGCGGTGATGATCGTTACTGGTTTTTCGAATTTCTTTATCTCAGTTATTCGTCACCACATTCCATCTAGTGTTCGTATTATTGTTCAGATGGCCATTATCGCCTCATTAGTTATTGTCGTTGACCAAGTATTGAAAGCTTTTTCTTACCAGTTGTCGAAAGAACTATCGGTATTTATTGGTTTAATTATTACTAACTGTATCGTTATGGGGCGCGCTGAAGCTTTTGCCATGAAAGAAAAGCCCGGTGTCAGCTTCTTAGATGGTATTGGTAATGGTTTAGGTTATGGCGCAGTGTTAATGATTGTTGCTTTTTTCCGTGAGCTATTTGGCTTTGGTGAATTGTTTGGTTTTGAGGTTTTTCCTTTAATTCAAAACGATGGTTGGTATCAAGGTAACGGTCTATTAGTTTTACCTTTTAGCTCATTCTTCATTATTGGTTTGCTCATTTGGGCTATTCGCCAATGGAAACCAGAACAAGTTGAGAAGGATTAATCACAATGGAACATTATTTAAGTATTTTTGTTAAAACCATATTTATTGAAAATTTAGCATTAACCTTTTTCCTTGGTATGTGTACTTTCTTAGCAGTATCTAAGAAAGTAAGCACAGCGATAGGTCTAGGTGTTGCCGTTGTTGTGGTATTAGGTCTTGCGGTTCCTGTTAACCAAATTATCTATCAAGCCATTTTAGCTCCAGGTGCTTTAGATAGCATGATGGGTATTACTGAGCAGAAAAATTCAATTGATTTGAGCTTTTTATCTTTTATTACCTTTATTGGGGTCATTGCCGCTTTAGTGCAAATCTTAGAAATGATCTTAGATAAGTATTTCCCTGTATTGTACCAAGCGCTTGGCATATTTTTACCTTTAATCACCGTTAACTGTGCAATTTTTGGTGCGGTATCGTTCATGGTGGCAAAAAACTTAACCTTGGGCGAAAGTGTTGTATACGGCATTGGTTCGGGTGTTGGTTGGATGTTAGCCATTGTATTGATGGCAGGCATACGTGAGAAAATGAAATATTCTGACGTACCCGATGGTTTAAAAGGTTTAGGTATTACGTTTATCACAGCTGGATTGATGGCTTTTGGCTTTCTTTCTTTTGGTGGTATTTCCCTTTAGGAAAATGTCTGTCTTAGCTACTTTTTACTTTGAGTAATTTGAGTTGTAGACCCTAGATAATTTAAGGAAAAATCGATGGAAATCATTCTCGGTGTATCGATGTTTACCTCGATAGTACTAGCGTTAGTTTTAGTGATTTTATTTGCCAAGTCTAAGTTAGTTTCTTCAGGTGACGTAACGATAAGTATAAATGGCGACCCAACAAAAGCAGTAACAACTTCTGCTGGCGGTAAGCTTTTAGGTGCACTAGCTGATCAAGGGATTTTTATCCCTTCAGCTTGTGGTGGTGGTGGTACTTGCGGTCAGTGTCGCGTAGAAGTGCATTCTGGTGGTGGTGATATTCTACCCACGGAAGAAGGTCACATCAATAAGCGTGAAGCTAAAGCGGGTTGTCGCTTAGCATGTCAAGTTGCGGTTAAACAAGACATGGAAATTGAAGTGGAAGATGAAATCTTCGGTGTTCAACAATGGGAATGTGAAGTTATCTCAAACGATAATCAAGCAACCTTCATTAAAGAACTTAAACTTAAGATTCCAAATGGTGAATCTGTACCCTTTAAAGCGGGTGGCTATATTCAAATTGAAGCGCCTGCGCATCATGTCAAATATAGTGATTTTGATATTGACCAGCAATATAAGGGCGATTGGAACCACTTCGGTTTCTTTGATGTTGAATCTAAAGTTGATGAACCAACATTACGCGCTTATTCAATGGCCAATTATCCTGAAGAAGAAGGCATTATTATGCTTAATGTGCGTATTGCTACGCCGCCTCCAGGGCGTTTGCATTTACCTGCAGGTAAAATGTCTTCATTTATCTTTAGTCTTAAAACTGGCGATAAAGTGACTATTTCAGGTCCATTTGGTGAGTTTTTTGCCAAAGAAAGCGATAATGAAATGGTCTTTATTGGCGGTGGTGCTGGTATGGCTCCGATGCGTTCACATATATTTGATCAACTTAAGCGCTTAAATACTAAGCGTAAAATGACATTCTGGTATGGTGCTCGCTCAAAACGTGAAATGTTTTATGAAGATGATTACAATGGCCTAGCGGCTGACAATAGTAACTTCGATTGGCATGTTGCATTATCAGATCCTCAACCAGAGGATAACTGGGATGGTATGACGGGCTTTATTCATAATGTCCTTTATGAAAACTACCTGAAGGATCATGAAGCACCAGAGGACTGTGAGTTTTATATGTGTGGTCCACCAATGATGAATGCTGCTGTTATTCATATGCTTAAAGACTTAGGTGTAGAAGACGAGAATATCATGCTAGATGATTTTGGTGGCTAATATATTGATTAAGACTTGTCCATTGGTACTCGTTACTCCAAGGAAGCACTCACTTATAATCATAGGCTAGTACTTCAAGAAGAAACAGTCCAAACGGCCAGTGCCTAAAGACCAAATATAGTGTTGGATGATTGAGTAATAAAGGTGACTTAGGTCGCCTTTATTTTTAATACGCAAAATTTTTACATTTCGATGCAGAAGCTGAAAAAAATTAGTAGGTGTACCGTGTCTGAGTACTTATTCACTGATAGCGATGCTCGCTCTTGATTATTTATTTAAGTATTTTGATGTGAATATTTAGATAAATAATAACTTGATGAGAAATTTATGAACAGATTAAAGTCACTGGCAATAATTACAGTCGTAATTTTTTTAACTGCCTGTTTTCCAAGTAAAGACCCGAGTAAGGATGCTATATTGTTGCAAGGTCATACCATGGGTACGACTTATAATATTAAAGTGGTTGTAAAAAATGATCCGGTAAAAATTGAAAAGCTTCAAAGTGATATTGACGATTTACTTAAACAGGTTAATCAAGAGATGTCGACTTATATCCCAACTTCTGAGTTATCACTTTTTAATAAAAGCATAAGTACTCAACCTGTTAAAATTTCACGAGGCTTACAGCGTGTCATCAAAGAATCAATGCGTTTAGGTCAAATGAGCGGGGGTAAGCTTGATATTACTATTGGTCCTTTGGTTAATCTTTGGGGTTTTGGTCCAGAAAATCACCCTGAAAAAGTACCTAGTGATAAGGTGTTGTCCGCGATTAAAACGCGTATAGGTTTAAAATACTTATCGCTTGAAGGTGATAAACTGACCAAAGCGATTCCCGAACTTTATCTTGATTTATCAACAACAGCAAAAGGTTATGGTGTTGATGTTGTTGCAGAACTAATTGAAGAAAACGGTATTGAAAACTACCTTGTAGAAATTGGTGGAGAGATGCGTGTCAAAGGTTTTAAAGCTTCAGGTGAACTTTGGCATATTGCCATAGAAAAACCGATGACAGACGTGCGCAGTGTCCACCAAATTCTTGTGCCAAAAGATAATGCGGTAGCAACATCGGGCGATTATCGAAACTATTTTGAAGCAGATGGAACACGTTTCTCTCATATTATCGACCCTGACACAGCTAAGCCTATTAATCATAAGTTGGTCTCAGTAACTGTCATTCACCCCTCGTCCATGACAGCTGATGGGCTTTCAACAGCCATGATGGTAATGGGCGAAGATAAAGCGTTTGAATTTGCCAATCAGCATGATATCGCTGCTTATATTATTTCTAAAACAGACAATGGCTTTAAAGAGAAAATAACGGTAAAATTTATGCAGTATTTGAAATAGGGTTACTGAACATTTATATGCTTTTTACTTAGTGGTAATTTTTCAATGTTAGTTTTTAAAGGTTAATTAGGTTTCTCTTATGGCAGTTTTTTTCATTACATTTGTTTTTTTTCTTGTTATTGTTATGGCAATGGCGGTGGGTTATATCTTTCAGAATAAAACGTTGGCCGGTAGCTGCGGAGGTTTAGCTAATATCGGTGTCGATAAGTCGTGTAATTGTGATAACCCCTGTGAAAAGCGTCAAGAGCGTGAGCGTATTGCTTCATTAAAAGAAGAACAAATTTCAATTAAGAATTTATAAGATGATTTTTGACATTTGAGTTATTTGTTAATGGCAATAAAAGGTGCTGAAATATTAAATACCATCACCCTAATAATACCGTAAGCTTACATATATACTTATTGGCTAAGCGCCAAATTCAGAGTCTAGCGTTAATGGACCTAACGTTTTTCTAACACTTTGTTGATACTGTATCATCATTAGTAAAGTCTAAACCCATATTAGATCCTATCCTCATCGAGGATATACATTTCTTTGTTAATGTTAGGAAAGTAACCCGGTAGTCTCTTATTTTATTAAGGTGTTAACGCCACCGTATCTTCGTCAGCTATAGCTAAAAAAATAGTAACAAATAATAATTGAAGTGATAAACGTTTAAAAGTCTGCGTTAACTAGAGTCTTTTGAATTAATATTTAGTTTATTAAAAATTTAACTTAACTTTAGTTGATTTTGACAATTTTCGCTGCACTATGACAATCAACAACTGTGTTTGCATACAGTTATTGATTGTGTGTAAAATAGAAAAATGAGAAAAATAATACATGTTGATATGGACGCCTTTTACGCGGCAGTTGAAATTCGTGATTTCCCACAATATAAAAATATACCTTTAGCTGTTGGTGGTACAGCAGCTAGAAGTGTTTTATGTACGTGTAATTATATTGCTCGTCAATATGGCGTTAGCTCTGCTATGTCGACAAAAAGAGCATTACAGTTATGCCCCCATTTAACGATTGTTAATGGCCGAATGTCGGTTTATCAAGGCGTTTCTGAACAAATACGGTCAATATTTTTACAATACACTGATATTATTGAGCCATTATCGCTTGATGAAGCTTTTTTAGATGTGACTCATTCTTTAGAATGTGGCGGCAGTGCAACATTGATTGCTGAAAAAATACGTCAGCAAATTTTTAATGAACTCGGATTAACCGCCTCTGCCGGTGTTGCGCCTAATAAATTCTTAGCAAAGATAGCAAGTGATGAAAATAAACCTAATGGTCAATATATTATTGCACCAAATGATGTGGCGAGTTTTGTCGACCAATTGCCATTAAAGAAAATTCCAGGGATTGGTCCAAAAACCGCAGAAAAACTAAAAAATAAAGGTTTCGAGACTTGCCAAGATATCAGGGAAAGTAATATCACTGAGTTACAAATAATTGTGGGTAAATTTGCGAATGCTTTATATCAACGAAGTTTTGGTGAAGATAATCGTCCACTTGAGGTCAGTAGACAATGCAAGTCATTAGCAATAGAAACAACACTTGCTGAAGATCTGAATAATGAGGATGAATGTTTAGCTGTTGTAATGCAATTGCTTCCTAAACTTGAAGAACGGCTTAGAAAACATCATCAACGAAAAGTTGTTCGCCAAGGAATTAAGTTGAAATTTTCTGACTTTAATCAAACAACCGTTGAGCAACAGAGTTTAGGTTGCGATCAAGAAACATTTAGAAAACTATTAAGCAAAGCAGTTAAACGTAGTAATAATCGAAAGGTACGCTTAGTCGGGTTATCAATAGGTTTTGCTAACAATGAAGTAGTGAGTAAACAGTTGGATTTGTTTTCATAGCTTTTTAGCTACTAGATATACTTAAGAGATTAATTACTTTATTCTTTGCAAAGTAAGTTATCGAGTAAAGTTAACGTCCGCTTTATCTAAATTAACTCATTTGTTGTCTGGTTTTATTAATGAAAAAAAATACTTCACCTTGCTACCGATTTACTCTCTCCACGTGAACATTCTTATAAATAATTACAGCAAAACTATTGAAAAAAATTTTAACTCAGATGATATTTCTCCCGTTCTAGATTATCTTATCGAAAAAGCTTACTCGAGTGATGAACGCTTTACTGAAAGTATCTTGATAGATATTTGATAGAGGGTTTGGTTGGTTTTATATTAAAAATGTACTTATTCATAAAGGGGTTTGTGCAACAATTATTAACGAACTTAAGAAAAATCATGAAATTGATTGGTATCTTCAAGCAGAGCTTGCGTATAATAAACATTTTAATAAGCAGCTAGATCGAAGTTTAGCTATGAATAGCAACAAAGTTGGCCTTTAAAAGATAAAGCTTATCAATTAGCAACAAAAGAAAAAGCAAAACGTATACGTTTTGCAATACCGTGGATTTTCGCCTGATTAAATTATGACGGTATTAAATTTAGATTAACGTTATTAGTACTAAGAACCTTATTTTATCGAACAATTATAGATTATTTGGATAACCCATGATTAAAAGCACTGCTGAAATTCGCCAAGCATTTTTAGATTTCTTTGCTAACAAGCAACATCAAATTGTTGCTAGTAGCTCTTTAGTTCCCGGAAATGATGCCACCTTATTATTTACCAATGCGGGTATGGTGCCATTTAAAGATGTATTCTTAGGGGCAGAAAAGAGAGGTTATAGCCGTGCCACTTCATCACAGCGCTGTGTTCGTGCAGGAGGAAAACATAACGACTTAGAAAATGTAGGTTATACCGCCCGTCACCATACATTCTTTGAAATGTTGGGTAACTTTAGTTTTGGTGATTACTTCAAAGAAGACGCAATGCGTTTTGCTTGGGAATTTTTAACATCAGTTTTAGGCTTACCAAAAGAAAAGCTATTAGTGACGGTTTATGAAAGTGACGAAGAAGCGTTCACTTTTTGGAAAACTGAAATTGGCATTCCAGTTGATAAAATTATCCGCATCGGTGATAAATCAGTGGATAAAAAATATGAATCGGATAACTTCTGGTCAATGGGTGATACTGGTCCTTGTGGTCCATGCTCTGAAATATTTTATGATCACGGATCAGAAATTTGGGGTGGCCCTCCGGGCTCTCCTGAAGAAGACGGCGACAGATTTATTGAAATTTGGAATTTAGTGTTTATGCAGTTTAATCGTCAAAGTGATGGTGAAATGCAACTGCTTCCTAAACCATCTGTTGATACGGGTATGGGGCTTGAGCGTATATCAGCTATTATGCAAAATGTTCACAGTAACTATGAAATTGACATATTTAAAGCGTTGATTACAGATACAGCAAATTTGCTGGGCTGTGACGATATTGAACATAAGTCTTTACGTGTTATTAGTGACCATATTCGTAGTTGTAGTTTTTTAATTGTTGATGGTGTTATACCGTCAAATGAAGGGCGAGGTTATGTACTTCGACGTATTATTCGTCGTGCGATTCGCCATGGCCATAAACTCGAAGCTAAAGGTCACTTTTTCCATAAATTAGTGGCGTCTTTGGTTACGCAAATGGGCGATGCTTATCCAGACCTTATACAACAACAAGCTATTATTGAAAAAATGTTACGAATCGAAGAAGAACAGTTTGGGCGTACCCTTGATCGCGGTATGTTATTACTTGAAGATATTTTGGCTAACTTAACTGGCGATACAATTGTTGGCGATGATGTATTTAAACTTTACGATACCTATGGATTTCCTGCCGATTTAACCGCTGATATTGCTCGTGAAAGACATCTTCAAATTGATTTTGTCGGTTTTGATCTTGCCATGAGCGAGCAACGCAAGCGTGCCCAAAAAGCGAGCAAATTTGGTAGTAATTACAATGAGCAGTTAACCTCTGTGCATAAAACTTCATTTAAAGGTTATACCGAGGATAATTATTCTGCGACAGTTGTTGAGTTATTTAATTGTGATGAGTCGGTCAATGAATTGGCTATTGACGAGCCTGGTATGGTTATTCTTGATTCAACCCCCTTTTATGCTGAATCGGGTGGTCAAGCAGGTGATAGTGGAGTATTGTTAATCGATGATGGTGTCTTTGAAGTTCATGATACAGTCAAGCTGGGTAATGCTTTTGCTCATAAAGGTGTAGCCAGAACCTCTATTAGTATTAACACTCGTGTTAAAGCATATATTGATAATGAACGTCGTGCGGCAATTGTTAAAAATCATACCGCTACTCACTTATTGCATGAGGTTCTTCGCAAAGTATTAGGTGAACATGTCACTCAAAAAGGCTCATTAAATGAAGCTGATAAACTACGTTTTGATTTTTCTCACTTTGAAGGAGTAACTGCTGAAGAGATAAAAGAAATCGAACAAATGGTCAATGAAGAAATTCGCAGTAATTTACTTCGTAAAACAGAGCTAATGCAAATTGACGATGCCAAAGAAAAAGGCGCTATGGCACTGTTTGGTGAGAAATACGATGATGAAGTACGAGTAGTCACTTTAGGTGATTTTTCAACTGAGCTTTGTGGTGGGGTTCATGTTAACCGCACCGGTGATATTGGTTTATTTAAAATAACTTCAGAATCAGGTATCGCTGCGGGAATACGCCGTATAGAGGCTATGACAGCTAAAGGTGCCCTAAGTTTCGTTGAGCAGCAGTCACAATCATTACTTAATATTGCTGGATTAGTCAAATCTGATGTAAATAATGTTACCGATAAAGTAGTACAATTAATAAGCCGTGGTAAACAACAAGAGAAGGAAATTAGTCAGTTAAAACAGCAACTCGCTGTACAAGCGGGCTCTGACTTAGTTAGTCAAGCTATTGATATTAATGGCGTTAAAGTGTTAATTGCTGATTTAAAAGGTGTTGAAACTAAAGCGTTACGTGGCATGGTTGATGAGCTTAAAAATAAAATGGGTTCTGTTATTATCATTTTAGCGACCGCTAGCGATGGTAAAGTAGACTTGATTTCTGGTGTAACGAAAGATCTTATTGATAAAGTTAAAGCAGGTGAATTAGTTAATATGGTGGCGCAACAAGTGGGTGGTAAAGGTGGTGGTCGACCTGATATGGCCCAGGCCGGTGGGAGTCAACCAGAAAATATAACCTCAGCGCTAGCGACTGTCGAAATTTGGTTAGCTGAAAAGCTTGCCTAGTTTGTTAACCCTCTCATTAACCGATACAATTAATGAGAGGGTTATTACATAATCACAGCCGCCTCGATAATATCAATAAACGTCATTGGCTTACTTTAAGGAATTGGTGTTACAGCTAACAATATCGACGTTACAGTTTTTAAAGATAATTAAAGTGCTATTTGTCTGTTATGTTTGTCATGGTAAGTTAAATAAATCGATTATTATTGTTACCTCATTCAACCGAACAGTAACCCATTAACGGTTATTTATTGCCGTTTTATTCTGTTGAGTAATTAAGTTAGTTAATGTTCAATAGTTGATATGAGCAATATCAGAATAAAATCTGTTTCTAGTGTTAGCTACCAATAATCTGATTTTCTAATTATTTAAGAACAGTTGAACGATCAAAAATTAGTAACTTATACAGGATTTATTTTAAGTGAAGTATGCATTGAAATTTACTTGTTCCCCGATGTTTTCCTATTTTTACAGATTTAAATGTTAACCCTTAGTACGCTAATATACTTTATGTTACATATTAAATATATTAGTGTTTTTTCATGAATAAGGTTGTTAAACTACTTATGTGGGTATGCAGTGTTTTTCAATTCAGGTAGTGCATGAAATTTTTCTGCATTAGGTGAGAAGAACATCGATAATACCTTGATTTTAATTTCAGAAAGTAATATTTCTGTATTTATAAATGAGTCCACTCTATCTCAAAGTACCTTTAGGTGGAGTTTTAAACTTTAGTCACTTTTTTGAAAAGTTAATTGTAATTTTGTGTTTAGACAAAAATTAAGCTAATTTTATGATAAATGGTAGATGTTAATCGTTTAGTAGAATTCATTTCAAGATAAAGGAACACATAATGCTAATATTAACACGTCGAGTCGGTGAAACTTTAATGATTGGTGATGAAGTTACTGTAACTGTTTTAGGGGTTAAGGGTAGCCAAGTTCGCATTGGTGTTAATGCACCAAAAGAAATTTCAGTTCATCGTGAAGAAATTTATATGCGTATACAAGCTGAAAAAGAAGATATTGAATCTCCAGGCAATGTGTAAATATATTTATTCAAAATAAGAACCGGCTATTAGCCGGTTTTTTTTATTGTTAATATTGAATTCTTCCATGTTGTTACGCCATGACAGACTCTGTAATTGTCTGAAAAATACCCGGGTTGTGTAATTTGTCATCAAAGAGTTAAAAAAGACAAATAAAAGATGAAAATTGTTTGACTTATTTTTAAGATCCATTAGTATTCGCACCCATTGGAGAGGTGGCCGAGTGGTCGAAGGCGCTCCCCTGCTAAGGGAGTAACTGGTTTATCCCGGTTCGAGGGTTCGAATCCCTCCCTCTCCGCCATTAATTACACTTATAATTATTGGTTGTGCATCGATTAGTAACGATATAAAAAATAGCTAATTGTGGACGCGTAGCTCAGCTGGATAGAGTACCTGGCTACGAACCAGGCGGTCGCAGGTTCGACTCCTGCCGCGTCCGCCACTTTTTTTCTTCGAGGAAGTGGTTAAATAAAGAAGAGCAGCTCCTATTAAGGCTGGTTAAATAAATTATTAGACCGCGGACGCGTAGCTCAGCTGGATAGAGTACCTGGCTACGAACCAGGCGGTCGCAGGTTCGACTCCTGCCGCGTCCGCCACATTAGCAAAAGCTAAAAAAAAGCCAGTCTTATGACTGGCTTTTTTTTGCCTGTAATATAATAAAATTCTTTATGTCCTTCTCAAAAAATCATTAAACTATTTAAATACTGTTATATAAATTATCTATTTAACTAATAACTGTATTTGAAATATAGAGTTCAAAATAGTGGTTTTTGCACTCAACAGACATTTAACATCTAAAAATCAAGTTGAACTTTATGCAGGAAAATGACTAAAACATATTTATATTTATGTTTTGACTAGAGAAGTGGCCTATTTAATATTAAAAAGTACCAAGTTGTTTTTTGAATTTTTATATGGAATGGATGAATTTTTATCTGAAATTACTAGATATGAGCTGATATCCGTGTTGACTTTTAATTATTTACCTAAAAATTAAAGAATTCATTTGTTTTATGTTATTGGAGTGTTTATTCTAATTATATAAATTTTTAATGAGATTAATGAATGGAACACTTAAGCCAATTATTTTTAGAAGCCGGCACATTGTTATTTGCCGGTATGGTATTTGTGTTTGCTTTTTTAGGTTCACTGGTTATTTTTATTAAAACAGTCCTAGCTAAATTAGCAATTAAATTTCCAGATGCTGTTGAGCAATCAAAACCTCAGCGGTCGACTAAAGAAAAAAGCAACCTAGCAAAAGGTATTTCACCAAATATTGTTGCAGCTATCACATCTGCGGTCACTCAATATCGTCAAGAGCTCTCTCAACAAAGCTCTCAACACTCAAAGAGTAGGAAATAGGAATAACAATGACAAAACCACTAGGTATTACAGAAGTTGTCTTAAGGGATGGTCACCAATCTTTATTGGCAACGCGTCTTCGTCTAGAAGATATGCTACCTATAGCACCGGCGTTAGATGATATTGGTTTTTGGTCAATTGAGTCGTGGGGTGGGGCTACTTTTGATTCTTGCATCCGTTATTTAGGAGAGGACCCTTGGGAGCGTTTAAGAGCTTTGAAGAAAGCGATGCCTAAAACAAAACAGCAAATGTTATTTCGAGGCCAAAATATCCTAGGCTACCGTCATTATGCTGATGACGTGGTAGAGAAATTTGTTGAGCGTGCTCACATTAATGGGATTGATGTTTTTCGGATATTCGATGCAATGAATGATGTCCGTAATCTTCAAACTGCAGTTAAAGCAGCAGTTAAAATAGGGGCGCATGCTCAAGGAACATTGAGCTACACAGAGAGTCCTGTTCACAGCCTTAAAGGTTGGTTAACGATGGCTAAGCAGCTCGAAGATATGGGCGCACATTCCTTATGTATTAAAGATATGGCAGGTTTGTTAAAACCTTATGATGCGGCAGAGCTGATCGGTCGTTTAAAAGAAACCGTTTCATTGCCAATTGCACTGCATTGTCACGCCACTACTGGTTTAAGTATCGCTACTCATATGAAAGCTATCGATGCTGATATCGATGTTATTGATACGGCAATCTCTTCGATGAGTATGACCTATGGTCATTCACCTACTGAAACTTTGGTTTCTATAGTTGAGGGGACATCACGTGATACCGGTTTAGATATGTTAAAACTTGCAGAAGTCGCTACATATTTTCGTGACGTTCGTAAAAAATATGCAAAATTTGAAGGTAGCCTTAAAGGCGTTGATGCCCGTATATTAATGGCACAAGTGCCCGGTGGCATGTTGACTAACATGGAAATGCAACTTAAAGAGCAAGGTGCAGAAGATAAGTTAGATGACGTTTTAATCGAAATACCAAAAGTCAGAAAAGATCTCGGTTATATTCCTCTTGTCACACCGACGTCACAAATCGTTGGCACTCAAGCAGTACTAAATGTTTTGACTGGCGAAAGGTATAAGTCTATTACTAAAGAGACCGCAGGTGTTCTTAAGGGTGAATATGGCGCGACAGCGGCTAAAGTTAACGCAGATCTACAATTAAGGGTTTTAAATGGAGCAGAGGCGATTATATGTCGTCCTGCTGACTTAATTAAACCTGAGATTGATCATTTGACAGGTGAATTGAAAGTTTTGGCTAAAGAGAATAACATTTCACTTGCAGATGAGGTTATTGATGATGTGCTAACTTATGCGCTTTTCCCTCAAATTGGTTTGAAATTTTTAGAGAATCGTAATAATCCATCTGCCTTTGAACCTGTGCCTTCCATTGAGGACGCTTCAGAAACTGTTTTGTCTTCAGACCATCTGACTAAACCAACAAATTATGCTGTCAGTGTCGATGGTAAGATCTTTGACGTTGTCGTTGCACCAGGTGGTGATATCAGTCAAATTACCCACCCCGCAGGTGATGAAGCAATAAAACAATCCGCTTCTTTCTTGGCATCCGAAGCATTAAATGCTCCTCTAGCGGGTAATATCTTTAAAGTGTTAGTTAATGAAGGTGACCATGTTGAAGCTGATGAAGTGGTTATTATTATGGAGGCGATGAAAATGGAAACTGAAATTCGTGCTGTAAATTCAGGTGAAGTCACTTCATTACATATCAAAGAGGGTGATTCTGTGACTGTTGGCCAAGCTTTGATTAGTTTAGGGTAGGGTTGAACCATGGATTCTTTAACTAAATTATGGCTATCAACAGGTTTGGCAAATTTCGAGTCAGGCCAAGTTATTATGATGATAGTAGGTTGTTTTTTACTTTATCTTGCAATAGCGCGTAACTTTGAGCCTTTATTGTTATTACCCATGGGGTTTGGTGCAATATTGACTAATATTCCAGGGGCTGGATTTTCAGAGGCTGGTGGCTTTTTATATTACATCTATCATTGGGGTATCGAAACTGGAATTTTCCCACTGGTGATTTTTATGGGTGTTGGTGCTATGACAGACTTCGGTGCATTAATTGCCAATCCTAAAACTTTATTTTTAGGGGCAGCGGCTCAAACGGGTATATTTGCTACTCTGTTTGGCGCCATTGCACTGAATGTAGTGCCAGGTATTGAGTTTACCTTAAAAGATGCTTCTGCCATTGCTATTATTGGGGGTGCCGATGGCCCTACTGCAATATTTTTGGCAACCAAACTTGCGCCTGAGCTACTTGGCGCAATTGCTGTTGCTGCCTATTCTTATATGGCTTTAGTACCTATTATACAACCACCAATTATGCGTGCGTTAACCACAGAAAAAGAACGTAAAATTGAAATGGCACAGTTAAGACCTGTGACTAAAGTCGAAAAAATTGTTTTTCCTTTAGCTGTATTACTAATGACAATTTTCTTTTTACCTGCGGCAACACCACTTGTTGGAATGTTTTGTTTAGGTAATCTGATGCGAGAATGTGGTGTTGTTGACCGTCTAAGTTCAACCGCTCAAAATGAGTTAATTAATATCACGACCATTTTTTTAGGATTAGGTGTTGGTTCAAAACTAAGCGCGGAGGCTTTTTTAAATATAGAAACACTCGGGATACTAGCGCTTGGTTCTGTTGCATTTTCTATCGGTACTGCATCAGGGGTATTAATGGCTAAAACGATGAATAAATTCTCTAAAGTCCCTATTAATCCACTTATTGGTGCTGCAGGTGTTTCTGCTGTTCCTATGGCTGCCCGTGTAGCAAACAAAGTTGGCTTAGAGGCAAATCCTCATAATTTCTTATTAATGCATGCTATGGGGCCTAACGTAGCTGGTGTACTCGGTTCGGCAGTTGCCGCGGGGATATTACTAGCTCTGGTTGGTTAATGTAGTCACTTTATTCTTATTAAAGGGAAGCTTGTCTTCCCTTTTTTCGTTATTTTGGCCGTTAGTTAACCCAAACGCCTTGGTTGACAAAACAGTCTATTGAGTCAAGAGCCATATGGATAAGTAAGCCTATGCCAATTAACCTGAGTTTAGGAATAAAACAGCATATGAAATATATAAATACCGCCAAGTTTTGGTGTAAAGGGTGGAAGCCAATACTGCAACGAATGGGGTCATATATTGGGTTCGCTAATAAATGATCTATATCCACCATCATTGTTAAGATCATAATAAAATAAGACTTTTGCCATTTATGCTTAAAAAATAAGGCAACAATGACTGCGGGGACTAAAAAGTGAAGAATGAGATGGAAAATATTAGTGTCCTTTAACCTGTTTTAGGTCGACTTGATATGATTGAGCTATATTATTGTAAGATCTTGGATGGAAAGTGGACGTTATTATCTATCTAAGTAATCAATTCGAAGACAATAGACATAATTAACGGTAAGCGAAACCCTTTGTAATTAATCATGAATAGTA
>Ga0307489_10001480_pt1 | contig 15472 bp, 23 predicted proteins | sample SB12metaG_FD_202247 | JGI IMG/M metagenome (GOLD analysis project Ga0307489, IMG submission 202247) | Sea-ice brine microbial communities from Beaufort Sea near Barrow, Alaska, United States - SB 1.2 | ecosystem: Environmental > Aquatic > Marine > Coastal | place: USA: Alaska | collected... | reverse complement strand
GTGAACCTGGGGTGAACCTGGGGTGAACCTGGGGTGAACCTGGGGTGAACCTGGGGTGAACCTGGGGTGAACCTGGGGTGAACCTGGGGTGAACCTGGGGTGAACCTGGGGTGAACCTGGGGTGAAGCTGGGGAGAACCTGGGGTGGACCTGGGGTGAAGCTGGGGTGAACCTGCAGCGCCCTACCTCGCAGCGTGCTCAGTGGGGCAGAGCGTGATGAGGCGCCGCGCGTGCAGCGCCCGCCCCGCAAGGCCCGGGGGGGTGCGGCGAGTGTGTAATTAGTGATCCTAAAACCTAAACCCCAAACCCTAAAACGGGCCCGGGTGCGGCGAGTGTGTGCAGGTGCACCATGGCAATCAGTCAGGGGCCCGGCGGGGTGCCGCGAGTGTGTATTTAGGGATCGCCTGACTCGAGAACCACAGGGGGGTGTCACAGGCGTGAACTGAACTGTCACGCGGGGCACTGAACCGTGACGCGGCGAGCCCCGCCTGAGCGCCCCATACTCGACGTCGCGCTCCCGAGGGTCGTATCCGGGCGGGGGCTTGGCGCGGCTGAAGTAGCGGTGGCGCCACTTCTCGCCGCGCTTGGCGTGGCCCGCTCCGCCGGTGCCGCCCCGGAACCAGGGGCTTACACTCGTCCACTTTTCAGCTCAACCTAAGCCGTATTGGTCACACCTCCCCGCGTGCCCCTGTCTAATAGACTGGGGGGAAATCATGCACCCGACGTATCCCACAAAATGTGCTTACGTTGAGCCGAGTGGACGAGTGTAAGCCCCTGCCCGGAAGCCGCCGTCGTTGTCGTCGTCTGCGTCTGTCCGTCCCCCGCCGCCTCCCCCTCTGCCGCCGCCGCCAGCGTCGGTTCCAGCGGCAGGGTCGTTGAGGACAAGCAATCGACAGATATCGGAGCATGACTCGCCTGCAAAGTGAATGCTCATACAGACTAGCTCTAGCAAACTCTGTTCGCCGATTCAACATTAGTCGAGTGCTTGCTCTAAATGACCCCCCTGCCCAGCTACTCCTCCTTCGGCGGGGGGGTCGACGCCGTACACGTTAACGTTGTTACACACCTGCAACAGAAACAAGGGGGGGGGTGTATTCTTATAAAAAATTGGGGTATTCCAATTGGAGCTAGCGGTCGGTTGTAATTAAATTAGGAGCTTTGACGTTGTTACACACCTGCAGCAGAAACAGCACCCCCACGAGGGCGTCGGGCGGCGCCTGACGCCCGCTCCACGCCAACCCCCCCTCCGTCAGCCGCCGGCTCAGCGTGTCGCAGGTCGACAGCGCCGGGAACAGAAACTCGGTGCAGTGGCGCAAGTTGAAATTTAATTGAAAGCGTTCACCGTATTTTAGCTTCAAGCGCTGAAACCCGGCGCGGTCAACCCACGGTCAACCTTGGGTCAACCTGGGGTCAACCTGGGGTCAACCTGGGGTCAACCTTGGGTCAGCCTGGGGCCAGCTTGGGGTCAGCCCGGGTTCAATCTGGGGTCGACCTATAGCGCCCTACCTCGGGGGACAGCAGCAGCGCGGTCTCCGCGGTGTAGCGGCGCAAGTTGAAATTGAAAGCAAAGCTTGAAACCACTTCATCATATTCCAGTTTCAAGCGCTTAGTTCCAGACGGTTTCAACGTAGGTTTTCAAGGGTCAATTTGCACCGCCCTACCGCGGGCAGCACCCGGCGCAGAGTTCGGTATTTCCCGTAGCTCTCGGGCTGCCACAGCAGAACGCCCTGCTTGCTGCCCGACCGACCCCACCCGGCCGACCCCACCCCGTCCTTGATGTCTTCCAGCCCGTCCTTGCTTGTGTGGCGCAAGTTGAAATGAAAGCACAGTTTGAAGGCGATTGACTATACTTTGGCTTCAAGCGCGGAGATCAAGCGCGGTCAACCCTGGGTCAATTTGGGGTCAATCTGGGTTCATTCTGCACCGCACTACCTTGGTGTCGCCATCGTGCTCACGGTTCCACGCAACCGCCCTATCAGCCGCGGAATGGCCGCCCGCCGCCGCCGCCCCGTGCGCGGAGTGGGCTCCCGCCGCCGCCGGTGGCGCACCCAACACGCGCGAGGCGTGCGACGGGTCCGCCAGCAGCGCGTCCACGGCGGTGTCCGACACCAGGCGGAACGTGGTGCGCGCCCCGACCTGCCGCCAGGGGCTTACACTCGTCCACTTTTCACTTCAACGCAAGCACTTTTTGTGGGATTCATTGGGTGGTTTCAGTGACAAAAACGGCTCAGGTAGAGTAGACAAGTGCACGTGGTGCGCGCCTCCACCTGGCGCTCGAACCCCGGGTGGAAGGGTCGCTGAGAACAAGCACTGCAACCGAGATCGGAGCATGACTCGCCGTCAGGGTGAATGCTCATACAGACGCGCAGCGCAGGACAGGAGGAGCAGGAGGTTCGACGTCGGTGGAGTGCTTGTTCTAATGACACCCCCTGCCTTGGTCGGCGCGCCGTCCAGCCGCAGCACCGCCTCGTGCTCGTCCACCACACAGGAGGGTCATTCACAACAAACACTCCAACCGATATCGGAGCTTGACTTACCGGGTGTCTGCAGGGCGAACGAATGCTCATACAGATGCGCGGAGGTGGAGGAGGAGAAGGAGGATATTCAACGTCGGTGGAGTGCTTGTTCTCAACACCCCCCATACCACGTCGCCCACCTCCGTGCCCATTAGCCCGCCCGAGCTGCCCACCGTGCAAGAGAGTCATTGAGAATGAGAACCCAGCATGAATTGACCTTCGAGGTGAATGCTCATACAGACGTGCGGAGTGTACGGAGGAGGAGGATGAGGAGGAGATTCAGCGTCGGTCAAGTGCTTGTTATCATTTACCCCCTCACCATGGCGCAGCTATGGAAGCGGCGGGTCAGCCGCGGGGCCAGGGAGTCCACGGTGTAGCGCCGCAAGCTGAATTTCAAAGCAAAGTTTGAAACCAGCTAAATCATATTTTAGCTTCAAGCGCTGAAATCATGGACGCTTTCAACACGGGTTTTGATACCATCAACCTGCATTGCCCTACCACAGGCGGCAGCCAGGGTCCGACCAGGTGCCGCCCGGGGTCAAGGTCGGTCAGATCCAACCCCCCCTCGCTCGACTCCCCCGACGCCCCGGCTACGGCTTCATCACCGGATGTGAATGTAGCCATCTTCCCTCGATCATTTGCCCAGACACCCGCCGGGCGCTGCTTGACGGCCCGAGCCGCCCACCAGGGCCTTACACTCGTCCACTTTTAGGCTCAACGTTAGCGCTTTTGTTGGGATAAGTGAATTGATTTCTGAGACAAAAATGGCTCAAGTTGAGGTGAGAACTGGAGGAGTGCCCCGCCCCTGCCGCCCACTCCGCCGCAGCGCGCCGCAGCGTGTCATCCGCCGCCTGATAGGAGCGTCATTAACAACAAGCACTCGACCGAGATCGGAGCACGGTTTACCTTGAGTGTCCATGCTCGTACAGACGCGCGGAGCGGAGGAAGAGAGGGATATTAAACGTCGGTCGAGTACTTGTTCGTAACAACCCTCCTGCCTGACTCAGAACCAGGCTCGCCAGGCGCGGCGCCAGCCTCACCCGCAGCCCAGGGGTAGGGCCTGGCAGATATTGTCGGCTATATCATTGACCCCGACACCCATTTCGAACCTTAGTTTACTGAGTTGAGTGGCATCCTATGACGTGGCGAGCAATATCTGCCGGGCTCTACCCGTCCAGCAGCTCCCCCGCGTGCATCTTGACTCAGGGCTTTACACTCGTCCACTATTCAGCTCAACGTAAGCACATTTTGTGGGGTGCGTTGGGCATTGGGTGGTTTCAGTGACATAAACGGCTCAGGTCGAGCCAACAGTGGATAAGCGTGAGCCCCTGCCTTGACCGCGTCCACGCTGCAGTCCACCAGCTCAAACCCGCCGGCGCAGGAGCACTCCCCCGGCGCCACGCACGCGCCGGGTGGCAGGGGCTTCCACTTGGGTGACTTGGTGAGAGTTTAAGTGATGTACATTGGGCGGGTTGGCGTGAGCATGTCGACGACTTGGGTGGTTGTCACCTTTTCAGTGACGAAAACGCCTCAGGCAGAGTGGGGAAGTGAACGAGTGGAAGCCCCTGCCGTGCACGCAGCCCAGGGGGCACACAGCTGTGTCGCACGCGGCGCCGACCCACCCCGCCGAGCACGTGCAGTTCTGCGCCGCGGACGAGAAGTGCCCGTTGACGCACGCGGCGTCGCAGGCCGCGCCGATCAGGAGGGTCATTGAGAACAAGCAATCCACCAGGATCGGAGCATGACAGACCCTCAGAGTATCTGCTCACACAGATGCCCAGAGTATACGGAGGAGGATGAGGAGATTCAACGTCGGTCGAGTGCATGTTATCTGCAGTACTTGTACAGCCTGTATCTAGATAGGAGCTACGCTCCTGTCTGCTCCTCATTCTTACTGGAGCAGAGCGACGCCTAGATATGTCAGTGACCCCCCTGCCGAACCACCCCGGGGCACACGAGCAGAACTCGGGGTTGAGGCAGCGTCCGTGCTCGCACTGCACGGCGCACAGGGCGAGCTCGCAGCGTCGCCCGCTGTACCCCTCCTCGCACGTGCAGTAGGGCGGCGCCAGGCACTTGCCGTGCACGCACCCCTCCCCCGCCGCGCCCGCGCCCGCCGCCCCCGCCGTCGCCCCCGCCGTCGCCGCCACCGCACTCATGCCCGCGCCTGCGCTGGTGTCATCCCCGCACCGCGCCTCCGAGCAGTCCCCCCCGCCCCATCCAACGTCGCACGTGCACGCGCCGCTGCGCTCCTGCTCCGCCGACGCGCACATCATGCGCTCCCCGACGCGGCGAGGGTACGCGCCCTCCCCGCCCACCCCGCTCCCGCTGCTCACCCCACCCCCGCCGCTTCCGCCCCCGCCGCCTCCTGCTCCCTTTCCTCTCGGGACACTGTCATCCTGCGGTCCCCAGGCGCCACTGAAGAGGAGCGCGCCGACGCCCACGGTCCACACAAGTAGTGCGCAGAGTGTGACGCGGTGCACGCGCCCGCCGCGGAACAGCAGCCGCGCCAGGCGGGAGGGTCACTGAGAACAACGACTCGACCGACGTTGAATGGACGAAACACCACACTACACGGGGTCCCGCCGGGGTTACATACTCATGCGACGGTCTGGAGTGCGAGTACGAGTACTCCACCACGAAGCGAGCCAGCGCGTCTGTACGCGCACCCAACCTGAAGGTAAGTCGTGCTCACGAAGCGAGCCCGCGCGCCTGTATGAGTATCCAACCTGACGGTAAGTCGTCTCCGTTCTGCGCTTGAGTCGTTGTTGTCAGAACGCCCTGCCCGCTGCCCGTGGTCGGGCCAGGTGCCCACCAGTGCGGCGAGTGCGGCGTGGCGTGCACCGGAACAAGGTGATGGATAACGCCAGAACACTGTGTGAGACTGGCGTGAGGCCCTGCCAGGTAACCACCCAGGCCGGCGCTGCTCTTCGCCGCCCGCCGCTCGCCGCGCTGCCGCGGCCGTGGGATCGATCGGTCCCATCGCGGTTGCGAGGATTTGGCTTTGCCTTTGTCGCGGCTGAGGAAGAGGAGCAGGCCGTCCTTCTCCTCGTCGTCGTCATCGTCGTCGTCCGGCGCGGCGCGGCGGTGCGTCGTGGACGGCGGCGCGGAGGAGGAGGAGGCGCCGCGGCCGCGGGGGGGCGCCGCCGCGAACAGACCCATTCGCGCCGGCCGCACGCAGCGGTATGTGGGGGTACTCGTATGGTGCCGACACAGACGCAACGGCTTGACAATCGGTGTACTCCGGTATGACTACCCCCTGATCCCCCCGAAAAACACCTTTCGCGACCAATCAGGGACCGCAAGGAAATATGGACATCAGGGCTCGGATTGGGAATCGAGTGTCGTCCGGATCCGGTCCGGCAGTTTGATCCTGAAGCCGGATCCGGCGGATTTTCGGGCATTTTTGGGCGTTTCGGGGGTAATTGTAGACTATTTTGGGCGTTTTCCAGCGCGCGCGGGCCGCGCGCGCCTGGATCCGGTCCGGCAGTTTCAATATCCGCGCGGATCCGCCGGATCCAGTTGGCCGGATCCGCCGGATCCGGCTCCAATCCGAGCCCTGATGGACATTCCATAACACATTCCATTGGCCAATCAGGGGCCGCTTGTCAGTTTAGAGGCTGAGTCAGTCAGCACAGGTCGTCCACAGATTCACTTTTTGAGATTTGTTAACCTCGGAAAAGTGAAAAGGAAGGAGAAGACGGCAGTCTCAAAAGGCGCACAACACCGACGCGCAACGACGTTCCGAGCTGAGCTCGAGTGCGCGGTTCCGCGCGAGCACTTCTGAGACGGCGTTGCCGTTGCGCGGCTGGTTCGGGCGGGGGAGAGTGTCTCTCTTTCCGCGCATTTTTCTTTTTCGAAAAGCGTTACTGGTTGGCTAAAGACCACAAAAAAAACGCAACCGCCGCCTATAAGCTCGGGGACGCGGGCAAGGGCTGAGCCCTGAGAGGCGGAAGCGCGCGCCCGGCTTACGAGTAGCCGAGACAGGGGCCGTCTCGGGGTAACACCACGCCTTGCCGGTTGTTTCCTTCGACCCACCGTCCAGCGAACCGCGGCCTTGTCCATGCCAAGCTTTCGTGCGGTGTAGAAGACCAAGCTGAGCGCAATCTTAACCACCCTCCGTTGTAACGCGCTCCTCACGCCAGCGAGGGCGGCGGACACGAGGGCGTCGTCGGTGCTACACAGTGGACGGCCACGCACGGTAAGAGGCAGCGGGTGCGAGACTCCCGCGGCTAACGTAGCGGGGGTGGCTGGGTTGGAACCTCCCAGAAACTTTGCCGAAGCGTTTTCGTCGCCCGGTGTGGCGATGGGCAGAGGGGGTGGCGACGGCGGCGACAGCGACGGCGGCGACGGCGGCGGCGGCGGTGGCAACCTCCGTTCATCGCCCGCCTCGCCGCCCGCCGGCGCGATGCAGGACTTGAACGGCAAGGAGGTCGGCGGTGGCGGGTGGGTTGTGGACGATCCAATGGATGCTGAGGACGGCGACAGGGTGACCACTGGGTTTGCCGCCGCTGGCGCCGCGGCCGCGGGCACTGAGAGCAGCGCGGCGGGGACGGGCTTGAGGGACGCGGGAAGAACAGCGCCACCTGCGGGAGGAGCTGCTGGCGACAACAGCGCGGGAGGTGACGGGGCGGGAGGCGACGGAACGGGAGATGAAGGCGCGGCAGGAGCTGCGGGCGACGGCGCGGGACGTGACCGGGCGGGAGATAACGGCGCGGGAGGCGACAGCGCCGGAGGCGGGATACGCCGCGCCGCAGCGTCAGCCCCTGTGCCGCTTCGGCGCAGCAGCAGGATGGGGCGCGGCGCCGGCCTGCTGTCGAGCGCATCCCGCTCCATCGCGCGCTCCGTCACCGCCGTGGTAGGGCGATGCAGGTTGACCCTATCAAACCCACGTCGATAGCGCCTGTGAAAGCAGCGCTTGAAACTGAAGTACGACAAACTGCTTTCAAGATTTGCTTTCAATTTCAACTTGCGCCGCTACACCGTGGGCGACCTGTTCACCGCAGACGTGCGGTTCCCCTCCGAGGTAAGGCGGTGCAAATTGAAACCAGTTTAAGCTCGTGTTGAAGTCGCTTTGCTTCAGAGCTTGAGACTGATATATGATAAACTGCTTTCAAATATTGCTTTCCATTTTAACTTGCGCCGCTACTCCGAGGCGTTCGACATGCGGCTGCAGCGCAGCCTCATCCACGGTAGGGCGGTGCAGGTTGCACCTATCAAACCCAAGTTGAAACCGGATGGAACTAAGCGCTTGAAACTAAACTGTGATGTACTGCTTTCAACTTCTGCATTCAAATTCAACTTGCGCCGCTACACCACGAGCGCGTCAACTCCTTCGGAAACCTGCTCAACGAGGCAGGGGGTCTGTTGACAACAAACCCACTCCACCGACGTTGATTGGCTTGACATGCTGAGTTAGTCCGCGCGTCTGTATGACCATTCACATTCACTCTGATGGTGAGTCATGCTCCGATCTCGGTACGCGTGCTTGTCATCAATGACCCAACCTCAACGCTGCCGCCCTTCTCTCCCAGTTCAGTGAGCGATTGGCACTAGAGCCCTTGATTTAATACGATGAACTGATAGCTCCAATCATGAGACCCCTATACCACCTTTTAATACATACCCCCCCTCATTGTCAATGACCCTCCTGCCAGGGCGCGCTGCAGAGCGTGGCCATGGTAAGGCGGCGCAGGTTGACCCTATCAAACCCACGGTGAAAGCGCCTGAGACTAAACCCTTGAACCTAAAGTATAATCCAATGCTTTCAATTTTCCTTCAATTTTGCTTTCAATTTGAACGTGCGGCGCTACACCATGGGCAAGAGCCGCTTTCACAGCGTGTCACAAAGCATGTCCCAATCGGTGTCCGACACCTGGTAGGGCAGTGCAGGTTGACCCTCTGAAACTCACATTCAAAGCGCCTGGAACTGAGCGCTTGACACCAAATTATGATGAAGAGCATTCATCTTGTTGCTTTAAACTTCAACTTGCGCCGCTACAATCTGGGAGCGGCACCTGGGGGCGCTCACGCCGGAGGGTCTGGAGATATACCGCTTTGCGTGGACGCGGATGAACCACCGCGTCATTGTCCACTTGTGGCTCTACTGCACCCTGGGCAGGTTCTTACGAGTGCAGCTCATAACCCGTCCTTAAAAACTATTCATTTCCGCACGCAACCCGTCTTCAAGCGTGATTTTGGGCTAACCTTGGGCAATTACGGGCGATTTGTGCATCTACACATTGTTTACAACAACTGCTTTTTGAGTACGGGTCGGGAGCTACACTGCATTTTTCAGCTTGACGTGAGCACTATTTGTGGGTGAGCACTATTTTGTGGGGTACGTTTGATTTGGTGATTTCAGTGACAAAAACAGGTCAATGAACGCTGAGAAATGGGTGAGTGTAAGGCCCTGATCCTGGGGTCCATGCTCGTGCTGCTTTGGGCGGTGGCGGCGTGGCAGCTGTGGCTGTTGATGGTGGGGCAGTGCACGTTTAAGCGTTTTCAAAGCCGTGTTAAAAGCGCCTGCTTTCAGCGCTTGCGCGTGCGCCTAATATATGATACGAACTGCTTTCAAATTCTGCTTCCATTTCCAACTTGCGGCGCTATGTGATGGGGTTGTGGGTGGCGCGGCGCCTGCTGTGGATGACTGGCGGCGTGATATTCCTGGCGCTGCTGCCGCCAAGCTTCCCCAACGCCGCTGCGCACGCTCTGAGCCTTGCGCTCATCGCCGCTGAGCTGGTGCTGCTGGTCGGGCCTGCCAGCTGGCGCCCATTGCCCACCACGTCCTCCAGCGCGTTGTGAACCTTTGTTTCGTGAGGCAAGCGGCATCCAATGAATGACATTGCGAGCGATATCTGGCAGGCTCTAGTCGCTGGGCGTGAACGTGGTCCTGTTCGGCAGGGCTTACACTCGTCCACTTCTCGACTCCACCTAAGCCGGTTGCCGTCACTGACAGACTGCCGCCACCCAGCGTATCCCACAAAAAGTGCTCAAGGTGAGCCGGAAATGTGGACGTGTGTAAGCCCCTGCTGTTCGGCCTGGTGCACCTGGCCGTGTTGCTCAACAAGTACATCCTCCCCGCTTGGTTCCAACACGCGCGGGTCATCGTGGCGGAGACCAGCTCGGGCGCCATCGACCACAACCGGCAGGGGCTTATGGAGAACAAGCACTTGACCGACGTTGAATCGACCAGCCGAGTCCGCGCGTCTACATGAGCATTCGCCCTGAGGTTAGGTCATGCTCCAATATCGGTAGAGTGCTTGTTCTCAATGACCCTCACGAGAGGCGGTCCATTGTCATGATGACGGAGCAGCGCAACAAGCTGCTCGCGGAGCTCGATTGCGCGAGGACGTACCGCGAGTGGGCGGCGGTAGCCACACAGCTGGACAACCTGCCCGCCGACCTGGGCGAGGTAGGGGGAGTTATTCAGAACAACCACTCGACCACCGTTGAACCTCATCCTCCTCCTCCATATCCTCCTCCTCCTCCTCCCCCGTACACTCCGTACACTCCGTATACTCCGTACACTCCGCGTGTCTGCATGAGCATCCACCCTGAATGTGACGAGCCATGCTCCAATCTCGGATTCAGTGCTTATTATCAACGACCCTGCTGCTCGGGCGGGGAGTTGTGGCGGCGGGACGAGGGCGCCAACGACGCGTACGACGCGGCGCTGTGCCGCATCTACCTGACTGCAGGGGCTTACATTCGTCCACTTTCCAGCTCAGCGTAAGCATGTTTTGTGGGCTACACGCGTCCGCTTTTCGGCTTGACATGAGCACTTTGTGCGGGCTATGTTGGGTGGTTTCGCAGACAACAACGTCTCACGATGAGCAGAGAATTCGACACTTGTTATGGCTTTAAATTGGCTCACGTTGAGCTGAGAAGTGAACGAGTGTAAGGCCCTGCGTGACGGTGATGCGCGCGGCGCGGGAGGCCAACGACCCGCAGGCGCTGGGCCTCGCGCTGCGCACGGTGCGGCCCAAACACTTCCCCACTTTCGCGGCTCATACCCTAAACCCTCAACCCTCAACCCTAAACGTTGTCCCTGGCACTGCGCACGGCAAGGGCGAACCACTTCTCCACGTTTACGGGGACCAAGGCGGAAGCCTGTTGCCTCCTCATACACGCAAACGCGTCTGTCTCTCTCGTCTACGTTTGCAGCTCAACGTATTGTGGGATACGCTGGGTGGCGTGAATCTGTCGAGTGACAAAAATGGCTCACGTTGAGGTGAGGAGCAGACGAGTGTGCTGCCCCTGGCGCACGGTGCTGCATCGCAACTTCGCCGGCATCGACCGCCTGCTGCTGCTTCGGCAAGGACATAATTGAACTCAGTGTCGGCGTTCCTAGGAATGCCTATCTCCACGACATCGAGGTTCAATTTACCCAATGATGGCGACCCGGTCGGACTTTCGGCGAGGCGGTCGGTGGGATTCTCAAAATGGACGGTTCTGATTGGTCGAATTTGATTCGACACTATGCCCTCAATACGAGATCCGACACTGAGTTTAAGAACAAACACTCAACCGACGTTGAATGGACGAATCGACGAATCGAGTCTACGCGTCTAATATGAGCATTCACCCCAAAGGCAAGTCATGCTCCGATCTCGGTCGAGTGCGTGTTCTCAATGACCCTGCTGTGAGGCACGCACGGGTGGGCACCAAGACGGTGGCAGAGGAGTTCTGCCGGGAGCTCTGCCTGTCCATCCGCTTCCTGGCAGGGGGGTCATTCAGAACAAGCACTCGACCGACGTTGAACCTCCCTGGTATGCTCCGCGCGTCTGTCCGAGCATTCACCCTGAAAGTGGGTCGTGCTCCGATCTCGGTCCAGTGCTTGTTCTCAATGACCCTGCTTTCTGGGCGAAACCGGCGGCGAGTTGGACCCGGACCCCGACCCGCACGGTGGTGCGGGGTTCCACGCCGGGGGGGTCGACGGGGGCGTGAAGGACTCGCGGATACCCGGGACGCTGCGCCTGGTCAGCGAGGCGCACCGCTCGCTGGGGCGCACGGCGCTGTGCCTGTCAGGCGGCGGCGCGCTGGCCATGTACCACTTCGGGTAGGCTCTACCAAATATGCCGGAGTTTCCGTCAGGCACTTCAGGCTATCATTCGAGATTTACGGAATACTCCGGGAATTTGGGCACTTTATCAGGAATTTGGGTACTTCAGTTACAGTTTGATGCCACTTTCTCAGCTGTTTGTTACCGGCGTTCTCGGAATTCGGAATTGGAATCATAGGAAATTTCAAAGGAATATTTGTTCGGGCCCTAACATCGGGGTGATCAAGGTGCTGCTGGAGGAGGGACTGCTGCCGCAGGTGGTGTCTGGCAGGGGCTTTCACTCGTCCACCTCTCAGCTCAACCTGCGCCGTTTATGTCACTGATTCCCCATGAAACACTCCACGTATACCTCAAAAAGTGCTCACATCAAGCCGAAAATTGGACGAGTGTAAGCCCCTGGTGTCCGGCACCTCGGGCGGTTCCATCGTCGCCGCCTACATCTCCATGCAGACCGAGGTAGGGCGGTGCAGGTTGACCCTATGAACCCCACGTTGGAAGCGCCTGTATCTAAGCACTTGAAACTAAAATGTGATACACTGCTTTCAAATTTTGCTTTCAGTTTCAACTTGCGCCGCTGCACCGAGGACGAGCTGCTGAAGACCATCCGGCCGGACCTGACCAGCCGACACGGGCCCAACGCGCGCTGGTTCCCGCCCGTGTGGAAGATGGTCATCCACTTCGTACAGCACAGCGTGGCAGGGACCGCCACCCTGCGCCGCACACTCCCACTTTTCAGCTCAACCTGAGCCGTTTTGGCCACGGACACCACCTAATCTACCGCACAGAAAGTGCTCACGTCAAGTCGAGAAGTGGGCGAGTGTAAGGCTTACACTCGTCCGCTTTTCTGCTCAACCTGAGCCGTTTTGGCCGCTGAAACCAACAGCAGGGCACTCCACTTCTCACCTCAACTTGAGCCGTTTTTGACGCGTAAAGCACGCAACGTGTCCCTCAAAACGTGCTTAAGTTGATCTGAAGAGTGGAGGAGTGTATCGGCCCTGGCGCGTGCTGATGTCGGGCGAACAGTTCGCGGGAACGACCAAGGTAGGGCGGTGCAGCTTGACCCTATGAAACACACGTTGAAAGCACCTGGATCTAAGCGCTTGAAAGTTGGATATGAGAAACTGCTTACAAACTTTGGTTTCAATCTCAACTTACGCCACTGCACCGAGGCGTACTTTGGCGACGTCACCTTCGCCGAAGCAGGGGGTCACCCTAATCCGTGAACCCCAAACCCTAAACCCTAAACCCTAAACCCTCAACCCTAAACCCGAAACCCTAAACCATTCAGAACAACAACTCGACCGAATTTGAATCTCCTCCTCCTCCTCTGCCCGTCTGTATGAGCATCGCATGGTCATTGAGAACAACCACTCGACCGACTTTGAATCTCCTCCTCCTCATATGCGCTTCTGTATTAGCATTGCGTTCTCATTGAGAACAAGCACTCGACTGGCTTTGATTCTCCTCCTCCTCACATGCGCTTCTGTATGCGCCTTCGCCTTGAAGGTAAGTCGTGCTCTGATCATTGAGAACAACCACTCGACCGACTTTGAATGACCTCCTCCTCATATGCGCTTCTGTATGCGCGTTCACCCTGAAGATAAGTCGTGCTCCGATCTCGGTCGAGTGCTCGTTCTCATCGACCCTGCTGCTCGGCGTTCATGATCAGCAAGCGCGCGGTGTCGATCCAGGTGTCCGTGGGGTCCGGCCACGGGCGGGGCTTACACTCGTCCACTTTTCGGCTTAACGTCAGCGCTTTCTGTTCGAGAGGGGGTGCGTTCAGGGGCTGCTTAGGGGGGGGTTATTGGTAGTATAGGGGGTGCTTAGGGGTAACTGGGGGTGTCTAGGGTGTAGTTTGTGTCAGAAACAGCTCAGGTCGAGCTGAAATTTGGACGAGTGTAATCCCCTGGGCACGGGTTCGTGCTGAACCACTTCACGGCGCCGCAGGTGGTCATCCGCACGGCAGGGGCTGACACTCCCCCACTTCTCACCTCCACCTGAGCAGTTTTGGTCGCTGAAACCACCCAACGACCCAACCTGTCGAACAGAAAGCGCTCACGTGGAGCCGGAAAGTGGAGGAGTGTAAGGCCTTATCGCACGGCGGTCAACGCCAGCTGCGCGCTGCCCGGCCTGGCAAGGGGGTGACTAAAAACGATCACTCGACCGACGTTGAACCTCCTCCTCCTTATCCTCCTCTCCTCCTTCTCCCCTCTCCTCCTCCTTCTCCGCGCGCCTGTATAAGTAATTAGACCAGGATAAGTCATGCTCTGATCTCGGTCGAGTGGTTGTTCTTAATGACCCTCCGGCCTGATGCGCCCCTTCGAGCTCCTGGCCAAGGACGAGAAGACGGGCGAGCTCATTCCGTTCCACCCCCCCGGGCACGGCGGTCGTTGACAACAAGCAATCCACTGATGTTGAATCTCCTCGTCATCCTCTGCCCGTCTGTGTGAGCATTGGGTGGTCATTGAGAACACGCACTCCACCGACATTAAACCTCCTCCGCCTCCTCCGTATATTCCGCGCGTCTGTGTGAGCATTCTCAATGAAGGTAAGTCATGCTCCGATGCCGGCTCTCGTGCTGCTTTTGAAGAACAAGAAGAGAAAATGTTGTATCACACACGACAGCAATGCAACAGGAGGCAAAACAACCATGGGCCCTGCTTATGGGGTGTCGTCGTTCGATGGCACCATCACGGCGGACATCCCCGCGGCGCGCCTCACCGAGCTCTTCAACTGCAACAACTTCATCGTCTCCCAGGTCAACCCGCACATCAACTTCGTGTTGCACCTGGCGGAGGAGGGCCAGGGCCGCCGCCTGCAGCAGGCGCGGTCCGGCGACCGGCGCGCCGCCGTCAGCAAGCTGCTCAGGGTGGCCAACTTCCTCCTGCTCAACATCAAGTACGGCGTGCAGAAACTGCTGGAGGCAGGGGAGTTCACTGAGAACAGGCACTCGACCGACTTTGGATGTCCTCCTCCTAATCCGCGAGTCGGCATGAGCATTGGGGGCTTATTGAGAACAAGCACTCGATCGACTTTGCATGTGCTCCTCCTCCTCCTCCTCCTCCGTGCGTCGGTATGAGTGGTCGCCCTGAAGGTACCCGGTAGGTCATGCTCCGATCTCGTTTCGAGTGCTCGCGCTCAACGACCCTGCTGAGGGGTGGACCTGCTGAACCTGCGGGTGGTGCGGACGCTGTCAGGCATCTTGGTGCAAGACTTTCGGGGGCACATCACGGTCGGGCTTGGCGGCGATGTGGTCGCCTTGCCACACAATACCACTCAATATGGTCACCTAACCAAACACCTCCACCTCAATGTGGACACCCAATCAAACAGCGGCGGGCCCTGCATGACGGTGCTGCCGGTGCTGGAGTTGCAGGACTACTGCCGACTTTTGCAGCACCCGTCCGACGCCGACATGGGTAAGGCAGTGCAAGTTGAAACCCGTTGAATGCCGTGTTGAAACTGCCTGCTCGCAGCGCTTGAAACTTGAATATGATAAACTGCGTTCAAGTTTTGCCTTCAATTTCAACTTGCGCCGCTGGAAATTGGGCGGTTCATCCGGCGCGGGGAGGCGGCGACGTGGCCGCACATCGGCGCCATTCGCCAGACCATGGTAAGGCGGTGCAGCTTGACCCTATCAAACCACGTTGAAACCGCCTGGAACGAAGCGTGCTGAAACTGAAATATGATGAACTGCTTTCAATTTTGCATCATTTATATTTTTAATTTCAACTTGCGGCGCTACACCATGGCGCCTGAGGTGGCGCTGCAGGAGGCGGCGGCGGCGCTGCGCGCGCGTCAGGCGGCGCACACGCGCGACCGCCCGGCGGGCGGCGCAGGGGGCAGCGGCGGCGGCGGCGGAGGAGGAGGAGGTGGCGGGGTTGGCGGGGGCGGCG
>Ga0307489_10001479_pt1 | contig 15473 bp, 17 predicted proteins | sample SB12metaG_FD_202247 | JGI IMG/M metagenome (GOLD analysis project Ga0307489, IMG submission 202247) | Sea-ice brine microbial communities from Beaufort Sea near Barrow, Alaska, United States - SB 1.2 | ecosystem: Environmental > Aquatic > Marine > Coastal | place: USA: Alaska | collected... | reverse complement strand
GTGCGAGGATATGTGGTGGCCCTTCGCAGCGCACACCTTCATCAACACGTTGCGTGTGGCGTTGCCCAAGTTGGAGAACAGCGCGAGCGACACAGCGGGGTCCTGGACGCTGCTCCACCCGCCGCCGCCGCCGCCGCCGCCGCCGCTGCCGCCGCCCTGCGCCACGCAGAGAATGACGAGCCCGCCGATGATGAGCGACATGGCGTAGGGGCGCAGGCTCTCAATTTGGAAGCAAAGTTGGAAAGCGGTTCATCGCATTTTAGTTTCAAGCGCTGACGGAAAGGCCCTGTAAAAAACCAGGCACCAGGCGCCAGGCGCGCTTTCAACTCAGGGTTTCATACTGTCATGTGTCAACCTGCACCGCCCCACCATGGCGCCCGCCTGCTTCGCCGACGGCAGGAGCCCCAGCAGCGCGAAGGAGATCACGGCCGTGAACCAGGGGCTTACACTCGTTCACTTTTCAGCTGAACTTGAGCCGTGTCTGACACACACAAAACACCCTACACACCCCTAAACACTCCCTTACACCCCCTTAACACGGGCCATACAACCCCTACACGCACCCCCTATCCCATAAAAAGCGCTCAAGTTGAGCTGAGCAGTGAACGAGTGTAAGCCCCTGCCGTAAACAGCAACTCGGTGGCCTTGATGACCCGCAACCAAGGCCCGACGCGCCGTCATCACTATGCTTGTCGAACTAAGCTAGTGCTGGCGAGGGGGGGTGCTAGACTAAGCTAGTTTAAGCTAGTTTAGGGGCTAGTGGTTAGTGGGCTAGTGTGTTAGTATTGGGGACTACAGTGGGTTAGTAAAATAGGGGGGTTTAAACTAAGCTAGTTTAAGCTAGTTTAGGGGCTAGTGCTTAGTAGGCTAGTTTAGGGGCGACAAGTGTAGTCATCACGTCATCATGTCATATATTGATCATCGTCATCATGTCATACATTGATCATCGTCATGGTTGGCGGCGGGCCTCGGGCCTCACTATACATGTCGAACTAAGCTAGTGCTGGCGAGGGGGGGGCTTAAACTAAGCTACTTTTAAAAGCTAGTTTAGGGGCTAGTGCTTAGTGGGTTAGTGGGTGAATATTAGCGACTACAGTGGGTCATAGGTCAGTAAATTAACGGGCTTAAACTAAGCTACCTATAGTTTAAACAGTTTAGGGGCTAGTGCTTAGTGGGCTGGTTTAGGGGCGACAAGTATAGGCCTCACCGAGACCAGCGTGACGGTGGAAGAGAACAGCGCGAGGTCCACCGCGAAGACGGCGAGGAAGTGCGCGGCGCCGGAGAGCAGGGGCTTACACTCGTTCACTTTTCAGCTCAACTTGAGCCGTGTCGGACACACAGAGACACCCTACACACCACTAAAGACCCCCTAACACCCCCTTAACAAGGGTTATACAACCCCTACGCGCACCCCCGATCCCATAAAAAGCGCTCAAGTTGAGCTGAGAAGTGAACGAGTGTAAGCCCCTGCCGGAGAGCACGATGGGTGGCGCGCACCCCGCGCACTGCCGCACCTTAGGGCCTGGCTATAGTTGTCGCTCCTAAACTTGCCTACTAAGCACTAACCCTTAAACTAGCTTAAACTAGCTTAGTTTAAACTCACCTTATGTTACTTACCCACTGTAGTTCCCCATACTAAACCACTAACCACTAACCACTAGCCCCTAAACTAGCTCAAACTAGCTTAGTTTAACCCCCCCGGTCGCTTAGTTTGACAAGCATAGGCCTGGCGGATTCAGCTCGAGTACTCCACGTCATAGGGTACAGTTTAAACTCAGTGTCGGAAGGACATGTCCAGGTTATCCCCTCGAAATCGAGGGTCTATTTACTCAAGTATCGCGACCAGGTCGGACAGTCGGTGAGTCGGTCTGAGGGATGTTCTAAACGGACAGTTCTGATTGGTCGAACGGCATTCGATACCATATCTTCGATACCATATCTTCGATACCAGACCCGACACGGAGTTTAATCTAACAAACGAGGGTCTAGAATGTGGATGATGACGTGGAGTACTCGAGCAACATCCGCCAGGCTTACCGTAGCTCGCCCCGCAGCGCGTCCAGTGACCGCAGCTCGAACGCCGCGAGCGCCAGCGTCGTCACCACAGCGGCGCTCATCTGCCCGGCGGTCAGCACGGCAGCGCCGCACAGCAGGGTTGCCCACTCGTCCACTTTCCAGCTCAACTTGAGCCGTTCGGCACGGACGCACCCACTCACTCACGCTCACTTACGGCCTCACGCCACGCAGAGCATCCCACACAAGTTGTAACGTTGAGCCGGAATATTGGCGAGTGATGGCTGCGCGCCTATGACAAAGTGCGTGAGAGCACTTAGACACTTAGCAACAAGTAGCACTAAGTAGTCCAAATGGAGCGTTCTGATTGGTCGAGCGGGCACTAAGTAGCACTAAGTAGCACTAAGTCTCACTAAGTGTCTAAGTGGTTTCATGCACTTTGTCATACCGTAGAAGGAGGCCGCGACGCCGTCGCCCAGCGCGTCGCCCCACGCTCAGGGGGTTACACTCGTTCACTTTGCAGCTCAACTTGAGCCGTGCCTGACACAACAAAACACCCAAAACACCCAATCACACCCCCCTAACACGGGCTACACAACCCCTGCGCGCATCCCCTGTCGCATGAAAAGCGCTCAAGTTGAGCTGAGAAGTGGACGAGTGTAAGCCCCTGCCCACGCGGCGCCCAGCTCCTTGGACTCCGCGAAGTAAACAAAGTTCCCCACGTACCACACCGCCACGAGAACTCCCAACAACGCGAGGTTATTCGACGACAACTCCGTCTCCGCACCCGCGCCCACGCCCGCGCCCGTGCCCGCGCCCGGCCGCGCGTCGAGGGGTGGCGGAGGCCGCATGGACTCGACGTCCTCCTGAAGCCGCGGAACCAGCTTCTTCGTCTTGTGCACCTCGCGAAGCACAGGGACCATCGCGACGGTCACGTCAAGCGACGGTCCGAGCCAACCTCGCAAGTGGCTGGAGCGCGTTCCTATCGGATCCTCCCTCTTTATATGTCGGTCGTTCCAAGCGAGCAGAACTTGGTTCAGCTGCTCACTCGTCGAGAGTCTAGCTCCACCACAGGCTCAACAGTCAACACCCTGTTGTTGTTGATGAATCTTCAAGGTGCGTTTTCGAGAACAGGAGGTGGAGCGGCACTCACTGCACGGTATCGCTATCGGCACGACGCGCGGTGTCCAATCACCCCTGGCGCCAATTGATGAGGTGCGCATTGCAACGCACTTGTGGGGATGGCGCAAAACGCATACTCGACGAGTAGTCTACGCAGACGAAAAAACGACACAGAAAAACAAGGGAGGCGACTCGTTTTAGGGGTTTTAGGATTTTTGGTGTTTTAGGGTTTCAGAGGACGGTCGGCACACGCCTGCCGGGGTGTTACGATAAAAGGCGAGGCGGGGCACACAGTATCATATCGTCGCGGCATCTTTCGTCGACGCCGAAGCCGACTCGCAAGGTTTTGCCTGGTGACGCGCCATAGACGTCATTGCAAACGCGTTCACGGCCTGTTAATATGGCACGTCACTATAAAGACTGCCATGCCCCCATTGGCCACCCCGCAACCTGTCACGCCCCCAATGGCAGCACCGCCACCTGTCATGCCCCCACTAGCCGCCCCGCCACCTGTCACGCCCCCACTGGCAGCGCCGCCACCTGTCACGCTCCCACTGGCCGCCCCGCCACCTGTCACGCCCCCACTGGCAGCGCCGCCACCTGCCACGCTCCCACTGGCCGCACCGCCACCTGTCATGCCCCCGCTGGCCGCCCCGCCAACTGTCACGCCCCCACTGGCCGCCCCGCCACCTGTCACGCTCCCACTGGCAGCGCCGCCACCTGTCACGCTCCCACTGGCCGCCCGCCACCTGGCACGCCCCCAGTGGCAGCACCGCCACCTGTCACGCTCACACTGGCAGCGCCGCCACCTGTCACGCCCCCAACGGCAGCGCCGCCACCTGTCACGCTCCCACTGGCCGCGCCTCCGCTGCCGCCGCAGCCGCGCCCCGCTCCAGCAACATCTGCGCCTTGGTGTCGCGGCGCAAGTTGAATTCGCGAGCAAAGTTTGAAACCGGGTCATGATGTTTTAGCTTCAAGCGCCTAGGTCCAGGCAGTTTCAACGTGGGTTTCATAGGGTCAACCTGCACTGCCCTACCTTGGGCGCCAATGAGCCCAGCGAGCCCATGCAGTAGGGCCTGCCACATATTGCTAAAAATGACCTCCAACACATAGACGTCAAACCCTCGTTTCTTGAGTTGAATTGCACCCATTTTCTTTTTGGGCATTGTCTGCCGGGCGCCACACCTCGATGCTGGGCTGCCAGCTCATCATAAAATGCCCCGTCCCTTTCGGAAACCGCTCGCGGTGCCTCTCCAGATCCTCGTCCGACATGTAGCGGCGCGAGTTGAAATTGAAAGCTGAACTTGAAAGCAGTTTGTCATGCAAGTTGAAACTAAAAGCAAAACTTCAAAGCAGTTTGTCGTGCAAGTTGAAATGGAAAGCAATTTCTTAAACCCAGTCTCCGCCACTCCGGAGTGGCTGAAGCCCCTCATGTGATTGGTCCACGTGGAGGCACGGAGATCTGTGATTGACTGGATCTTCTAGCCCAAATCTTGCCAAATCTGAACGTAATTGTGCATCGTCCCTGATTGGTCAATGGACATTGCATAATTCTCCCGCGCCCCTGATTGGTCGAGCGACTGTATTCGGGGCGTTCAGGGGGTAGTCATAGCGGAGACTGGGTTTAAGGCAGTTTGTCATGCAAGTCGAAAGTGTTTGAAAGCAGTTCGTCACATTACAGTTTCAAGCGCTGAAACCATTTGCGCTTTCACCACACGTTTTGATACTGTAAATCTGCACCGACCTACCAAGATCCCAGACGTCTGGGCCTCGCTGTAGCGGCGCAAGTTGAATTTGAAAGCAGAAGTTGAATGAAGTATATATCCAAATTTGAGTTTCAAGCGCTTAATTCTAGGCGGTTTCAACTTGGGTTTCACAGGGTCAACCTGCACCGCCCTACCTCGCTGTAAGTCTTGAGTCCGCTGAGGTAGCCCGAGATCTGCGCCGCCGACGTGCGATTCGGACTGTAGCAGCGCAAGTTGAAATTGAAACCAAAGTCTGAAAGCGGTTCATTATATTTGGGTTTCAAGCGCAGAAATCAAGCGCGGCCGTTTTGGGGTCAAGCCGGGGTCTAGTGCCTGGCCTGTCAGCTAAGTAAGTTGAGTAAGTAAGTAAGTGATCTGACGAGTCAATAACTCGGCCGAGTACTTACTAGCCAAATAATTACCTAAGGCTCACAGACCAGGCGCTAGCCGGGGTCAACATGCACCGCCCTACCAGGCGCCCGAGCTGCCAGTCCCGCAACACCCCGTTGTAGCGGCTCAAGTTGAATTTGAAAGCACAAGTTTAAAGCAGTATATCACAATTCAGTGTCAAGCGCTTAGTTCTAGGCGGCTTCAACATGGATTTCATAGGTTCAACCTGCACCGCCCTACCCCGTGCAAGGACACGCGAGGGCCACTGTTCAGGGGCTTACACTCGTTCACTTTTCAGCTCAACTTGAGCCGTGTCTGACACACAAAAACACCATACACACCATAAACACCCCCTAACACACCCTTGACACGGGCTCCATAATCCCTACGCGCATCCCCCATCCCATAGAAAGCGCTCAAGTTGAGCTGAGAAGTGAACGAGTGTAAGCCCCTGCCACTGTCCATGGCGCCAGCCGTCGCCGCCGCCGCCCAAGCTGTAGCGGCGCAAGTTGAATGTGAAAGCAAAGTTTGGAAGCGGTTCGTCATAATTTGGTTTCAAGCGCTTATTTACAGGCGCTTTCAACAGGCCTATTTCGGTACATCGCCTGGATGAAATGCTCATACAGAGTTGCGGGTAACGCGTCAGCGCTCCGCGAGGGAAAGCGGGCGTCAGGTTGAATGCTCACACATAGTCGCGGGCAAAGCGTCAGCGCTCGGCGCGGAAAGCTATATACCGAAACCGGCCTATTGGGGTTTGATGCGGTCAACCTGCAACGCCCTACCAAGCTTCGGAGGTAGGCGCGAGAAAGGCAGCCAGGTCAGCAGCGTCCTCCAACGCGAGGTTAGCTCCATAGTGTAGCGGCGCAAGTTGAGTTTCAAAGCTACAGTTGAAAGCAGTTTATCAACTTATAGTTTCAATCGCTGCAACCATAGTCGCTTTCAACAGGGGTTTAAATCTGTCAAGCTGCACATCCCCATCTTGGCCGGAAGCGAGATGAAAGCAGTTTATCAACTTATAGTTTCAATCGCTGAAACCATAGTCGCTTTCAACAGGGGTTGAAATCTGCCAACTTGCACATCCCTGCCTTGGCCGGAAGCGGGAGTCACCGGGTTGAAGCGGCGCAAGTTGGAATTGAAAGCAAAAGTTGAAAGCGGTTTGCCATGTTTCGGTTTGAAGATGTTAATTCCCGGCGCTTTCAACTTGGGCTTGATAGGGTCAATTGCACCGCCCCACCGGGTGCGAGGCGTCGCCGATGAGGGTGATGGGCCCAACTGGAGGGTCAATGAAAACTATGTTTGTCGAACTAAGTCATCGCTTGCAATGGGGGGGTTTAAACTAGGCTAGTTTAAGCTAGTTTAGGGGCTAATGATTAGTGGTTAGTGGGTCAGTATTGGGGACTACTGTGGGTTAGTAAAATAGGGGGCTTTCAAATTGGCTAGTTTAATCTAGTTTAGGGGCTAGTGCTTAGTAAGCTAGTTTAAGGGCGACAAGTATAGTGAGAACAGACACTCGACCGACGTTGACTGTCCTGTCCTACCGCTCCTCCGCGCGTCTGTGTCAAGCCACGGGATTAAATGCAGACGGAGGTATTGATGTGCATCGAATACGGAGGTATCCGTATTGATGGCATATGATAGGCACGCCGCAAGTTTTAATGTTGATTATTTTGAATATTTCAACACTTAATCCCATGGCTTGGTCTATACTCGTATCAGCATCGAGCATTCACCCAGAAGGTAATTCAAGACAAGTCCCGATCTCGGTTCGGGTGCTTGATGTCAGTGACACTCCTGTCGTGCTTGTTCACGGACAGTTACGTCCGAGCAAGGGCCGGTAAAAAGTGACCTCAGAATGTACCACTTATGAGGGGTATATTTTGATTATAGGGGCTAACCAGGGGGGTATTAAGGGGGTCGTCTCGTGAGAAAGAAAAACCCTAAGACTTAAACCCAAACCCTGAAGTACTTTTACAGTCTGTTAGGTGGTAAATTCTGGGGTCACTTTACCGGCCCCTGTCTGGACCTAACAGTGACCCTCCTGTCGGTCAGCCACCGGTTACCTGTAGGGTGGACGCCCATACATACACGCGGTATGCGTTTGTCGGAACACAACGTCATGTCGGTCGAGTATTTTTCCTCGACAACCCCCCCTGCCCGTTCCAGGCTATGGCGTCAGCGGTGAGCGGCGGTCGGTCAACAATCCGCGAAGCGTACAGCATATCTGGCGGGGTGACCTCCTGGAAGCGGCGCAAGTTGAAACTAAAAGCCAAATTGAAGGCAGCTTTTCATACTTCAGTTTCAAGCGCTCAATTCCAGGCGCTTTCAACGTGGCTGTAATAGGCCGATTTCGGCATATCGCCTGGATGAAATGCCCATACAGAGTTGCAGGCAAAGCGTCAGCACTCGGCGCGGAAAAGCGGGCGCTAGGTTGAATGCCCATACAGAGTTGCGGGCAAAGCGTCAGCGCTTGGCGCCGGGAACGATATACCGAAATCGGCCTATTGGGCCAAGCTGCACAGCCCTACCTCCAGGCATGCCAGGACGTCCGGGTAAGAGGTGAAGGTGGCGGCGCACGTGGCGTGCCTTGCCGCCGCCTGATCCACAACGCCCTCCGCCGATTCTTTGTCTCGTCCCGCATCAGCCGGCAGCACGATTCCGGCGTCCAGGCACTAGGGGCTCACACTTGTCCACTGTCCAGCTTTTCGCGGGATAGGTGGGGTGAGTCATTCTACGCAGATCAGGTAGGGTGGTAAAATGTGTAACAGGATTCGTTTGAGTTAATAGACGGTCGCTCACATAAATGACAGTGTAGATCAAACTCCCGTACGCGGGAGTTTGAAATGTGTATGGGCGCGGGTTTATGAATTCAACGAACATGACCACACCGCGCCACGCGCCATCCCCATCTGCCCCCCCCACCAGAACTGCCTAGGCTTGTCCAGTTTCGGTGGGGTGATTCCTTGAAAAAGACGGCATTGGTTGAGGTGAGAAGTGGAGGAGAGAAGCCAGGGGTTTAGGGTTTAGGGTTTAGGGTTTAGGCCCTGCCAGGCAGCCGGCGGACCAGTACATGGCACCCCCGCCAACGTCCATCATGCAGCGCCGCAACTTCAAACTGAAAGCACAATTTGAAAGCAGTTTATAACAATGTATGACAAAGTGCGTGAAAGCACTTAGACGCTCAGCAACAAGTAGTACTAAGTAGTCCAAATGGAGCGTTCTGATTGGTCGAGCGGGCACTAAGTAGCACAAAGTAGCACAAAGTAGCACTAAGTGTCTAAGTGGTTTCACGCACTTTGTCATATTTTCAAACGCTGTAAGCAGGCGCTTTCAATCAAGCAGCACGTTATCATATAAGATTACAGAGTATCACACTCGGGTATCGAGTCAGAGACCCAAAGCGAGGAACGTCTTATCACGTGTGTTCAAACACATACGCAGATTGAGTAGAGGGGGCGAACGTGGACTCGGATTTGCTTGAGTTGATACACGGTCGCTCATATATAATACAGTGTAGATCAAGCTCCCGTGTAAATGAGTTTGGAAAATGCATGGGCGAGGCTCTATTGACTCAACGATCGTGACCAGACCGCGCCACGCGCCATCCCCATTTGACCCTCCCACCAGAAGCGCGTAGATGGGTTTCAACCTGCCACCGCCTTACCATGAAGGCACACCGGCGCCCCATGCTAGAGTCCGTCGACGCCAGTAACGCAGCGGAGCCCTCGGAGTAGCGGCGCTAGTGCCTGGTCTGTGAGCCGTGAGTAATTACTTAGCAAGTAAGTACTTGGACGAGTTATTGACTCGTCATATCACTTACTTGTGTACTTGAATTACTTGGCTAACAGACCAGGCACTAGTAGAGATTGAAAGTAGAGTTCGACAGCAGTACTTCATAATTTAGTTTTAAGCGCTGAACTCAGGCGCTTTGGATAGAGTAGCACGTGATCATATCGTGAAGCATCACACACGGGCAACAAGGCAGACACGCCAACAACAGCGTATTCCGAGAGTGGAAATCGGAGTTTCGACCTGCACCGCTCTTACTTCGGGGCAGAAATCTGGGAAGCCCCCCTGGGGTGCGGCGGCGGCACTGCTGTCTGTGGACGGTTGCTCGATGTCGGCGGGGTTGTTGAGGACCCCACATCTAGGGACGTGTATGTATAATAACGAGCAAATATGCTGACAAGTGAACATAACGCTGACCGCATAATGCGCTGACAACAAGGGGTTGACAGGTCTCGGATGATGAGGCGGAGGACGTGGCGGACTTTGCATGTCCAATAGGTGACCATGAATGCGGTCATAGATCTGCAGGTAAGGCCGGTAGCCTGCCCGCGCTGTCGGGAACCCGTATAGGATTTAGGTAATAGCTCGACCGTTATCGCGGAATACCCGGAATCGACGGTCGAAGCTGATAGAAACAGTTCAAAACTCATCCCGATGGGCCGCAGTAGATTCTCACGCCACCAGATGAAAATCGATGATGTGCACCGGCACACGTCCTATCGCCATACCAAAAGCCCTAACCGCACTTACGGTCACCTCTGATTCGGGCCCTTTCGCTCCACATGACCTGGCTTTTGCCTCAAGCAACAGGGTTTGGCACATGGCGGATGACGTGGCGCATGCCGTCGCATCACTGACAGGGCCCCGACTGCTCAACATGACGTGGCGGATGACGTGGCGGGTGACGTGGCAGCATTGACTGTCCCTCCGCGGCTGATGTCTCACGCAAAAGGCTTGACATGTGATGGATGACGAGGTGGACGAGGTGGACGACGTGGACGACGTGGACAGCGTGTATGATGACATGGCGGATGACATGGTATCAGAGACCGGCCCTACCCGCGCCACATCACGCGGCCATTGTCGCGTGGCGGCCCATCGCCCACCACCGCAGCACGCATCGCAGTGCCTGGCAGATATTGCTCGCCACAGCAAAGCATGCCATAGAAGTCAACAACTAGCTCGCCACGTCAAAGGATGCCATGAAAGTCAACAACCGAAGATCCAACATATTTTGGATGACGTGGCAAGCAATATCTGCCTGATCCTACCGCACTGCGGAGTTGATGCCGTCAGCTCCAATGAGCATATCTGCCTCCACCGGCCCGGAGCCCCACGGGGCGCCGTCGCGTAGGGACTGGTAGATAGCGCTCACCACGTCATCAAACGCATTAAGAATGGTCAGTCATTGAATGAAATAGCATCGCATGACGTGGCGAGCACTGATAACGCTGGCCACATCATCAAACGCATTATGAATCCTCAGTTCTTGAGTGAAATAGCATCGCATGACGTGGCGAGCACTTATAACACTGGCCACGTCATCAACCGCATTATGAATCCTCAGCTCTTTAGTTAAACAGCATCACATGACGTGGCGAGCACTATCCATCAGTGCCTGCCGTCGCGCGTCTTGAACGCCACGCGTACCTTTTCACTCCCGTCCGCCAAGGTCTTACAATCGTTCTCTTTTGGTCTCAACTCGGAGAAGGCGGGGAATGAGGCAGCTGGGCAGCTTGTCCCAGATCCCGCGGGGGGGGGGCTCCCCCCGCCTCCTCCGCCCTCGCCTTCTCCGCCCTCGGCTTCGCTCTCACCTATTGGTTCCAGCTCAAGTGCCGGGGACATAACGGCTACATTCAGGCTACAGGCTAACGAGAAAACCAGTTTTGGGCCCCGCCGTCCGCCAATTGGTTCCAGCTCAAGTGCCAGGCACATCACGGCTACATGCTACGTTCCGGCTACATGCTAACGAGGGAACGAGTGTCGGGCCCCGCCATCCGCCAACTCGAGCACCTCCACAGTGTCGAATGCAGCGTCGAGGTGGATGCACTCGGAGTAGCGGCGCAGGTTGAAATTGATAGCCCAACTTGAAAGCAGTTTATCACAATGCAGTGTCAAAGCGCTGAGATACAGGCACTTAGAAGGTGTCTTGCATCGGGTCAGCCTGCAACGCCGTGCCTCGGGTGGGAGGAAAGACGCCAACGCCGCCTGCACCAGGGGCGGACACTCGTCCGCTTTTCAGCTCAACGTAAGCACTATATGTGTGATGCCTTATGCGGTTGCAGTGACAAAACGGCTCAGACAGAGCCGACAAGTAGACGACTGTGAGCCCTAGGTAAGCCCTGGTAGGGGCTGACACCAGTCCACGTCTCGGCTCAACCTAACCACTGTTTGTGGGATGCGTTCTACACGGTACGATCCCCCCTACTTTAAGAAAATGGAGGATGAATCACACTGACATACAGTTGGGGGTTGAATAACTCGAAAAGGCACTGAACGGCTGAGGTTGAGGTGAGGAGTGGACGAGTGTAAGCCCTTGCCTGCACGCTCGCCCAGCGGATTCCAAGCAGCCCGGCGCCGTACTGCTGCCGCAGCGCCTTCGTCGAGGGACTGGGATGGCGGTTCGGGATTCGGACGGATTCGGTGGAGGGTCGGATTCGGGAAGATTCGGGCGGATTCGGAGCAGCCCCGCAGGGGATGTCTTTTTGCGGTATCTCACATTCTGTATGAGCAAGATGACCCTGAAGATATGGGTTCCGGATTCGGACGGAATCGACAGAGAGTCGGATTCGGATGGATTCGGACGGATTCCAGGACCCCAAATATGGAAGTCGCCAACCCAGTCGAGGTTTATAACTTCAGTTGACAATGACGTGACATGGATGTGGTAGGGTGCCAAACATGCAAGCCACGACATCTCGGTGAAGCAACGCCCCAATACTCCAAGGCCATTATCCTGCGACCGACCAATGAAGGATTATAAACCTGCACTTTCTTTCCATATGGTTAGAGTCTGCGGTTTACGGTTTAGGCTTTAGGGTTTACGCTTTAGGGTTTAGGCAGCGCGTCCGTCGAGGGATATAACTTCAGTTGACAGATGATGTCATATGGATGTGCTAGGGTGCCAAACATGCAAGCCACAACAACTCGGTGGAGCCACGCCCTTCTATAGCCCTGCTTCAAGGCCATTATCCTGCGACCGACCAATGAAGGGTTATAAACCTGCATTTTTTTCCATATGGTTAGATCTGAAACAATGGGGCATGGGGTTGGGGGTCTTGTAATCATCTGGGTCTGGTAGGAAGCCAAACATGCAAGCCACAACCACTCGAGAGCAACAAGCCAAATATGGCCCTAAATAACACGGTAACAACACCCCAATACGGCTCTGCATAACTCGGGAGCAACACCCCATCATGGCCGGGCACAACCTGGGAGCAACTCCCCAATATGGCCCTGCATTGAGCCCGTTATCCTGCGGCGGCGCCGGCAGCCGGTCCTCCATTGCCGAATTGGGTGTTCGCGAAAGGGTGAGTTCGCACCCGCGCCTAGGGACTGATGAATAGTGCTCGCCGCGTCATCAAGCTCATTTTGAACCCTCGCTTCCTAAGCTGAATGGCTTCGGACTGATGGAGAGTTGTCGCCGCGTCATCAAACATAGTTAGAACCCTCGTTTCTCGAGTTGAATGGCATCCTATGATGTGACGAGCACTATCAATCAGTCCCTGCCCACGCGCTGTGACTTCCGCTTCGACGTCTCGACCGATGGAGCGCAGCGCGTGTATCCCGTTTGGGAACAGCGTGAAGCCCGCACCCGCGCCAGGGCCAACGCACCATACACACTCGCCGCGTCCTCCTTCCTGGCCTGGCCATGGCCACCCGTTCCCTCTTCAGCTCAACCTGACCGTTTGTTGAACATAGTTTAATAGTACCAGTGTGCCTGGACTCATTCGCCGCAGCGGCACAGGGTCTGATGCGCAGCACTTGTTTCAGCTGGAACTGACAGCCATTCGATTTATCCCGCTTGATACCATGAACGTCAAAGATGCTCACGATGCTCACGATGCTCACGATGCTCACGATGCTCACTGTGCTCACGATGCTCACGATGGTCACGTTGTTGACGTGAGCTGGAAAATAACAAAATAATTCTCACTCGAATCCCGCGGTCGGGAGCACGAGAAACGCATCACCTCTCGCTGCCGACTCGCGACCGACGGCACCCCGCACAAGATGGCGGAGTGCTGGGACCTCGGCCTGGAGCAGGTGCGCACCGCCTACGCCCGCACACGCTGTGGAGGAAGTCGTGAAGAGTATTGGACCCTCCCAGAAAATGAAGAATGGTGTCTACGTGTGCGAAGCCCGCCCAGGGCTTACACTCGTGCACGTTCCAGCTCAACTTGAGCCGTGTCGGACACACAAAAACCCCTTACACATGCTAAACACACCCTAATACCCCCTTAACACGGGCTACACAACCCCTACGCGCACCCCTTTTCCCATAAAAACGCTCAAGTTGAGCTGAGAAGTGAGCGAGTCTGCGAGTGTCAGTCCCTGGCCCCGCCCTGCGTTGGGGTTGAAGGCGATGGCTCGTTCGTACACGTGCGCGTCGATGCCGACCCGCCGCAGCGCCACGCCGGGATGAAGGGCCGGGTAAATGTTGCTCGCCACGACATAGGCTGCCGTTCAGCTCAGAGACGAGTGCGTGTCGACGCCGTTGAGGGCAATGTCCGCACGGCTTGTCTTATTGTCCCTACGAGCCGCAGATATCTTTCGAGCAGGGCGCGAAAGTACAAGAATCCGATGGCGAAAGTGAAGATGGAAAGATATGAGGGTGAGAGAAGATATTGGAAAGCGCGGCCTATCAGTCTCCTTCGCCAATTAGATTAAGGAGCAGATAGATAGTCTCAAAATTCTAGGGCGAAGCCTCAAAACGAAAGGCAATAAGCTCAAAACTTTAGGGTGAAGCCTCAAAACCTTTCAAGCCTCCCTTTCAATCTCCTTCGCCTTTTAGTTTAAGGAGCGAGTGGATCACCCCATGTCACAGTTACTTATCAGTTCCAGTACCGAGTCAGTAAAATCATTTTTTTGCACACATGGCGAGTCCATTTGCCGACCTTTTGGACCGTATTCCGGAAGTATTCGAAAGGCACTTGGTGAAACACTTGGATCCGGCCGGCATCGCATGCACTCGCGCCGTAAGCAAGTCTTGCATGAAGGTCGTCGCTTCGAACAGCCGTACCGTATGGCTCTTGGCGCACCGTAAAAGCCTTATGGGAGTCTGTTGCTCCCGGAACGGAGTAATGCGGGCTGCGTGCATGCGCGCGGCCTCGGAGGGAAATGTGCACATATTTGACTGGGTGTCGAAGAACGGCAGCGATGCTTCATACGACTACAAACAATGTTGCGTTGCCGCCACCCGTAATGGACATATGCTGATGTTGGCGAGACTGTGGCAAGTCGGTATTGAGTACAGAAGCACATGTATGTGGCAAAGTGTATGGGGTGTTGGCGCGGACAGTGAAGTTTGCAGCACAGCGGCTAAGTTTGGGCATCTTGATATTCTAAAATGGACACAGATCAAAGGATGTGGATGTGACGTGTACGACTGCTTTCGGAAAGCTGCTTTTTATGGCAACTTGGAGATCATGCAGTGGATTCGCGACCAGTTTCCAAACAGCTCATGGGATTGGGATGAATCAGCGAGCAACAATGCTGCATGGGGCGGCAGTGTTTCTACATTACAGTGGCTTATGACAAATGACTGCCCATGGGTCGAGTCGGAGATCTGTTTTTATGCTGCCATGTCTGGTAATGAGCAAATGCTCGTGTGGTTGGCCCGAATTGGATGTGGTTTTGACGAGTGGACATTTGCGGGAGCTGCCAAAAGAGGGCGTATCAATATTTTACAATCGCTGCGAATCGCGAACGTACATGGCGACGAGATGGCTTGTACATTTGCAGCCGAAGGAGGGTATCTGGATACACTAAAGTGGCTCCGAGAGTTTGAAACGCCGTGGGATGTTGAGGTGTGCAATTCCGCGGCTGAAAATGGGTACCTTAACGTGTTGAAATGGGCTTTCGAGGAGGGATGTCCTTTCTGTCCGGACACTGCATATGAGTTGGCGACTGATAATCATCGTGAAGCAGTTTGCGATTGGATAAATATTAACTTCTACGCTTTGATGGGCGATGAATAGCCTTTATTCCATCTCTAGAGTTTTTTCAACCGACAAAATTGCCTCCGTAAACGAGCCATCCAAGAATTGTTTTGCTGGTGAAAGACAGTACGTATCGAGGGAGGTATGTGCGTGACGCAAAACGTACGCCCTTCACAGAGCTTCGTGGTAGAGAAGGCGACGCAGGTAACTTGGGTTCAGAGCTTGTACGAACTGTTCAGTTGGTTCGTGCGCATCC
>Ga0307489_10001478_pt1 | contig 15478 bp, 9 predicted proteins | sample SB12metaG_FD_202247 | JGI IMG/M metagenome (GOLD analysis project Ga0307489, IMG submission 202247) | Sea-ice brine microbial communities from Beaufort Sea near Barrow, Alaska, United States - SB 1.2 | ecosystem: Environmental > Aquatic > Marine > Coastal | place: USA: Alaska | collected 2017-05-06 | reverse complement strand
TTGTTCTTATTAAAATCGCTTCGTGTTTTTCTTAAATCAAGTTGTTGTTCTGTACTATAAATCTGTGCTTCTGGGCTTATAGCGATAAGGTTTTTATTTTTACCTAGGCCTAATTGTTTTATTTTTTCAATATTTAAATCAGTACCATTTGCCATCAAAATTATTTTTCCATGGGTCCAATTTTTTAATTGATCAAGCGCTTCAGTTTGGTAATGGGCTGGTTCTTGCAGAAGAATATCTCCTGTGATTAGCAACACAATCGGTGGCGCTTGAGCATTCGTGCTCTGTGAGGGTAATAAACCTCTTTTTGACAATTCAACTCTCAGTGTATTACGATCTTCAAGGGTCTTTTGATCAAGGAAATCTTGCCGGTGTTGTTCTTGTGCAGAAATTTCTTTGCTTCCCAGTGCATAAAAGGAGTCCCCTGTACCCATTTCTTTGGGGCCATTAGGAATTCTCGATTTTACATCTAGCGCATTAGGCGAATAGTTGTTTGGGCGCAAGGTATAACCCTCTAAGACGCCGCTATTAAGCCGTTCGTTTAGCACATTCAAGGCTGTCCAGTCTCCCCGATCATCGCCAGAATAACTGATAAACTTAGGCTTACTGGAGGCTAGACCACTTTTGGTGAAAGCAGTAACTAAACTGGGGTCGTAATCGGCCAATTTTTCCATAGTAATGCCTTTTGAAACGCGCTCTAAGGTAAAGGCATTTGCTGCATTATAATCTGCATGAAGATCTGGGTTTTGCTTTACTAAATTTTGAAATTCTTCTTTAATTTGATCTAATATTCTATTGGTCTTATCTGAGGGAGTACTGGGAATTTGAATATGAACGGTGATCCCGAAAGTCTTCATTTCTGCACGTATAGAAACTTGGTGGTTATTAAACCCTTCCGTATAATAGTCACCTGCAGCCTTTTTAATAATGCCCCTAATGCGTTCTTTTAAATTTTCAGATAACGGTTGTGTTTGTGGATGTACGTTTTCTGGGTCTGTTGAGAACCTCAACAAAGCACCGTTTTCTGAGGCAAGTACTATCGCAGGGATTTTTCCTTCTGGGTTCGCTTTAAATGCGGCGCTATAAAACCTAGTTAGATCTTCGTCCTTTCTACCCGAAAGAACCATTATTCCTGTCCTAGGATGATTAAAACTAAATTCTCTTAATTTCTCTATAAACTCTGGCGGAGGCACCGATATTGTTGCATCTGAGTGCAATGGAATTACAGTTCCATCACTATCGGTAACCACCCATTTATCTATGTTGGTTTCGAGAATGCCTTCTGTGGTTGGTTTCATTTCTTTTCTTTTATATGTTAATCGATATGTATGGCATAAACAGGTAGTATAACAAATCGCATGCTACCTGTCTAACAACCAATGTACAAGTGAAGTTCTATTTAGGTTCTTGGTCCTTTGGAGTTCCTTGTCTGCATCATTTTTTTATTCTTTTTTGAGTTTTCTCTCGAAGGATTTTTAGTTGCATCTATAATTGAGCTCACTGAAAGACTCATTTTTGATTTTAGAATTATAGGGTTACCTATAACCTTCCCGTTATCTAGGGTTAAGGAAACAGGGCTTTTGTTTTTTAAAAAATCCAGGCCTTTTTTGGCAGAATGTTGTGTAGTATTTATTCTGCGATCTAATTCTTTCAGGCTTCTTAAATCTGGATTGTCAACAGGTTGTAGCCTTTTAACCTCTATCTGGTGAACGTGTTTTAATAATGATTCTTTAATCGTTTCAGGCTGGTTTTTTATAATAGATAATTGTTGGGGTATGTTTATATTATTATTTGCATCTTTTTCTAAACTTTTTGAAACCCCAGCACCCTTGCTCATTATAATTGCCGATGCTTTGTTAGACATTATAATTAACTCGTCTGTTTGTAAACCTATAATCCTAGCGCGTAACGCTTCGGGTGCAGCCATTAAGTAGCCATCTGCCACAGACATCGCGATCGTAATATCTTGTGCGGCGTTGTAAATGGGTAGATCGATAAAATCAAGACCAGGAATAAATGCCAAGGATCCAGGAAATTCATTATTCACATTCATTATTTTTTCATTGGCTACTCTTTGATACTCCAGATACGCAGGGATATCTCTTGGGGAACTGGCCACTATATTCAATTGATAAAGTTTTCCTGCGTTTGTGTTAATTTCTATTTTTGATTTCTGTTGTAAAAATTGGTGAAATCCATCTATAAGCTCGTGAATCCCTTTTGTATAGTCGAGCCGAGAAACGGCACCGATATTAATTTTATTAGAGTCTAATCTAACATCACCTATTATTTTTGTATTTCTAGAAGAATTATTTAGTAATTTTGGAATCAAATAGCTATTCCAAACTTCATCTATTCTGGGTTGAATTATATCGAATTCTTGGGTAGTTCCTAAAGTTTCTTCTGAGGTTGGAACATACTTAAAAGGATTGAAAGTGTTCATCGCTAAAGCAGACTTGAGATTTTTTTCTACGGCAATTTTAGAAATTCCGATGGGATTTACTATAATCTTAGATTCTAATTTTATTAATTCATTATTGTTTGTAATAATAGCGGAGTTTTGTATAGATTTAATGAAGTTTTTCTTGTCATTTTCTGTATGAAAATTTATGGTATCAGCATGGAGCACACCCATTAAAGTATCCTTAATTATTTGTTTGTTTTCAGGAAATTTTTCTAACCATTCCTTGGTTATTTCTCGAAAGGGGATATGGTGCACATACCCCACTTTTAATTTAGGGGCTCTATCTTTTAAATATTGAGGAGTTGTTTGAAGATGATAATCATGCACCCAAACTAAGGTATCATTTGGTACAATACCCTTATTCTTTTTTGTTATTTCTTCAATGCATTTATCGGCCATTAATTTATTTACTTTATGATACACATACGATAAATCTTCTTTAATTATATGTTGATCTAACCCATGATGAAATGGCCAAAATACACCATTCGTTGCTTTTTGGTAAAAGTCATTTTTAGTCTCTTCTTCGATGAATAGATATTTCATGTTATTATAAAATTCTAAACTTTTATTAATGCTGTCTTGAAAAGTCGAATTAATAATAAATTCATCTCGTTCTCCTTTTATTCCTTTTAGTCGTTTCCTGTTTTTGTCGATACCAATCCAAATTTCATTTTTGTAAGGATTATTTCCTTCAAATGCACTGATCACTCCAGTACCTAGACCTCCGGGTCTAGTCGTCATTTTTTCAACCTCTTCAATATTTTTCCCTTTACCAAACTCAATGTCAATGGGTAAAGAATTTGATAGCACATATACGGATGTTCGCTGTTCTTCTTTTTTAACATGTATTAAGCTCGCTAAGCTGGCTAAACCGATCAGGGCTGCGGGGACTAATATTTTTGCTCCTGATTCCTTGTCGTTTTTCATCTTCTCATTCGCTATTACGAGGGCTAACTTTGCCTTTGAAATAATTACTTTTGATCTTTCCGCGTTTCGCAGAGCAGTTTTCAATATTTGAAGATTTTTAATAGTGGTTGCTAATTTATTCATTTAGGGCTAAATTTAAAATATTAATAATTGTTGTTTACGTTTTGTTTTGCAAGGAATGGTGTCAGAGTGAGTGAAAATTAAAAGCTCCAAGACCTTTTTCTAGAATGATTGCTTTTCCTGTTTTTTGTTTCCTTTGCGCTCCTAGTTCTTGAAAGACCCCTAACGGGTGTTTCTGCGAATTTTTCTCGGAAACTTTTTTAATGTTGTCATGAAAACTTGAATTTAATAAGTGCTAAGCTTACTAAGCTGGCTAAACCAATGAGGGCTGCGGGGACTAATATATTTGCGGCTGATTTCTCGGCGCTATTCACTTTCTCAATTGCTATAAAGAGGGCGAACTTTGCCTTTGAAATAATTACTTTTGATCTTTCCGGGTTTCGCAGACCGGTTTTCAATATTTGAAGATTTTTAATAGTGGTTGTTAATCTATTCATTTAGGGCTGAATTTAAAATAGTAATAATTGTTGTTTACGTTTTGTTTTGCAAGAAATGCTGCCAAAGTGAGTAAAAATTAAAGACTCCTAGACCTTGTTCTAGAGTGATTGCTTTTCCTGTTTTTTGTTTCCTTTGCACTCCTAGCTCTTGAAAGACCCCTAACGGGTGTTTCTACGAATTTTTCTCGGAAACTTTTTTAATGTTGTCATGAAAACTTGAATTTAATAAGTGCTAAGCTTACTAAGCTGGCTAAACCAATGAGGGCTCTGGGGACGAATATATTTGCGGCTGATTTCTTGGCGCTATTCACTTTCTCAATTACTATAAAGAGGGCGAACTTTGCCTTTGAGATAATTACTTTTGATCTTTCCGCGTTTCGCAGAGCAGTTTTCAATATTTGAAGATTTTTAATAGTGGTTGTTAATTTATTCATTTAGGGCTAAATTTAAAATAGTAATAATTGTTGTTTACGTTTTGTTTTGCAAGAAATGCTGCCAGAGTGAGTAAAAATTAAAGGCTCCTAGACCTTGTTCTAGAATGATTGCTTTTCCTGTTTTTTGTTTCATTTACATTCCTACCTCTTGAAGGATCCCTAACGGGTGTTTCTGTGAATCTTTCTAGGGAACTTTTTTCTGTTATTTCTGTTTTTTCTTCCTCACAGAGATTCTTTTCTATTAGGGAGTCATTATTATTTAAAAGATGGTTTACCAATTCGTTTAGCATAGAATCTCTTAGCTGTTTTACAGCATAAAACTTCTCATTCGCAATGGCAAGTCCTATGTTGGCACAAGGTAAATGATTAGCATTTGCTGCCTTTTGTTCCTTCATGGATAAATAGGTTACTGCTGTTGAAGCACTAAAAATAAAACCCCCAGTAGTGGCCAACGATAAGCCCAGTGTGCTTGTTCCTATTTTACTTCCTAATTGGCCTGCAATTGCCAAACCCATTCCTGTAATTTGAAGAGCTGTGCCAGTGGCAAAAAAGTAGGGTAATGACCGTAACCATTCAACCCCTTTGGTGTTGGTTACTTTGACCATGTTTGACTCTTCTAAGCCATAATCTCGCCCTAAATCTCCTTCATCAATGTAATGCTGTATTTTTTTATTTTTCTTTTCAACATCCACATAAGCTTTTACTAGCTCAAACGCTGCTATATGCAGGCTTTCACTTGAAGAGCATCCTTTGCGTTGCTCATAGCTAAGTATATGATTGAAATATGCTTTATACGATGTTTTCTTATCTAAGGCTTCTTTAATTAAGTCATTTCCTCCATCTAGCGTCATACTCGCTATTGCGAATTCCACCCCTCTGGCAGTAGAAACTGGCCTATTTACCATATTCCACATTAGGGCGTCTCCCACGGCTTGGGCACCTTTCGCTCCTAATGCAGAGGTTGCTTTTGATATGGTTTTTGTAATGGCATCTGGACTTGTATTAGCCGGATAGACCGCCTCTTCCAGGAAAATACTTTTTAAATACTCGATATCATTTATTTCAAGAGTAACAACTGGATCGGAGGAAATAGCAGAGACTTCCATTTTGTTTTTAAGGGTATTTATATCGAAGGAAGATAAAAACAGTGGAGACACCTCAACATTCAAATAAGAAGGACCATATAATGATCGATTGCCTAAGATCTCAACAGCCGATTTTCCCGAAGTGATGAGCTCCAAAGAATTATGTGCTGGTTTTAATCCAACTCGCCATAAAGAGTCTTCAATGATTTTTTTATTAAAAGGTGTTGCTTTAATAGGCAAGTAGGGGATGTTGTGCATGCTTTCTGCAAGTGCAGGCAGATAGGCTGCCAATTCGTTTGACTCTCCATGGAGAATGATCTCCTCAATATTTGTTTTAAAATGTGGAGATACATTGTTAAGATTTTCTTCAGAAATATTTAAATCAGTGATAAATTGATGTGGTCCCAATAATTCACTTACTGTGCATCCGTTAATAACATCTTCTATGGTTTTAAGTGCGTTTCTTTCATCGGTAAAAAACGTAATTTGCTCATTTTGAACAGATAGTACGTTTTCAGTTTCGTGACCAAAAGGAAGATGAATACCCGTTGAAGTTACGGGATTCTGATTTTTAAGATTAATTATTTTTTCCGGATCTATAAAATGATTAAGAAAAATTGTTTTATATTCTTTTGTGGCTGTGTTGAGTTTTTCTTTCCATAATTCCCTTAAAGAATTGGTTAAGGAAGTTTGTAGTTCAGGGGTTAGACCTGCTATGGTAATTCGCTCTAAAGGGCTGGATTTCATGGCAGCCTCTGCGAGTTTTTTAATATTGTTCTGCCTCGCTTCTATAATTACCCATCGCGATCTAATAGGTTTTGATTCTAGCCATTTAACGGGGTTCTTGTTATAATCATTTTCAGCAATGGATTTTGTTTTTTCTGCTTGTAAGAAAAATAAATCTAGGGTGAAATCAATTTGTTTTTTTCGATCTATTTCTCCCTCAATATATACATTTACTTGAGGCGCCAAAGGATCTTTTAACATGTTTTTAACAAAAGCATCATATTTGTAAAATGCTTTTTCGTTCATTTTTTTTGGTTTTAATTCCATTTTTTTGATTATTATTTAAGAAGAAGTGAATATTTTATTTAAATCGTTTTTTTTTAACTTACCATCGGCTCTCTAAAACCTAGGTAAGTGAATGAGCCAAACTCCCCTAGTTTTTATTTTTTTTAAAAGAGAATTTTTAAATATTCATCTATTTATTGCATGTATTGGGATCCTAAGAAAGGATCCTTAAATGCGTCAAAAGAGGTGTTTATAGAGCAACTAATTAGGGTAAGGTATTATTTAGCTACTAGTTAAGTAATTTATGATGCGAAGATGCAAAAGAGAATTAACAAAGGAAATATCATCTCATAATAAGGGGTCAATAATGTTTTTAGTTGAGTATGTTTTGTTGAAAAAGTGACTTATTAAGGTGGTAAAATAGTTCCTTAAATCACAAAAATATATTTTACTGAGGTAGAACAAAAAGACCAGTAAGGAATCGTAAAAATAGAATGTATTTCATAGTCACTTATTTACTTATAACCCCATTTGCTCATTTTTGTTTCCCTGTTACTACAATACCTTTTAATTATAAAGAAACAACCCTGTATCTTTAGTGGTATATAATCTCTTAAAATTGTATCTATTTACGTTTTGTATACTCATGCATGCCGTAAATAGTGATTTGTTTGTAAAAAAAATTGTCAAGACGTTTTTTAAAATAAGCGCAACATTCTAATGAAATACAGCTTTCATATTTGAGAGAAATTGATGCCCTAGATTAAATTTAATTATCGCCATTTATTGGAGGTATAATAAAAATAATGAGGAAATGGGTAAATAATCATACAATAAAGAAAGACACCTTCAACCTTATTTTATTCCATTTGAAAGTACATTTAAAAGAGACTATTTTGTGATAGACTTTTTATAAGCTTGTAATTAAGCGCGTGAAAGCAGGCGCAATTACAGATGTACATAAAAAAATAAAACAGAATATTTATCAATAAAACAGCAATATTATGAAAAAGTCAAAAGACTCATTAGAGTTAAAAAAGTCAGCATATGAAGTATCTTTAAGAAAAGTCAATAAGAATAATGAATTTTTATTAAATAAATTAGAAAAATATAATATTAGTCACTTACTAAATATGGAGAGTTTTAAAAAACTTATTAATTCGGTAAAAAATAAGGCTTCCTCAGATAATTTATTAGCAATTATGACCCAATTAAATAATTCAATAAGTAGGACATTATCTCAAATAGATATAGCAGTTGTAAGTATTGTTGAGGAGAGTTTTAATCTTGGCAATAAAAGACAAGTAATAAACAAGGTTTATACAGGCTTAAAAAAACTGATTCCTGCTTACAAAAATATCAATAAGAATCATAGTAAATTGGAAAAGGATATTACCAAATTTATTGGTATATCAGATATCAATCAGTTAACCCATTTATCTAAAACATTAAATGACGGCGTTAATAGTTTTTCTAACGTCTTGAATGCTCAAGAAAAACTAAAAAAAGCAGATGAGTTCGATTATTATGCCCTTATAAGTGAACGTAAAGATCCGTTTTTGAGTGTTGTGAAAAAAATAGATGATAACATCCAAGAAATAATTAAAGGCATAAACGATAATCAATCTATTGAAAGCAACAATACTAACGCGAAGAGAAAAATTAAAGTAGAAATTAGTACGTCATTGGAAAAGCTTGAACTTTATATTCAAACCGATAAGTATTTCGGGATTTCACTCACTATTAACAATTTATTAGATAATTATGATTTTAGCGCAGAAGAACTAAAGAGTTTGAATGAAACGTTAAAAAAAGGGATTAAGGAAATAGAAAATAAAGCCTTAAAAGAAATACCCAAGGTCTTATTTGACTTGCAAAAGAAAGATTCCTATAAATTGATCCTCCGAGATCCTTTAGCAGAAATGCTAAACGAAGAGAATAAAATGCTTTTAGACTTTATTAATACGTATAACACCCTTAATCCTGATGCTTTTAGTGTGAATTATAATAAGATCGTTAAAGAATCTTTCGAAGATTTAAACAATTTGTTTTTTCAACATAAAGAACTTACTGAGTTAATGATGATGAAAAAATATTTAAAGGAGATCGCACAAAAAATAGAGAACAACTTCTCTTTCTTAAACAACGAAGTGATAGAAATAACGTTTAATACTCTAAGAGCCCCACAAAGCTGGAGATCACATTATGGAGCAAAAAATTCATTAAAATTAAATGATGAGTTAATAGAAAAACTTAAGGGGTTTACTAAAAATAAAGAACTCATAAAGAATCTTAAATCCGTAAATGACTTAGAGAGTGGCCCATTAAACTTAAACTTGTTAAACACTAAGATGAATGTTTTATTATCGAATGTTAAAGTAAATATCAACAACCTCAAAGATAAGTTTAATCTGCTTAGTAAACGTTCAAAAACTCCCCCCGAACTTCGTAAAAGTATAGTAATTAATTTTTTTAAAAAGGTGAACAATCAGTTAATCGATGAAATTAAAATCCTTTCAGGAGCCAGCACTTATATGGAAAAATATAATAAGATGAACGAAAAGTACGTAAACGAAAAGAACCTTCCTGAATTGCATAAGTTGCATGAAGAACTTGAAAACAATCTATTGATTATAAATAACAGGCGTGCAGCCGATAAAAAGAATAATATTGCAATGGATGCAGATCGTAGTCTTTTAGATTCAATAGAGGACGAAACAAATGCCGATATCAAGAAGTCTAATAAACATCTAAATAAACCGTTTAAACCAATGGAAATTGAGGGGCTAAAAACGATGTCGGAGGGCACTAATCTAGAAAAGGAAGCACGCCCTATAGATCCTTTTTCAAATATTGTGAATAGAGTCCTAAGACGTCCTGAAAGCAGTTTGTTTGCTCATGGAAAACCTTCTTTGGGAACTTCGAGCTCTAATGCAAGTGATGCTAATGAAAGATCGCCTCTCTTTCAATCTCTTAAGGAATCTTGTGATTCATTAGAACCTGAATACGATAGCAGTTTTTCTTTACGAACCGACCAATCTATAATTCATGGATCAATTGAAATGGTGTCGACTCCCTTTATCAATGAGATGTCTAAGGCACAAAATAGTCCATTAGATCAAACTCCTGCAGAAAAAGGAAACAATAAAAGAGAAAAAAAAGAACAGCGTAAAGTTTTGTTCCCTGGAAAATAATTGCAACTCTGTAAAAATAAATACTTTTCAAGTAGCCTTATCCTTTCCAAACCTTAAAGTGTTGGATAAGGAAAGGGCACTTTTTTTTGAATTTTCTTAAAAAAGGAAACGAGTGAACCTGTATGCACCTATTTGAATTAGATGCAGTAAAATGAAGGCCTATAAAACCTTAGAGGTCCAAAGATGTATCCATTAACCCATCAATTGTTTATTGCATTTGTAGTCATATGATACCGTTTATCTGCTGTAATTGTACACGTATTACAATGTGCGCTAGTTCTTCATAACCCCTAAATACCTTTAAGGGATTAAATATTTTAAATCATATTTATCAACTCTCTGCATCCTTATGAATGCATTAAAAAAGAATTAGGATGGAAGACAAAAACATTAGTGACATTTTTTTGGATAACTATGACAACCTAAAAAAGTATTCACTTAATATTTGTAAAAAGGTCGCCATGTCAGAAGATGTTACTCAAGATGTTTTCCTTTCTATTTACTCCCGATATAGCAAAAATGACGAGGAAATTGCAAATAAATTAGGGTTTCTTTATCAAGCTATTAGATTTAGCACCTACAATCAATTAAAAAAAGAAAAGAATAAAAATCAATTCCTAAATAATGAGGAAGTTATAGATCCTCTAAGAAATGATTTTTTATTAGAAGATTTGATTATTAAATCGATATCAGAAATTCCATCCCAACAGAAAAGGGCTTTTTATCTAAAAAGAGTGCTGAACTATAAAGTAAAAGAAATTGCAGAAATAATGAAAATAAAACCAAAAACCGTTGAAAACCATATTACGATTGCACTTAAGGTTCTTAAGACGAAATATGGCAAATATAATAAGGAGTAATTTATGTAAATAATAGTCTTTTCTTTTGCCGTTTTAGTAAAACTTTCTCGGGGGTGTCTTCCTTATCTGCGTGCCCTAAAAAAGAAAAGAACAAACATGTTCGTGGTCTAAATTTTAAATAAAGACATTATTAGAGAGACTCTTCTTCCGCTCTAATGCAATTGACCCATTTAAAAAAAACAATGGAGGCTAAACTTCGCTATTGTAAGATGTTCTTCGAGAAACGTTTTCTCCCAAAAAAAATATTAAGGGTATTGGGGGTCTTCTATTCTTTGCAGTACTTAAAAGAAACATCGTAAGATATTTTAAAAAACGAACCTATCAAAATCTTTTTTCACAATGTAATCGTTTAAGTAATTGATTATGAATAAAGAAGTGCTGAAAGCGAATAGCTGAAAGAAGATGGAGAATAGCCTTTGGAGACATTGAAATACGCTAAACGAATAAAATATAGTACTAAAAGAAAACAGATGTCAGATAAAAAAAATGTTAACGAAGGCGAACGCCAAGATTTCCTATTGGAAAATTACCAGGATATAGCAAAGCAGAAATTTGATCTTAGTAATGATTACATACATCAGCCTACTTTTGATGGACATATCCTAAGTGGTATTGATACCTTATTTCAAGGCGGTAAAATCCAGTCTAAGAAAGAAGGTGCCGAATTATTGCAGGGCTTAGATCCCTCTCAGGTTTTGGGAATCGTACGTCTAAACCTTAGCAAAAACCAGGTGCTAGCTCCAGCCTTTGGAGCGCACACGATAGCGGGTATTTATGGGTTAATCAATGCGGGTAGGGCTAAAACGATTGAAAAAGCCTACCAGATGCTCCAGGGCTTAGATTATTTTCAGACCGCTGGAGTTGTTGATTTTAAACTAACGAATGCTCAAGTGCGTACTCAAAATTTTGGAGCGCATATTTTACTCGGCATGGCTTCTATTACCAAGCATGAAGTTGGTAAAACCAATCAAGAAGCATTTAATACGATTCAAGGGCTCGACCATTTCCAAACCCATGGAGTAATCTATGATAAGCTAAGTAGGAATCAAGTACTTGATGCTAATTTTGGTGCTCATACTGTGGTGGGAATGAGTGTGTTACTGAAAACAGGAAGGGCCCAGAACAACCAGAAAGCCTACCAAATGCTTCAGGGCTTAGATACTTTTCAGACCGCTGGAGTTGTTGATTTTACTCTTAGTAGGGAGCAGGTGCTTACCCCAACATTTGGAAAACAGTTTTTAAATACCATGAAGTCCCTGAAGTTAACGAATCCTAAAAGAGACAATCAAGACCTATATGCCATTGCATCCAGCGAAAATTTTATCAATTCGATAGATATAGTAAAGGAATCTCCCCCTGTTTCCAGCCAAGATGTGCCTAGCCAAGAGAACGAAAAGAATCCCACAAATAAGAATAAAAAGCGAATGTTAGAAGCGCTTAAAGAACCTCAAAACACTACTTTTTCCAAAGAAGAAACCAAACGAATAACAGCAGCGGGATTTGAAAATAACAGTAAAAATAAAAAGCATAAACATCCAAACCGCCCTAAAAATTAAGAAAAGAGATCGCCGAGATGCTTTACAAAAGGTTTCTTATAACGCGCTCGCAATGAGCAAGTAACGATCATAAAACGATTATGTCTGATCCGCAATGCCGGAACACAAAAGCCATTCAAAATTTACTGCAATCTTTAGTTTCCTCTAGGTCTTTATTTTTAGGAATACCAAGAAACTTGAATTTAGTGAGCGAAAATATAATATTAGCACAGAAGAGAGTAAAATGAATAGACAAAAAAGCTAGGAAAATTAGGTTGCATCAGTAATCAAAGATAAAATTTCTTCTGTACAATAAGTTATGTATAAAACAATTAAGAACCCTCCTACATATTTGGTTAAAACAAACACTTGTTTAAACTACTTCCTAAAGAAAACTCTATATAGGTTTAAAAAAATCAAAAATCAAAAATTAATAAAACTAAAATATAAAAAATGAACAACACTCAACAATCCAATAGACCCGTGGTTACTCAAAATACCTTGAATGTTAACCAGTCTATGGGAATTTTACTTTATGACCTTAATCTTCAAGATGTACATTCTCCAAACTTCGGATCGCACTCTCTGATAGCCATCGATAACTTAATTTTAATAAAAAAAATGACCAATAAAGTATTGGCTTTCGAGATGATAAAAGGTTTAACTGAAGCCCAGGCACAAGGAGTGTCTTTATATGATCTAGAAAGGGAAGATGTGTGTACTTCAGGATTCGAAAAGCATATCCTTCATGCCATAGACCTATTAAAATCAAAAGGCTTGGCTTCCAGTAATAGAGATGCTTTTGAAATGATAAAAGGATTAGATAGTGACCAAATTATGGGAATATGCGTTTTTGAACTTACCAAAGAACAAGTGAATACACCAAAATTTGGAATTCACACTCTTGAGGCCATAAAGCTTTTGGTTTTAGAAAAAGAGGCCGGCAATTTTAAAGAGGCTTTTGAAATGGTAAAAGAATTAAGTACAATGCAGGTAATTGGAATAGTTAATTTTAAGCTTAAGAGAGAACAAGTAATGCATCCAGAATTTAGCTTATTCTTACTAAACATGTTAACGATAATGCAAGTATCCTTTCCAGATACAAATCTGGTATTTTGTTATAATGAGGCTATCAAAATACAAAGGAAAATCATCAATAATATGAGCCAAAACCAACCTTCACAGAGAAAAAGGCTTACTGCACCCTTACATAGCCATCTTTCAGAAAGACCCTCCAAAATAGGGAGGACCTCAGGGGTCAAGGTAGCTACTTCTAGAGGTTTAGTTCGCTTAGAAACTACAACGAACAATGAAAGCAATACAAATCAGGCGGGAAAATTAGCGCCATTTTATTCAAAGGATAAAGATGTTTGTGTTAATTTGAGGGCAGCTTTAACTTCTGAATTATTTAAGTTTAATGATCTGTCGTCCGAGGCTCAAAAGACAGAAGACGATATGTTAAGGGCCCTACACGCATCAGTCAACGGGGAAGAACAGCTTCCTGCTGAGTTCATAGAGACAAGTCTAAGTAGGCTTGGTTCCTTTAGTAGGGGTAATAGTGATGCTAGTTTAGATTTGCAAGACCGCAAGCCCGCAGCGATAGAAGGAAATACCCCTAAAAATCAATTAGCTGGAAATGAAGTCATCGAGCAAGAACACAAAAATCCTTCAGAACAGAATGAATACAATCTTGGAGAACTGGATAGCCAGTCTTTATGGCAGATAGGCGCTCAAGAAGCATCCATCACCGTTTGCTCAGAACTAATGGAGTCCTTTATGGGCCTTGAGCGATCTCCGGTAGCCCGTTTACCTTCTAATGCAGCGAGGCTAGGAGATGCGAGTTCGAATAGTACATATTCAAGCAAAAAAGGAAATAAAAAATTCAAAAAGAAATAAAATAGATCCTAGGGATAAGGCTGCTCAAAGAATCGAATAGGTAATACATGTTGTAAGGAGAAAAAGGATTGTGTAAGGCTACTACAAGAGAGAATCAGTATGAAAATTGAATAAAATAAATCACTTATAAATAAATTACATATGAAACAGATACATAATAATCAAAAACTAATTCATGAATTAAGGCCCGTCGAGGCTAACACTGGGATTGCTTCTATGCCAGTTCTAGACGAAATAACTGAGGGAAAAGAAACTTCAACAGTGAACCTAGGGGGCATGGTAAATCATAAAAGACACCCGCTAAAAAGACCTACTTTTTCTAATGGGGGCAGTAGTGATGATCGCAAGCCTGCGGCAAAAAAACGCAAGGTTGTGGCAGAAAATTTCAATAAATCTGAAAACCAATCTGCTGCCCAGAATTTTCAAGGTAGACCAAAAGAAATGCGAAGTGTCGTCCGAAATTTGAGATTAACCAATTTCGAACTACTTAGCGAGCAAGAGTTACGAACTCTTGGAAGAACCGTTTACCAACTTAGCAATGAACAGGTGCTAACTCCTAACTATGGAGCTCACACTTTGAAGTTGCTGGATTATTTACCTTTTGACTTTAGCCCTAAAAATATTCAATTTACTGCGAAATTGCTAATGGATAAAGATGAAGGGGGTACCATGGAAAAAAGCTTTAATCAAGAAAGATTTAAAATGGTTTCGGGCTTAAATAAGTTTCAAGCTCTTGGAATAATTGAATACGGTCTTAGCATAGCTCAAGTAGGATTCTTGAGGTTTAGCAAATCTATTTTAAAAGTAATGGGAGTGCTTCGGAAGGAAAATCCTGATGCATCCGGGCCATATCTTTATGATGCGGCTACTCATTTGCAGCCATATCAAATTCATGGCATAGTTCAAGATAATCAAACCTTGGGGAAATTAAATATTGCGTTGGATGATAATGGCAGGTTTGGACAGTTTAAACCCGTGGACCCCAGACATAAAGGAAACCCCTATAGGCCAGGAGAAGAAGGTGTTTTTGGCCGAGATCTTCAAGAGGCAAATCGTCAAAGTATTGCGATGCTCACAAGAACGCACCTAGCGCTTCCTTTTATACCCGTTCTAGATGCTGGAAACCAATTTATTGGCCAAAATTCACCAGAACAGTACCAAGAGACTGGTGGAGACCTCGAGAGGGGCTATCAAGAGGGTCAAGAGAGCGCCACTATGCCAAATGAGATCCCTGAACCAGCTGCGAGAGCAGTGGATTCTTTTCTTGCTCTTGCGCAATCGCCGGTAGCCCTTATTCCTCCTAATGTGGCGAGGCGTGGAGATCCAGATTTGAATAACACAAAACCAAACAAAAATCATAAGCTTAAAACCAAACAAAATAAGCCCTAGGATAAGGCTGCTCAATGAGTCGAATAGGTAATACAATTATGGTATTGACCCATAACCAAGACAACTAGCACAAAAGCATCTCTTTTGCAAGGAGAAAAAGGAGTGTGTAGGGTGACAACGAAA
>Ga0307489_10001477_pt1 | contig 15479 bp, 9 predicted proteins | sample SB12metaG_FD_202247 | JGI IMG/M metagenome (GOLD analysis project Ga0307489, IMG submission 202247) | Sea-ice brine microbial communities from Beaufort Sea near Barrow, Alaska, United States - SB 1.2 | ecosystem: Environmental > Aquatic > Marine > Coastal | place: USA: Alaska | collected 2017-05-06 | reverse complement strand
TACCCCACAACAGCTCCTAGACACCCCTTGTCCCACAAAAAGCGCTTACGTTGAGCTGGAAGGCGAACGAGTGTAAGCCCCTGCCGTCCGCCTCCGCTGCCAGCTTCCTGCTCTGCTCCGCGCGGTCTCCCGCCACCGCCAGCTCCCCCTCCAGCCGCCCCTTCTCCGCCTGCATCTCTGCTTTGAAGATGCCCATCCGGACGTAGCGTCCAGTGAATACTGACACAGTCCGTCTAAATATTGCAAGCCCGACGATCAAACATCATGTGAGTGGACAATGCACAATGCTCGCCGCGTCATAGTATGCTACGCCGGTTGACTCACATGACGCCACGTGACCCAACACAGGAGGGTGTCTCTATGGGCATCCCCCACCTGGGTAGTCTCGCGCTCGACGCGCGCGATGGCCGAGGCGCGCGCCGCCGCCGCGCAGGGGCTGACACTCGTCCACTTTTCACCTCAACCTGAGCCGTTTCCGGCACAAAATACACCCTAGACACCCCCTCATCCCCCTTTAAAACCCCCTAAACACCCCCTAAACAGCCCCCAAATGCACCCCCTATTCCACACAAGGCGCTTACGTTGAGCCGAAAAGTGGACGAGTGTAAGCCCCTGCCGCCGCGCTGTCTGTCTCCTTCTTGATTCGCTCGTTGGCCATCTCCCGCTTGGCGTCCAACATGCGATAAGGCCAGAGGGTTAAGGGTTTAGGGTTTAGGATTTATGGTTTAGGGTTTGGCGTCCAACATACGATAAGGCCAGAGACGAGGATGCGGCGAGTATGTGCGGGGACACCGCGAGGACACCGGTACGCTATGAGCACACAGTCAGGGAATGAGGGGGCAGGCCAGGGAGGAGTATGCGGCGAGTGCGTTCGGGACACCAGTGGACTCTATGAAAACACAGTCAGGTAACGGGTGAGCAGGGCAGGGGGGAGGCTTCGCAGTTTTCCAGGGTACCTCAAACGGCGGTCAACGCGTCTCGAATTTGAGACGCTGAGTAAATCCACGGTCAGATTTGCCATACAACGGTACAATATGGCGATTCGACCGTCTATTTCTCAAGAGCTGGCGATCACCATTTGAGGTACCCTGGAAAAGTGCGTAGGAGGAGGCCTGACCATGTTCTCGGCCTCGGCGGCGCGGCGTTCCGCCGCCTGGATGCGATTGCCCTGGTTGTAGCGGCGCAAGTTGAAATTGAAAGCAAATTTTGAAAGCGATTCGTGATATTCTAGTTTCAAGCGCTCAGTCCCAGGCGCTTTCAACATGGGTTTGATAGGGTCAACCTGCACCGCCATACCTGGTCCGTCTGGAGCCCGCGCACCTGGTGCAGCCCCGCCTCCGCCGTCACCGCGCGTTCCTCAGCCGCTCTCAAGGGCCCGACACCAACCGCTCGCCACGTCGCAGGATGCCATTTGACTGAAGAAACTAGGGTTCAAAATGCGTAATGGCGCAACAGCAAGGAAACGACAACAAAGGTAAGGCCAGAAAGATGTTACTCGCCACGTCATAGGATGACATTTGACTCAAGAGACGAGGGTTCAAATTGCGTGTCGATGTCGTGGTGGTTAATAGTTGCTGGTCCCTACCACGCTGAGCTGGATCATGAGGTCCTCCTTTTCGGCGGCCGCCGCGGCGCTGGCCGAGGTCCAGGGGATTACACTCGTCCACTTCAGAGCTCAACTTGAGGTCCTTCGGGAACACAGCGCTCACCGTAGAGCTGAACTTGAGCACCTTCGGGACCCATCCACGGCTTAATTTGGGTTCTATGGGGGAGAAAGGAAGCTGAAGCTGAGCTGGGAGGGGCAACGTGAGCTCAAGTTGAGCGGAAATGGGAACGAGTGTAAGCCCCTGCCGAGGTCATGGTGCGGTCCAGCAGAGTCTTCACGTTGGACTCGTTTTCCGTGAGGAGCTGCAAGCGCGCCGTCTCCTCGTGGAGCTTCATGGTCTGTGTCCAGGGCCATCCAAGTGTTCGACTTCCTGCTCAACTTCAGCACCTTTAAGGGATACTTTCAGTGGGGTGAGGGACATAACGGCTCAAGTTGAGCGAGGGCCGTGCAAGCGTTCCCTTTCCTGCTCAACTTCAGCACCTTTGAGGGATACTGTCAATGAGGCCACTGTCCGGGTCAGAACGGCTCAAGTTGAGCTGACCAAGTGAACGACCGCAGGGTCCTGCCTGGCTCTCCCACAGCGCCTTGGTCTCCTTGTAAACCTGGTCCAACGTGTTGTACTTGTTCAATAGGCTCGCCAGCCGCCGCGCCGCCTCCTCCGTCTCCGCCTCCGCCGCCGTCACCTTGTGCTCCAGCGCTTTGTTCTCGACGACCAACTGCTCAGTTCTCCCTTGAGCCATCTGCACGTTGCCCGTGGAGGTGTCGACCATGCGCTGGGTCGTCGCCGCGCTGTTCTTGAGCTGCCGGATCTCGGCGTCGCGCTCCGCGAGGCCGGTGGCCAGGGGCTTACACGCGTCCACTTCTCAGCTCAACCTGAGCCGTTTCTGACACAAAATACACCCTGAACACCCCATGATACTCCTCAATATCCCCTGACACCTCCTAAACACCCCCTAAACGACCTGTAAGCGCGCCCCTATGCCACAGAATGCGCTCAAGTTGAGCCAAGTGTAAGCCCCTGCCGGTGGCCGCGCGCTGGCGCTCGGCGCGCTCGGTGTCCAGCTGGCGCTGTAGGTCGGAGAGCGCCGCGCTGACTTTGCCATCGCCGGTGGCGCGTCCCCACTGCGTCCCCTCCTTGATGTAGTGCCGACAGTGAATAAAGCGTTCATCGAGCCTCAAGGGGCTTCACATGGTGAGCTGCGTAACATAAGGCGCTTCACATGGTGAGCTGCGTAACCAACCCTCTCCGCCCTTTCCAAGCAGTGGCGCCAGTGAAGTTGAATGCAAAACTTGGAAACAGTTTTATATCGCATTTTTGTTTCAAGAGGAAAGAGGCGCGAGAGAGGAGAGCGAATGATAGAAGGGAGAGACAGAAGAGAGAGGAGAGAGAGGAGATAGAGGAGAGAGGATAGAGGGGAGAGGGAAGAGGAGAGAGCCACGGGTGTCAGGGTCATTTTGAACGCATTGCCCGCGCCCCGCCACGAGGGCGTTCAGACGTTCGACCTCGGCCTTCTCCACAGAGAGCTGCTGCCGTAGGGCTGTGACGTCGGCGGGGCTCGTGTAGTCGGCCGCGGCGACGCCGGCGGCGTCAGCAACTCCTCCGCCAAACCAGGACATGGCGGTGGCAGCGCGCGCCTGGGGGCGTGGGGGGGCGTGTTCTTGGTGCGTGTGAAGTGAGTTCTCGAAGAAACGCGTTTATGACGAGCTCAACAATCCGCGCAGATCCGGTTGGGGGGTCATATCAGATGTCGGATATCTGCGAAGTAGGTTACCTGAACCCTAACCCTCGCTTGTCACTTCGTCGTCTCGTCGACGCGGCACTCCACTGCCTGACGCGTCCACTGACGCCGCCTGCGCGCGCCTGCGCGCGCCGGCGCGCGTGACCTCTGTGAGCGGGAGCTGCTGTCGTGGCTGGATCCCGCGAGCCGTGCTCTCGGCGGGCAGCTCGAGGTCCTGCGGTGGGCGCGGCAGCACGACTGCCCGTGGAACGAGGGCGTGTCTCATCACGTCGCTCGCGGAGGGCAATGGCACGTGTTGCGGTGGGCGCGAGAGCACAACTGCCCGTGGCACGCATACTCGACCGTTCGCTAGCTGCCAGGCAAGGACACTGGAGACGCTGAAGTGGGAACTAGGCTCCGAGACGATGCCGAGGCATGGGTGCGGCGGCAACCACACGAGTCCAATGACTCGAGTGCCTCTCGCAAACACGCTAACAGACAGAAAAACGACGAGACGCCAATGTTGGTTCAATGCCCGCAGTAAGGTATAATCGAAAGCAGACTAAACTGAGCAGCAATCAACGAAACACCCAGTAGACCACCGAACAGCTGTTCAAGGAGGTTAAGCAGAATCAAAATTTGATTGAAAGCAAAATTGCAACTCACAAACGTTTTGGCTAACGCGCTATTGCTTGCTACCGGGGAACCGATCCCCGTCTTATACAAACTAATCGGTACACTTCGGGGACAGTCGAGATGGTGACGGAAAATCCCGTGGAGGGCGCTATCCGAACCGCTTCTGCTCCAAGCGGCTGGTGCTTCAGGTATCATAACTTGCGGTCATGCTTCGGTCGAGTGGTGCTGCCGGCAGCTGGTGTTCTGCTGCCGCCGCCTCCGGGGGCGTTGACTGAGCCGAGGACGCCGCCCTGGGGAAGGTGCGTGGGGGGTGAGGCGAACTTGCGGGTGCCCATGCTGGTCGAGACGGTACCGCCGCCGCCGCCCAGATCCTTGCCCCTGCCACTGCCCCTGCCGCCGCCTCCACCTCTGCCCCCGCCGCCGCCTCCACCGCCGCCTGCTCCCCCAGCGCCCCAACCCCCGCCTTCGCCGCCACCTCCTCCGACGCCTGCGCCGTCTCCGCCTGCGCCGGCGCCGCCGACGATCAGCTGCCGCCCGTCACCCGCCTGCCCCATCATCACCAGCCCCGCCCCCCTCCTCTGCGGCGCCCCCGGCCGGATGGACGTTCCTGACCGGCCAGCCGTCAGCGCCGTGGTCTTCGCGCGACTCATTGGCCGGGACGGAAAACTGCCGCCACCGCCGCCGCCGCCGCCGCCGCTACCAAGGCCGGCGGCACCCATGGAAGAGGGGCGGGCAGATGTCGGGGAGGACGTGCCTACTCCCCCCCTGCCAGTGCCAGCGGCCCACCCGCCCCCCGCCCCGCCCCCGCCACCTTCCAGGCCGCGGCCCCACCCGCCCCCGCTGCCCACACCGCCCCACCCGCGCCCGCCGCCGCCGCCGCCGCCGCCGGTGCTGTATCGAACCGCCGCGGTGGTGGCGTTGCCCCTGCCACCGGCGCCGCCGCCTCCCCTAAAACTCTGCCCATGCGGAGAGTCAACGCCCCCGCCGCCTCCGCCGCCGCCCCCACCGCTGCCCCTGACGGTTTGCCCATACAGAGAGTCAGCGCCACCGCCGCCCCGCCCGCGTCGGCTGGTGGAAGCTGCGGCGTGGTTCGTGGTCGACCCCAGATGTAGCGGCGCAAGTAGAAATTGAAAGCGAAGTCTGGAAGTGTTTTCTCATGTTCTAGTTTCAAGCGATTAAATTAAGGCGCTTTCAACGCGGGTTTCATAGGGTCAACCTGCACCACCCTACCCAGCCGTAGCCCGGAGGACCTCAGCGGCGGCGAGGCCGACGGCTTGATCGGCGCCGCCGGCGCGTGGCGCGGCTGCGGTCTGGCGTCAGCTGACGACCCCCAGTGCCCCGCCGGCTTATCCCCCAATATTTTGCCAAAGATTTTCCCGTGCCGCGGCGTTGTCTTGGCCGCCTCGCGATGGAGCGTCTCCGGGGTCGGCGGCATCAGCGCCGGCCCGCCCCCTGCCAGCCCCTTGTGCCAGAGCCATGCAACAGTATTTCCGTTTGCTCAGATGTAAGCGGCTTCTCTCTGAAACCACTTGAGTTGTCCCACCAATAGCTCTACTTAAAAGATGCTCAACTTGAGCTGGAAAGAAAATACTTATTAGGGAAGGCCCTACCTTGTGCACATCACCGACGCGGCGCGCGGGGCGTTTGCTGGTGCAGCTCTTGGCGTGGCTCTTGAAGGCCTCGTCGGTGAAGGAGCGGCTGCAATACACGCACTGCCGCAGCGCCTGCTCGCTCCAGGTGTTGTACGCCGCCGAGCTGCAGGGCCGAACAGAAACCACCTGAGTCATCTAAGGCCCTGGCGGGTTCCCACCAGGGGCTTACACTGGTTCACGTTAGAGCTCAACTTGAGCACAACTGCAGGACACATTCATGAGCTAAGTTGGGTTACACGGTGGACAGAGGAGCTAAAGTTGAGGTGAAATGGGAACGAGTGTAAGCCCCTGCTGGCGATGGCGGGTTCCAACTGGCTCAAAGATGCGCCAGTGCCACTGAAATACAATCTAGGCATCGTCTGTATCTGCCCTACCTCGTTATGCGCGTCCTTGTCCGCGGTGCTCATCCACCCGCCGCCGCCCTTGCCGCCCGCCCCGCCCCCGACCGCCAGTTTGTCGAGCGGGTTGTGGTACTCTTGCGGTGGTTTGGGGATGGAGCGTCGCTCCTGCCGGGGTTTGGCCTGCTCGCGATCGTGCCACTTTTTCTGACACTGGGGTATGTGGATGGGCAGGGACTTGGTGCCGTACTCCTGGCCGCAAAGGTAGCACCGCAGCATGCGCGGTCGGTTGCCGCCAAAGGAGGCGCCGCCGCCGCCGCCGCCGCGCCCCGCTGCCATGCCTGGCGGCGGCGGCCGTCAGAGGTCACGTGGTTCAATGAGCAACGAAAAGAGATATCGCTTGGAGTGCCCCGCCGAGTGCGACTGCCCCCCCTTGACCCCTCTCTCTAGTCCGACGAGGGTGAGATGGGGAAGGGACGATGGAGGCGTCCGCTCGCCCCCCACGCGTCGCAGCACGCACTCTGTGTCACCCCATAGGACCCCACCGTGCCAGCCTGCCAGCCGCGTAGGTATATGATGTCCGCACGTGTCAAAAATCCTGGGATGGGGACGAGTCAACGGACAACTCAAGTCGAGTCGGCACGCTTCAAGCTTTCAAAGCAGGAGCGACGCTGCAGCCTCTCTCACTTGGTGGTGCGCTTCTTGAGCGGCCCCGTGGATCAGCCAACGGCGCGAGCGCCCCCCGATTGGCATTCACTAAGCATCGCGCGCGCGTGTCGAGAACAGAAGCCCACGGACGCTGTGACCCTCTGCGCCCCCGCGCCGCGCCTTCACGCCTACCTCTCGGCTGACTTGTATTGCCATTCATCGTCAACGCAAGTTGAACAAAATGTCGTACTTCGCGCAAGCCCCACGTGACGCGCGCAACCCGGGCGCCCATCGCAGCAAGCAGACCGCCGAGGCACCCAACCGTGGCAGCAGCGGCGGCGGCGTGGCGGCGGCGTTCGGCCAGCAGCGGCCCAACCCCACCCCCAACCCCGACCAACCCATTTCGCAAGGTGAGGCTGTACGCCGCTTCGTCGAGGAGCGCTCGCGGCAAGACGACTACGGCGACCAGGCGCGGCCCGCGGATTACCGCGCGGGGCACGGGCTGCACGCGGGGCGGTGGGAGCAGCGCGGGGTGGGGGGGGAGGCGGGCGGGCCGCTCCCGCAGGACGACCCGCGGCGCAGGATGCATGAGGGGGGTTGGCAGGGGCGCGCGGCGTGGGGCGACGGTGGGCGCGGGCCCGTGGACGGGATCTGGCCGCCGCCCCTGCAGGCAGCCGCGGGGGAAGAGGGCGGGGCGGCGAGCCGGGGAGGAGGTCGCGGCGGTGGCGGTAGCGGCGGCGGCCTCAGTAGAGGCCACGGCGGCGGTGCTCGCAGTGTTGGGGCCGCCGGTGCCGGCGCATGCGCCGGCGGCAGCGGTAGCGTCGGAGCTATGTCGGCGGCGGAAGCAATGGCGGCGGCGGCGGCAGCCATGTCGGTGACTGAAGGTAGCGTTGTCGGCAGCGGCGCCAGCGGCGGCGTTGACGGCGGCGACGGCGCCAGCGGCGGCGGCGACGCCAGCGGCGGCGGCGGCGCCGGTGCAAAAGACGGCTTCAGCAACATGAGCGGCGACTTCAACTCCACCGGCGCCCGCCGCCCGGCCTACGACTTCGCCGCCAGCATGGCCGCCCGCGGCCCCCGCCAAGCCATCCCCCCGGGTATGCACCACAGGCGCTGGGAGGAGCGCGCCGCGGGCGAGAGCGGGCGCCGACCGACCCGTGTGCCCCCGGACCTGCACTCGGGTCACATGGAGAGCCGCGCGTGTTACGGCGACGGCGGCAGGTGCATCCCCATCCACTTTGAACCTCACATCCTACTCATTTGTCCACTATGACAAAGTGCGCCGAACCACTCAGGCACTTAGTCTGACTTAGTGCTACTTAGACTGACTTAGTGCCCGCTCGACCAATCAGAACGCTCCATTTGGACGACTTAGTACTACTTGTTGCTAAGTGTCTAAGTGGTTTCACGCACTTTGTCATACGTCATCCTATGATGCACCTCACTTTCGAGCTGGGGTCCTACTAACGTGTCCATCGAGCTACACCTGAGCCGCAGGCCCGAGGTGGGAGCCGAGGAGCGTGACGCCCGCGGCGGGGACAAACACGCCGGGCGCTGGGAAGACCGAGCGCGGTGGAAAGATCCTTCGGCGTCAGCGGCTATGCCCAACGGCGGGCACTACGGCCAACTGCTCATGGGCCGCGATAAGTGGGAAGCGGGTGGGTACCTGAAGTTGCCCCGGGGCGTTCACGAGGTAGTGCGGTGCAGGCTGACAGTTTCAAAACCCACGTTGAAAGCGCGCCTGGTTTAAGCGCTTGAAACTAAAATATGATTAACTGCTTTCGAGTTTGGCTTTCAACTTCAACTTGCGCCGCTACAGCGAGGCGGGTTACAAGAACGGGGCTTGGGACGATGGCCTGTGGGAGCGGCGGGCGCACGTGGCGCACGGCCCGCGGTAGGGCTTGCTAAGATATTGCCCGCCATGACATCAAGCGCATTTGACATCCTCGTGAATTAATGTCAATGGCATCCTATGACGTGGCGAGAATATCTGCCAGGCTCTAGGCTGCGGCGGGCGTCGGATCCGGTGGAGGGGCCGGACGGGCAGGCGCCGATTGGTCCGCGGGACGAGAACCGGGTGCTGGCGGGGTGGGGCGGTGCAGGTCGACCCGATGAGACCCACTTTGAAAGCGCCTGGATATAAGCGATTGAAACTAAGATATGACTGAACTGCTTTCAAGTTTTGCTTTCAATTTCAACTTGCGCTGCTACAGCGGGGGTGTGGGAGGCGCGGGCGCAGTACCACCGGGAGGACCTGGACGGCAACGTGCGCGCCGAGGAGGACGTGCAGCGGGATGCCATGCGCAACTATGGCCGCTGGGAGGTGGCGTCCGGACGAATTCTGCTCGCAGCTTCATCCACCACAGTGTACGCCATCGTTTATCGATTTGGGTGACAATACATGACGCGGCCAGCATCATCCGTATGTATGTTGAGGTGGACATGTAAGTGGTGTGAATTGTGTCCCTAGTGAGAGGGCCGCGCCGACCTGACACAGGTAGTCCGACCAGCCGATGTCCACGAGGGCCGCTGGCAGGATCGCGGCGAGTTCAAGGGACGGGCAAGGGAGACGCCTCAGGAATACGCCGCGAGGAAAGGGGCTGCCTTTCGCGACGGAGGAAACGATTGGGATGGGTGCTCGAGTTACTCTGGCGGCGGAGGCGGCGGAGGGGGCGGCATCGGCAACGGCGGCGATGGTGGTGGCGGGGGCGTCTGGGGCGGCGGGGCCGGCGGGGGAGGGGGAGGGGGCGAGGGTGGTGGCGAGGGTGGCGAGGGTGGTGGCGGTAACGGCAACGGGCTGGGTGAAGCAGGCGTGTTTGTCCCTGGGCGAGACCCTCAAGCGCTGAGGCGCCCAACCTGGGCCGGAGACACGCCGGCCGCCAACCTCAGGAACGTGCAGGGTAGGGACGTGGAGAATCTCATGGGTTATGGGTGGGACGTGCAAGGGCGGGTGCGGCCGCCGCCGGCCGAGGGCGATGCGCACGGGGAGGTGGGGACAAGCAAAATACTGCTCGTCATGTCATCTACCACATAGTGTACCGATGCTCGCCCCATCATCCTCCACATGGCGTATCGGCGTACGCCGCGTCATCTGCCACATTCAACACCCTCGTGTATTGCGTTAATTGTCATCCTTTAACGGAGCGAGGTTGTTTGAATGGCCTTCGGATGAGGACGGAGGGTTCGTTCGGTGGATGGTGCGCGGGGAGGGAGGTGGGGGCAAATAAATGAGGCTCGCTACGGCATCCTCCAGTGTGTAAACCCTCGTTTCGTAATTCAAATTGCGTCCTGTGACGTGGCGAGCACCGGTACACGTGTATTAGGTGACGTAGCGAACGTTGTTTACATCAGGCCCTGGAATATGGGGGGTATACGCGCACGCCGGATGACCTTCGCGCGGGGTACGATAAACTCAACGGCGGCCGCGGCGGCGGCGGAGGGGGCGGTGGGGGCGTGAGCGGAGGCGGCGACGGGGGGGGCGGATGCGGCGGCGGCGGCGGGGAGGATATGTCAGGGCTGAGCAGCATGGCGTCTATGCGCGATGCGATCAAGTCGTCGTCGGCGGCGGCGGTCACCCGTGCCAGTCGCACCCAGCTCGGAAGCCACGCCGGGATAGTTTAGAGAGACGTTGCATTGGAAACATTATGTTGTAGTTTTTGTATCAACGTTCGCCCAGCCTCATGACGTTAGCGGTGCCAAGATGGCCGGAAACTGAGGGCACCACATCGACACCCACGTTTAGAGTTGGTGAGCGAGAAACCTCTCGGTGCAAGGCGCCAGCCCAACATCCGCCATCGGCGATCTGCCGGCCGCGCCCGGAGCCTCGCTCACAACACCACTCGCTTCAAGCAATATCTTAAAGCCCATGCTCCACGCAGATTCCCTGTCACCCTAGTCAGCCCTTTGTTTCAGGACTCGACACAACTCCGTTGGGAATCTTCTGTCGCCGGTAGGAGCGCTCGAAAAGAAAACCACCCGGTCTGAAGCCTGCACTGCGTCGTCCAATTCCCGGGTGGGTTCACGTTGACGTGCAAGTTCGCGAGTGTGACGGCAGCTCCCGCGGCTCCTGCGGCTCCCGCCTGACCCTGCGCGCGCTTGGCAGCATCGCGCTCCGCTTTGCGCCGTTCCTGGCGAGAGGGCATCCGTCATACCAGGGTTGCAGTCAGATCTGACGAACGCAAGGAGCTTGTTGAACCGGCTGGGTTCCACCCACCCACCCTTCGCTTCACGTAACGTTTGCACACGTGGGGAGTCCGTCCAGGAGGGCACCTATCGTTGGCGAGGCGCGGGGCCGCGCGAGTGACTGAGTGACGAGTACAAATGCTCCTCTCGTATGCACCTCGTCTGCACCTCCCATCGATATTGTTACACGCTGCTGACACCACCTACCGCATCCCACAAGAGGTGTTTACATTGAGCTGAGAAGATCCTATCAACCTCAAGTTGAAAGCACCTGCAACTGAGCGTCAGAAGCAAAAATCTGATGAAGCGCTTTCAAATATTGCTTTCAAGTTTCAATCTCAACTTGCGCCGCTACACCCCGCCGCCTCCCCGGACGCACCGGCCACCGCCTTCCCGGCAGCCGCCGCTGCCGCGGCGCCACCCAGGTCCCAGAAGAGACCCACCATGGAGGTGTATGAGTGCAGGTAGCTCGGGCTCCCGGGCCCCACTGGGCCCAACTCGCCCGTCATGTACCCCCCGCCCAGCGCCACGCCCGGCACGCGCTCCCTGAAGTTGGCCGCCTCCATCCGGTTGCCCTCCACGCACGTGTACATCACGGCACCCGCCAGTGTATCCTTGCTGTGATCAGCGTATGAAGTAGAACATGAAGTGAAATCCAGAGTGGAATCCGAAGTCGAATCGGAAGTCGAATCGGGAGTGGACTTGGCCTTCGCTTTCGCTTTCCCTTTCTTCCCTTCCTCCTCCTTTCTCACCCCCACCCCCGCCCCGGCCCCCGCCCACTGATCCATGAGATCGGCAGCCCGCTGTTTGCCCCACACGGTGTCACGCACATGGAGTTGCACGGGCGCCCCCTCCTCGAGCTTGTGGTGCGTGTCAATGAAGACCCCCCCCGTCTCCGCCTCGGTGCTGAAGATGTCGCGTACTGACGGGGTAATGAACACGTACCCCGTCCCCCCGCGGCCATAATCAGCCTCAGCCTGGGCCAACGCCTTGGCCTCCGCGGCCTTGGACCCCTCTGACGAGTACTGATCCAGCGGGTCCAACATGTTGTTTAGCACCAATTTCGCCGCGTCAATTGCCGCCCTGATCGCGATGAGCTGCTCTTCCGCGGTGATGGACGTGCCGTCCGGGGAAGTTGAGACCTCAATCAAGCTGACTGAGGGTGTGATGGGTGTGCTCTTCTTGCGCGATGCGGCGCTGTCCTTGGCGGCCGACGCCTCCATCTCCTCCGCCGAGATGGCCCTGCCCCGCAACGCCCGCACACCCCCCCCGTCCGCCCCCTCTGCGTCACCCCTCCCGCCGTCACCCGGGCCCACCCCAATCATGATGGGCAACCCCTTGGTGACATCCGGCAGGCAGTCCAGCACCTTGGTTATCACGCGCTCCGCAGGTCGGCCGTCGAGGTCGATGATGACCCCCTCCGTCGCCGCGGTGAGGTTCATGGCGGGACCCACGGGTCGATACGCGTGCAAGCTGTGGGCCTCCATACCGAAGCGGCCCCGCATAATGATGCCCGCCGCGCCGCCGCTGTGCACCGCGCCCCCCGAGAACAGCGCCTCGCCGGCCTTCACCGCGCCGCCCACCACCTTGCTGGCGGGCAGCACGCTGTGGAACCGCCGCATGAAGCTGTCAACCTCCACAAAGTGGGGGTCCGCCAGCATCAGCACCCCCACCGTCTCCGGTGTCTCCGCGTTAGTTCCGTTGGTTACGGCGGCGTCTCCAACGCTGTCCACGCTGCCTTTGTTGGCAGCCACACGCACCCCATATCTGTCTGCACGCGTATCATCCGCGTCTGCACGCACCACGTCTGTGTCTGCAACCCCCACGCCCTCCACTTTATGGTGAGCCGCGCCCCCCTGCGACATCCCCCCCGCGGTCATGAGCTCCAGCCACTGCGCCGCCGTCACCTGCGGCGGCAGCGAGCAGTCCAGGGCGTGGAAGGGGATGACGTCCACGCCGGGCATGCACGCCGCGGTGACAGACACGCTGGGCCCGTCCATGGTCTGCCCGCGCCCGCCGATGCACCCCGTCACCACCCCCCCGAATAGCGCCGGGTACGTGGACGTGGACACAGCTGGCGCTGCCGGCTCCAACGACCCCATCTGCAGTTTGGTTGCGTCCCCCCCCTTCTTCACGGCAGTAATGCCCTTCCCTTTACCCCTGGTTGTGCCCTTGCCGGCTTTTGGAGTGGTGGTGAAGCAATCCAGGGCGTACGCGGGCGCCAGCGACGGGTCCTTGTAGTCCGCAGAAACCATGAGTTGGAGCCAGGTCGGGGGGCGGTTGTGCCCTAGCGCCGACTTCACTTCCTCGATGGCCTCCACCACGGCCGTGCCCAGGTCCTCATTCTTCGACAGCCCCGTCGCGAATTTCATCCGCAGCGGTGCCGCGGCATCGGTATCGGGTTCTTTTGCTTTACGACGCTGCGGCTTGGCGGCCGCGGCGGACGCGAACCCGCGTGATGCGAGCGCGTTGGCGCTGGCGTGGGCGGGCTTTCCACGTGTCATCGCTATTATATCGTAAATCTTCCCGAACCTCGCTGCGATCGACGGCCGCGCGGTGGGCGTGTGCGGCGCGAGGCGACCGGCCAGTTCGGCGGCGTTGCGGCGCATGCCGACCCCGAACGAACGTCCTTCACAGGGTACCGCCAGCGCCAGCGAAGCAGGACAGCCGCGCAGTCGAAGTCAGAGCGTTAGGCTCGCCCCCGTCCCCGTGCCAGAAAGCAACTGAAACGCTCCTCCGGATAATGTACTACAGCTAATTTGGGCTCTGTTCGCGCGACATTTATTTTTATTTTCCAAACCACGCGAAAACAGAGGGGAGTTTTAGACCGTGTCGAGGAGTTCTCACGCAAATAGGGGGGAGTTTTGATTTTACTCGGGGAGTTATCCTGTTTACGAGGGGAGTTATCCGGACACGAAGTCCCGCCGCGCGGGCGCGTGTCGCTTCATTCGAGTGCGCGCAAGGCACAGGAGTGTGTGACACAGTCATTGCGTCACCGCTTGTGCACGCCTGCGTCGTTCCCGTGTCTCTCAGGGTCCCCTCGCGGTGTGTGCAGCCACGAAGGCACCAGTAACAATTGTCGCGCGTGTTTCTGAAGATCTGAACCCGCGGCAGTTTCACAACAATTCAAGCGCCCTGCACTCTGCCCTACTTGGGCAGATATCGGCGCCCGGAAACGGACAGCACGCCGGCGCAGTTCCCGGCCGGCGCGCTGTAGACGGGCGTGTGCTATTTGACCGTGCGCGGCACGCCGGGGTGGTTCGTTACCCCCGCAGCCACTGGGCGCTTTTAATGCAAATATTTTCCACTGTTTGCTTTGGCCATTCATTCGAACCATCTTTCGACGCTGTACTCATAGCGCCTCCGGGCCGAGTCAACACGGCCCCGCGCGCTCCTAATACCGCACAAGGGTCGTGCGTGGGCAACTCATGGCCGCCGTGCGTCCCGGACGCCGTATTCGCAGCGCTTTGCGGAGAGGTGCGACAGTGTGTTGGAGGGCTGTATCTCATACACTTTTAGGAACCCGACTTGAGACACAGTGACATTTGTTGGCAGCTGTGCCTCCACGGGTGCACACGCCGCGAGGCGCGGCACGGACACAGGCGTGCGCTGCGGAGTTAGTGCGACACCGCTTCGCACGCGTGTGCTTTGCCCGCTCTCAACGAGCGGGACGTCGCGTGTTATAACCTCCAAACTCATCGTTGTATACAAGCAAAAACAGTAAAACACTGAGGAGTTTTTTCTTTACGAGAGCAGATTCCGACTCGAAGTCTCGCCGGCGCCGGTGCTGTGCTGCTTTCATTCGAGCGCGCGCAAGGCGTAGATTTGCCTGGCAGAGTCACAGTGACACCGCGGCTGCACGCCTGCGTCCTTCCCGCGACTGTCGGTATCCCTTCGCGGCGTGTGCACCCGTGGAGGCACAGCTGCCAACAAATGTCACTGTGTCTCAAGTCGGGTTCCTGAAAGTGTTTGAGATACAGCCCTCCAACACACTGTCGCACCTCTCCGCAAAGCGCTGCGAATACGGCGTCCGGGACGCACGGCGGCCATGAGTTGCCCACGCACGACCCTTGTGCGGTATTAGGAGCGCGCGGGGCCGTGCTGACTCGGCCCGGAGGCGCTACGAGTACAGCGTCGCACGATGGTTCGAATGAATGGCCAAAGCAAACAGTGGAAAATATTTGCATTAAAAGCGCCCGGTGGCTGCGGGGGTAACGAACCATCCCGGCGTGCCGCGCACGGCCAAAGAGCACACGCCCGTCTACAGCGCGCCGGCCGGGAACTGCGCCGGCGTGCTGTCCGTTTCCGGGCGCCGATATCTGCCCAAGTAGGGCAGAGAGCAGGGCGCTTGAATTGTTGTGAAACTGCCGCGGGTTCAGATCTTCAGAAACACGCGCGACAATTGTTACTGGTGCCTTCGTGGCTGCACACGCCGCGAGGGGACCCTGAGAGACGCGGGAACGACGCAGGCGTGCACAAGCGGTGACGCAATGACTGTGCCACACACTCCTGTGCCTTGCGCGACTCGAATGAAGCGCTACGCGGCCGCGCGGCGGGACTTCGTGTCCGGATAACTCCCCTCGTAAAAAGGATAACTCCCCTAACACGTCCGTATCTTCGGCCATATCCGTACAAAACTGAAAAACAGACGGATAATACGCTTTCCGCCACTTTTGCTCATTTAGGCGCCCTCCGATGGGCG
>Ga0307489_10001476_pt1 | contig 15483 bp, 23 predicted proteins | sample SB12metaG_FD_202247 | JGI IMG/M metagenome (GOLD analysis project Ga0307489, IMG submission 202247) | Sea-ice brine microbial communities from Beaufort Sea near Barrow, Alaska, United States - SB 1.2 | ecosystem: Environmental > Aquatic > Marine > Coastal | place: USA: Alaska | collected... | reverse complement strand
CGTGTAAAATCCGCCAGGCCGCACCGCCGGGGGCACCGCCTTGGGCGCGTCTTTGGCCTGCTTCGCTAGGCTCTGGTCTATGAAGTCCTCGGCTTCCCCATCACCCCTGGGGCAGGCGAGTGCGCGCCGAGAGTGAGAGTGAGCTCCCACGTGCCATCGAGGTGACTTTTGTCCAGCGAAAGAACATTCGGCATGGGGTTGGGAATGTTGGAGTGGTGAGGCTGGGAAGTAGAGGACGAGAGGATGAGAAGGCAGGAGGGGACAGGAGATGACAGGAGATGCGAGGAGAGGAGAGGAAGAGCGAAGAGAGGAGGGGCGAGTTGGTGGAGAGGTGAAGACGGGCGACACGAAGATGCCACCCCTGAGTTGGGAAAGGGCCGACGTAAAGTTTGCAGGTGGGCGGCGGGCGAGCGGGTCACGAAGTCACTTACTTTTTGTCATATAGGTCGAACGCCGCTCGTGATGTGCGCAAGCCACGCGCGAACACCTCCTGGGTTCTTCTGACCAGGATCCCCGAGCCACCGGTGCTGCAGGATGGCCCGTGCCCACCTAAGCAATCCACGAGGGCCCTCGAGGCGCTGGCGAGCGGCAGGCGCGAGCAGCCTCCGCTGCCGAACATGCTTGCCACCGCGTCGAGGTAGATGAGAGCGGTGCACCGTCCTCGACGTGCAAGGCGTATGCGCGCGAAACCGGCGCAGGTTCCCGTCGGAGTGCACTTGGCGAGATGGCATCTTGTGCGAAATAAAACAATCGGGGACTGCCCGCTTTCGAATGCTGACGCGAAACAACACACATCCAGGCGACCCCGTCTTTCGCGACGACACAGCGCGCGCTCCCGCCGCAACGGTCGCCCAGTCTCCCAGTCATCCAGTGACCGCATCAACAAGTCGTCCGCAATGTACGCCGCGGCGTTCGCCCCCGCGCCCGCCACCACCGCCCCTGCGCCCGCCCGGGGGAGGCGCGGCGCTCGTGGTGCCTCGTCGGGTTATGGAGGTGCCGAGCATGCTGAGGCTCCGAGACCAGTGAGACCGTCGTTGGGCAGGCCGGGCCCCACCCCTCCGGCCGCGGCGTCGTCCTCGTTGGTGTTCGAGCAGTCAGGGGGGTCGCCACGGCAGGGATATTATCGAGAATACGCACTCGACCGACGTTGATTGACGAACCGATTCCGCGCGTCTGTATTCATGAGCGTTCACAAGCAGGCGTTCTGTGGCAGTTCTGCTCCGACCTCGCGAGTTCACCCTTTAGGTGTGTCCTGCTCCGAACGGCGATTACTTGTTTCAATGAGTCTATGACCCTCCGGAGCGGCAGGCACTGTACGACTCGGCGTACGCGGGCCTGGACCGCGACGCCGGGCTGGATATATCGGAGAAAAGCCACGAGCACTTAGCCAGGGTTCCCGGCGATGGGTGGTTCTATGGTGAGGCAAAGAGGAAAAAACGTGTGTTGGCTGCCAACTGTCATGCATCCGGGCCACATGTTTCGAACAGTACGTCTGCGTCAAATGTCCTCGTGTGACGCTCGTGCCGCGCATCAACAAGCCACATGTATGCGAGCACACAATCTGACTTTATTGCCTTAAATATTCTCGGGTGGCGTGAGCATTGTGTTGCGTTAAATGTCCTCGTGTGAAGTGAGCGCTATGCCGGGTCTGGCTCTTATACACGGCGAGCTGTCGTGGGCTGGAATAAGGGAGGTGCTAACCCTGGCTGAGCCCAAGGATGGCGAGGTCTTCGTGGACATGGGCAGTGGGTTGGGAAAAGCGGTGATTGCTGCGGCGCTCACATGTCCAGCCTTCAAAACGTGCCGAGGCGTGGAGGTAGTGCCTGGCGAAAATTGCTCGCCACGTCATCAAACGCACTTTGAACCACCGTTTCTTGAGTTAAACGACATCCTATGAAGTAGAGTACTCGAACGATATGTGCGAAGCTATTTGGTGGCGCCACCGACGGCATCGTACATCATTTGCAACCCTTGTTTGATGAGTCAAATGGCATCCTTTGACGCGGCGGGCAATATGTGCCACGCTATTGGGGACGCCGCGTCATCGAGATGCATTTGGAACCCTCAAATGTTCAGTAAAAGTATATATTATGACGTGGCGGGGCAGTGTCTGCCAGGCTCTAAGTGGAGATTCTACCAGAGCTCCACCAGCAGGCGGAGGTCGCGTTGGATGCGCTGCGAATGACAATGGATGACGACTTCGCAGCCATGCCTAGCGTTGAGCTCTCCTGCGCGGACATGCTCAATGTGGACGTCAGCGACGCTGACGTCGTTTACTGCTTCGCCACGTGCTGGTCAAAGGAAGTGGTGAGTGCTGTATCGTTATTGCACATGCAGCTCTTCCTCCTCCTTCTTCTCCTCCTCCTCCTCCTCCTCCTCCTCCTCCTCCTCCTCCTCCTCCCCATAGTATACCCGCATACATGCACCTCCTTCTCCTCCTCCTCGCAGTGTATCCGCACACATGCACCCTTTCCTCCTCATGGTGTACCCGCACGGCACACACGCTCCTCCTCCTCCGCATCATCAACTCTGTTACGTGACGTGTACAATGACGAACGATCCTGTACACTCCTCTCCTCAGTTCCAAGAGCTGATGTGGAAACTTCAAACGGAGCTCAAGAGCGGCGCCCGGTTGCTCACGATAAGTAAAGCCGTGGTAGGACTGATGGATAGAGCTCACCACGTCACATGCTGCTATTCAATCTAAGAAATGAGGATTCAGAATGCGTTCGATGACGTGGCGAGCACTGTGCATCAGTCCCTAAGCCATGGATACCGCAGCAGAGGGTGCCGTATTCGCGAATTGGGGTCCGGGATACATCAGCGTACAACAGGCGCATAGCAAATGGAAGCTCGACTGCTTTTTGTATGTAAAAACATAGTAGATCGATTAATGCTCATCATGCCAAGCGCCTTGGGGCTCCATGCACGTTAGTAAAAAAGGTATTACTCCGCGCTAAAAGAACATCCTAAGAAGCAGAATCAGACTCGGACGCATGGAATCTGTCGCATTTTATTCTCAGAGTGGGGGGCGGGACTCGTCAGCATGGTATACCTCCCAGGGCGGGCAACGGCTGCACCGGTGATACACTCGCGCGCTGGAGCGTCGACAGTGTGCGCACTTGAACGTCCATATGTAACAGTTCGTGGCATTTCAGCTTCTAATTCACAACACGGAAGAAGGAAGAGGGTAACATCATCATATAAGTCATTTGTCATCAGCTATATGTGTCGCCGACGTTCCGATCACCGCCCGGCGCACGGTGGAGTGTTCTGGGGTGTTCAGCTGCGGCACTCGGCCTCAGACGGACAGAGGAAGGTTGTCGTAATATCCCTTGGTGGCGGCCGTGTCACACGTCGCCGCGATCCACGGACACCCGTGCTCCCGCGCCCACCTCAGCACGTCTAGGTGCCCGCCCTCAACGGCGTAGGTACACGTCGACACGTCCCACGAGCAGTGGTTTTCGCGCGCCCACTTCAACACCTGCAGGTGCCCGCCCCGAGCTGCGAATGAGCACGTCCCCGAGCTCCACGGGCAGCCGTGCGCCCGCGCCCACTGCAACACGTGCAGGCGCCCGTTCCGAGCCGCGTGAGAACAACGTGTTGGACGAGTCCCACGGGCACCCATGCTCGTGTGCCCATCTCAGCACTGCCAGGTGTCCTCCCCGAGCGGCGTACACACACGTTAACGCGCCCCACTCGCACCCGTGCTCCCGCGCACACTTCAGCACCGCCAGGTGCCCGCCCTGGGCCGCGGCCAACACACTGACGAGTCCCACGGGCAACGGCGCTCCCAAGCCCACTTCAGCACCTCCAGGTGCCCGCCGTCGGCCGCGTACGAACAAACGGACGCGTTCCACGGGCAACCCCCCGCCTTAGCCCAAGCAAGCCGCTCGACGGACCCGACGAAGTTCCAGACTCTGAGGATCAGCGGCCCTTCCCCGGCGCCCTCGTCGTCGCTATCGTCGCCATCGTCGTCGCTCGCCTCCGCTGCTTGCGGCACGCCGAAGGCCACCAACGCAGCGCGGCAAGCGCGGTTCGCCTGCCCGAACAAGACGACATCCGTGGGGTCTAGTTGGGACAGCACCTCCGCCGCGAGGACCTCGGGCAGCTTCTCGAGCAGCCCCCCGAGCAGCGGCGACGGGTAGGTTATCAACCCTAGTTCCCGCAGCCTGAGCAACAACTCGTCCTCCCCAAACTCGGCCGCTCCCAGAAGCTCAGCGAGAACACCCAGGGGGCGCACGACGTAGCGGTCCGGAGGGCGATCGGCCGGGGCAGCGGCGGCGGCGGGGTGGACTTGCATGGCGGAAGCAAGGTACGGAGTGGTGTGGGGCTCGGCGGCGGTGGCTGTGGCGCGTGCGGGTGCGGGGAGGCGGCTCTTTACTTCAAAAGCAACAGGCCGGCCGGGCATGTTGCGACCGACCTTTCTGAAGGCACAGCGGCGACGGCGGGCTTGGTCAGGATCTCTGGATCTGACGACTGCTGAGAGGAAGGAGGAGGGCTGTCCCTCAGGGTTGCCGTCGTTGTTGATGTTGCTGGCCACTCGTGCGGCGCGCGTGTTGCGGGGCCACGCTGTAACCACTCCACCAAACTACGGGACGATGACCTCTTTCGACGGTGACCGCGCCGCCGCCGCCATGGCCGCCGCGCGCGCCGCCGGCGAGACCGTCGTATTCCAGTCCTGCGCGCACTGCAGCAAGCCCCCCGCCCCGGGAAGTAAGCTGCGGAACTGCAAAGGCTGCCTCACGGTGTGTCATTGCACTGTAGAGTGTCAGCGCGCCCACTGGCCGATGCATAAGCGGGTGTGCGCGGAGCGCGGCAAGGACCACGAGGAGTACCTTGCCGAGCGACACGCCAGAGGTTTGGGCAGTGCCTCCCGGGCCAACAGGGCTCTCAAGGACTGGTACTCGTCGGTTCCAGATCTGATGATGAGGACCATGTACCAGGTAGGGCCTGGCAGATATTCATGCCACGTCATAGGTGACCGTTTGACTCAATAAACGAGGATTTATAATGCGTTGGATGACGTGGTGACTGGCGAAAATTCTGTGCCAGGCCCTTGTAATAGGCGTGGCAACACCGCCGCGAGACCCCACTCATTCACGTGCAGACCTCCCCCGGCGGCGCCGACTCTCTCTCGCCGCGTGTCACGGTGGTACCGCGGAGCTTGTGGGAGGCGGGACACTTCGGTCCCGCCGAGCCTGCCGCAAACGCAAAGCACCTGCGCAGTTATTTCGACAGCGGCGAGTTCATCCCTGAGCGTGACTTTTTGGTTCTACTCGAAACACACCACCCGGGCAGGGGCTGATGAATATTGCTTGCCACGTCGCCAAACGCAATTTTCATTTTTTAACCCTACTCATTTCTTGAGTAAACTGCCAATCTATGACGTGGCGAGCAATGTTCGTCGGTCCCTGTACTCGGGAGCCGAAGATTGGCCGTGTCTTGAGCAAGAGATGCACTTCATGAACAACATGGTAGGTCGGTGCAGGTTGACCCTATCTCACCCACGTTGAACGCGCCTGGATCTGAGCGCTTGAAACTATAATTTGATGACGCGCTTTCAAACTTAGCCACAAAATTCAACTTGCGCCACTACAATGTGGATGCCGTGGCGGCGCACCATGCGATCGTGTCGGCGAACACGGCAGGGGCTTCCACTCGTCCACTGTTTGGCTTAACGTAAGCACCGTTTGTGGGATACGCCGGCTGGTTCAGTGACGCAGCAACAAAAGCAGCTCAGGTTGAGCTGAGAAGTGGACGAGTGTCAGCCCCTGGAGCACGGTGGATGCGCAGAACGCGGCCGCGGCTCAGGCTGAAGCGTACCTCGAGAGAACGCCGGCCTCCGCCATGGTAGGGCGGTGCAGGTTGACTCTATCAAACCCACGCTGAAAGCGCCTGGAACTACGCGCTTGAAACTAGAATATGATAAACTGCTTTCAATATTGCTTCAGTTTCGCTTTCAAATTCAACTTGCGCCGGTACACCATGGTGGATGCCATCGCCGCCGACTACTACGAGAAGCTCAAGAAATTCGTCGAAGTCGACGCACGCATGAAGGCAACTGGATTCAGCCGGCAGGTCCGTCTCAAGGTCGGGCGGTGCAGGTAATTATACCACAGGTTGACCCTGGGTTGACCCCAGGTTAACCCCAGGATGACCCCAGGTTGACCCCAGGTTGACCTCAAGTTGACCTTGGGGTTGGCCCCAGGTTGACCCCGGGTTGACCCCAGGATGATCCCTGATTGACCTCGGGTTGACACCAGGTTGACCCCAGGTTGACCCTGGGTTGACCGCGCCTGGTTCCAGCGCTTGCAGCTGCACTGTGATGAAGAGCTTTCAAACTTTGCTTTCAGTTTCAACTTGCGCCGCTACATGAATGGGCTCCGCGGCGCGGCTCACCTCCACGGCCGCGAGGGCACCATCGTCATGCGCGCGGCCGCCGACCCAGAGCGGGTCGTCGTTTGTATCACTGACGGCACGGAGGTAACGCCCACAGATGTTAAACTCACTCGCCTGATGCATCGGCTACAGTAAAGATGGGGGTGACATTGAGGAGACCCCTACTTAGAGCACCAATTAGCTCTTCACTCGTAGCTGACATGCCTGCACCCCAATCTGCAAAAAAAACGAACGATTTATCGACTAACGCAATGTCCGCCTCAATACGCGCAGGTGAGCGTCAAGCCCGAGAACTTCGACTACATTTCCATCGCGGAGCTGGAGCGGCCCAGGTCCGCGTGGAGGTTGCCAACTATGAGCCCATCTGCGCATCACAGCCGGTTATACATCTCAAGCACGTCTCGTCTTGTACGTCTTGTCTTGTCAGTCCTGTCAGTCTTGTTAATCTCGTCTATAACTAGAATAACGAATAGACACTAACACCGGATGTCGAAAATAAGCCACATCAGCGGAAAGGAACACATACCATGATGGAAGTGCGGTTTCCACCACGAGGTAAATTACAAAACTTCGGGAATACCTAGCTGTTACGCGCTTCGCGACGCCACCTCCGCCGCCTCGGCCCAGCCTCGCCTCGCCTCCCCCGCCTTGCCCACGTGCGCCGCGTCCAGCTGCTCTTCCAACACGCGCACTTGCTCTCTCAAAGCACTTTCCTCATCCACATGCCCACACGCATTTGTCTTTCTCTTCGTCTGCCTCGATGAAGCTTCAGTACTCGTCGAGGGGCGTGCGCCATCAGCAATCACGGGGCTTCCATTACTGCTCATTCCCCCGTGATGGTGTTCCGGACGTACTGTACTGTCCATGGTAGAGCTACTGTCCACCTCATCCACAATCTCCTCTACTATGTCGTCCAGATGTCCAAACGTCCCTGAGCTCGTCGCTGCGTCTCCCTGTGACCCCGCCGTCTGATACGCACTTTCATCGCCCTCGGAATCGAAGGCCACATGGCTCCGGATGGTAGGGCCGGTGAGATGTAGCTCGCTGCGTCACAAGATGCAACTCAGCTCCAGAAACAATGGTTTGAAATACGTTTGATGACGTGGCGAGCAAGATCTTAGAGGCCCTACTGGGTGACACCCCCAGATGCCGGAGTGACCAGACCCGGTGACCCCGTGTTTTTCGCCGCCGCCGCGGGCTCTCCTTCGACCGCTGATGTGCGGGGGGTCAAGGGCGCCCCTGCTGAGGGTGCTGGCGATGCGTCCGCTGCTGCCGTCGCAACCAACCCACGAATTGCCGCGCATGTCACCAACGTGTCCACGTCGTTTTTTACAGGCTGCGCGCCTGACGCTGCAACGTGGGCTGCGGAAGGGAGCGGGAGAGGGTCCTCACAACCTGGGCACCTCGCCGGAACCTTGACGCACCTCGCTGGATGTACACGAGAGTAAATTGTTTGCGAAAACTCTTTGTCGCACGTCTTGTACTCGTAAAGTGTCTCCCCGTCATCCGACATTTGCACCTCTACTCGTACTACAGACTTGCACTTCCACAACACTGGATGTCTGCTGTCACCATGCCCCCACGTGTCAATTCCCTTCCACCCTCCTCGCCGTGTCTTGTACTCTTCGTTGTTTCTCACCCCGTGCCATTCGTCGGCCAATCTCAGACCCAACTCCCCGCCTGTTTCGCTAGCACACCAAACTCCGAATTTTGGCATCGTTAAAACTTAAAGCGGGCTCCAAGATGGCTAACCAAGGTCCTTTGCCTGTCAGCCAGTACGCGCCCCTCCGGCCCCTCAGGACTCGACGGGACACCTGTGCGGCGTTAGTGTCGGGCGGCTTGGCGACAAGCCGTCCTCAGGTGAGCAGCAGCGGCGATGTATTTCTTGTTCCCAAAATGGTGAAGGGGTGCCGACGTTGCCGACGCGCAGCTCTGAAGACCGTGCTGGCAGAAATGTCTCAAAACGTGTCCTTCCCAACACATTTTTTCCCATTTCTCATTCTAAACCGTGTTTTCATCAGTCAATGCCTCCGTTGATGCCTTCGTTCGATGATTTGAAGACTTTCTGCCGGGACCCACTCCGAAAAAACGCTCGCGTGTCACTTTCTGCCGGTCTCCACTGCCACCACTGCCACCACCACTGCCACCTCCCATTAACATCCATCAGATTTTCCACTGAGCGTGCCACGCAGTGCCACTTGTGGACACTTACCGGTTGCGAGGCGGCATTGAGGCATCTATTTCTGTTGCATGTGTGGCAGACCGTTGCGCGTTCGCTCCGTCACTGTCAGACTGTAACCTTGGTTGTGATTTGTGAATGAAAATGTTCCTTGTATTTGAATCTGACTCCCTGCGCTTCTCGGATTATTCACGCCTCCCCCCTGTGCCGTCATTGTCGCCGTCGGAGGAGGAGGAGGAGGAGTTTAAGCAGGAGGAGGTGGAGCAGGAGGAGAAGGATAGGTTTCAGCATGAGGAGGGGGAGGAGAAGAGGAGAAGTTAAGCAGGAGGAGGTGGAGGACAACGGTGTGGTGAACACCAGTGTGGATGAGGAGTGTTATATGACCAAAGTCAGTCCGAATCGATCACACTGCATGGAGCCACTGCGAAGGCGTGTGTGTTTTATATGGGGCGCGGCGGCGAACGGGAAGGACGCATATGGAAGCTCGACTGCTTTCTCTATGTAAAAAAATAGTGTTACCCCGTGCTACAGGTATGACAATAAATTCCTAGGACCCAGAATATGAATCGGACGAGGAGCGCTTTGACTTCTTACTGCTCTTCTCGCTCTTGTGTTTCTTACTGTTTTTTCTCCTGTTTGTAGGGGCGCAAGTTGAAATCGAAAGCAAATCTAGAAAGTGGTTCATAATAGTTCAAGCTGCAACAGCTGAAAGCAAGCACGGGCAAACCCGGGTTCAACCTGGGTACGCGAGGGCCAGGGCGAAAGCCTGGTGACTCTTGATACAGGAGGAAGAGTATCTCTCAACCTGGGTTCAACCTGGGTTCAACCTGGGTTCAACCTGGGTTCGACCTGGGTTCGACCTGGGTTCAAGATTGATCTAATCTGGGTTCACCCTGGATTGAACCTGGGTTCAACCTGGGTTCAACCTTTGTTCAACGTGCACCGCCGTACCTCTTTTTCTCCTCCTTCTCCTCCTTCTTCCGGCCCTTGTTGTAGCGGCGCAAGTTGAAATTGAAAGCGCATTTTGAGGGCGCTTCATCATATTATAGTTTCAAGAGATAAGTCCCAGGCGCTTTCAACATGTGTTTCACAGGGTCAACCTGCACCGCCCTACCTTGTCGTCCTTCCGCTTCCGTTTCTTCTCCTCCAGCGCCCGCGACTCCTCCGCCAGCTCCAAGGGGCTTGAACTCATCCACATCTATGGATCACCTTAAACTCAGTCTCCGCTTTCGGAAACGTAGGGTCTGAAGGCCCTCATATGATTGGGCGAGAGGAACCGCGGTATCCTCTCGCTCAATCATATGAGGGCGGGTTCCTCTCGACCAATCATATGAGGGCCTTCAGACCCTACGTTTCCGAAAGCGGAGACAGGGTTTAAGCACTCCGTGCGGGATATACCAGGTGGCGTCAGTCTGCCAGTGACAAAAAAACAGCTCAGCTTGAGCTGAATGTCCACTTCCACTTCTCGTCTCAATATTACACGCTCTTCGTTGGTTACGCTGGGTGGCTTCAGTATGTCAGTGACGACAGCGGGTCAGGTCGAGCTAAAGATTGGACGAGGGTTAATCCTAATACTCGTCCACCTTTCGGCTCAAGGTTACACACCTTTTGTGGGATACGCTGGGTGGCGTCAGTATTGTCAGTGACAAAAGCGGCTCAGGTTGAGCTAATAAATGGACGATTGTAAACCCCTGCCAGCTCCCGGCCCAGCTCCACATCGAACTCCTTGTCCGCTACCCCGCCGGTGGGCGGAATGGGAGCGGTGCGGGCGCCCAGCCAGCAGGATCATTGAAAACAAGCACTCGAACCGATATCGGAACACGACTCACCTTCAGGATGAATGCTCATACAGACGTGCGGACCCGGCTCGTCGATTCAACGTCGGTCGAGTGCTTGTTCTCAGTAGTCCCCATGGAGGGTCATTGCGAACAAGCACTCGAACCGAGATCGGAAGATGTACTGGTGTTACCTTGATCGTGGATACTTATACAGACGCACGGAGAAGGAGGAGGACATCCAAAGCCGGTCGAGTGCTTGTTCTCAATAAACCCTGGAGGAGGATGAGGAGGAGGAGGAGGACATTCAAAGTCGGTCGAGTGCTTGTTCTCAATAACCCCCCCCTGCCTGGGTTGTGGGCTCCCGCGCTATGTGAACCACCCCCCTCCCGTCCGACCTCCCGTCCGACGCACCCGCCCTCACCTCTCCCGCCTCCAGCGCCGGACCTCCTCCTGCTCCTCGACTCCCAGGCGACCGCGCCGGGGGAGCGATCGCCTTGCGAGCCAGCGGCCTCTTGCACGCCTCCGGATGTTTCTCCTTGATGTAGCGGCGTATGTTATATTTGAAAGCACAGTTTGAAAGCAGTTCAACAACATATTTTAGCTGAAAGCGGTTCATCATATTCAAGCTGAAACCAAACGCGGTCAACCTGGGGTCAACTTGGGGTTAACCTCGGGTCAAGCCTGAGGTCAACCTGCACCGCCTCACCTTGAGCGTTGCCAAGTACTTTCTCGCATTTTCATCCGTCGGGTCGATCTCCAGCGCCGTCTCAAAGTCCGACGCCGCGCAGGAGTGTCATTGAGACAAGAACTCGATCGATGTTGACACATGACTTACCATGAGTGTGAATGTTCAAACAGATGCGCGGAGTGTACCGTTACGGAGGAGGAGGAGACTCAACGGCGGTCGAGTGCCTGTTCATACAGACGCGCATAGTAGGAGGAGGAGGAGGAGGAGGATGAGGAGGAGGCGGAGGAGGAAGAGTATATTCAACACCGGTGGAGTGCTTGTTCTCAATAACCCCCCTTGCCGCGTCGCGAAACCGGCTCTGGTTGGCCAGCGCCGCGCCGCGCGCCACGTACGCGTCCTTGTGCCTTGGGTCTAGCTCCAGCGCCTGCTCGTAGCACTTCAGCGCCGTGGCGTATGGGCTTACACTCGTTGACTTATCACATCAACCTCAGACGGATTTGGGTCACTGCAACACCGAAAGCACCCAGCGTATCCAACCGACGGCGCTTACGTTGAACCGACATGTGGAAGAGTGTACCACCAAGCCAACTTATGCCAGACCACCCAAGTCATCATTCAAACTCACGCGCAACCACCCGACTTGCCGATCGAACTCAAGTCCACACGCCCAATGCGTCACTGAAAGTGTCACTGAACCACCCGAGTGGACGAGTGTAAGACCCCGCCGTGGCATAATCGCCCCCCTTGGCATGCGACACCCCCCGCCGTACGCTCTCCATCGCCCACGCGCCCCGCACCTCTGCCTTCACGTCCTCCTGGCAGGGTCTCACATATATTGCTCGCCACGTCATGGGACGATCAGTGACTCAAGCCACAGAAGTCCAACATGCGATTGATGATGTGGCGAGCAACGTCTGTCAGTCCCTACATCTAGAAACTCGCGTAAACGCGCCGCGTCCTCGGGTTCGCGCGTACCGCCACCCACCACCGACCAGACGTCATTAAGCTTGAACGCCCGATGCATCGCGTCCAGAGAATGCGGGCTGCCGAAATCGCAGTCCCGCTCTAATTGGTGCAGGTACGGTGTTGGGGCGTTTCGAACCCGCTCTGTTTCCCAGTCCTCGGCCGACGGACCCGGCGGCGGGGACAGGCCCGCCTTACCGAGCGCGGGCACTGAGCCCTCGCCTCGAGCGGTTTCAGGGGGCTGAAGCGAGCCCCAGTCGCCCTTGACGTAAGGCCGGACAATCAGTTGGTGCCACGACATGATCCACATTTCATATTCATATCCTTGTTTCGTGAGTTGGATGAAATAACATGACATGGCAAGCATAACCTGTCAGGCTCTCTTGTGTCAAATGGAATCACATGACATGGCGAGCATTATCTGTCAGGCCCAACCTTGAAGGGCGGGAACAGGTCCTCCCGATGCGGCAGCCGCGAAGTTTTCATGCTGAGCGTGATGAGCCCCGAGCTTGGAATCACCGCCAATACCGTGGCGAGCACCGGGGTCCCCACTGGGTAGTCCACGGGGAGGACGGGAAACGCCCCGTCTCGCGCCTCGGAGGAGGGTCGTTGAGAACAAGCACTCGACCGACATCGGAGCATAACTTACCTGCAGGGTGAATGATCATATGGATGCGCGGAGGAGGAGTCGATTCAACGTCGGCGAGGTGCATGTTAACAATGACCTCCCTGCCTCGGCGTGAGCGCACTGCCCTGCGATCTGCTCATTGCGGGCGAAAGTCCACCGCTTCGGGCCTGGCATATAATGCATGCCACGTCATCCACCACACTTCAAACCCTCATTTCATGAGTGACATCGCATCCTATGACGTGGCGAACAACGACGCCAGGCCCTACCACCGCTTCGGCCGATGGCTAGCCTTGTCGCACGCCACCACCCTCAATATCTCCATCACCAGGAGATGCGGGCGGCTCGCCACCACGTACCCCCACACGACTGACCCTGGGGTCACGCGCGCGTACGCTGCCTGACGGGAGGGTCGTTGCGAACAAGCACTCGACTGAGATCGGAGCATGACTTATCTTGATTGTGAACGATCATACAGACATGCGGAGCAGGCGGAGGTGAAGAGTTGAGGAGGGGAGGAGGTGAGGAGGTACGGAGGAGGAGGAGGAGGAGGAGGAGGAGGAGGCGGAATAGGAATAGGAGGAGAGGAGGAAAAGTCATCGATTCAAGGTCGGTCGAGTGCTTGTTCTCAATAACCCCCCTACCTGCCGCGCCGGCGCGCCGGCCAGCTCCTCGGCGGACGGACCCTCGTCACCGGGCCGCGAGACGCCCGGGAGCCAGGGTTCCGACAGCAACCGTGCCGGCGGTGGTGGTGAGAGTTGGCGTCACCTCGGCGCTCGTTGGTGGACACCGACCCACGTATGGGATTTAGCATGTGTACCCCAAATGTCGCGCGCACGTCGCATTTACGCGCTGGATCCACGGAACCGATCGCGTGGCCATGCGCGGGCTGTCGATCGCCCTATCGTTCCCTCGCAGCGGCCAAACGTACAGCGGCGTATATCGACCGTCTCTTCGTTTCTCTCACAATTTCGGCACCTTCCCATCCGGTAAATACTTGTGTGCCTGCTGCTGATCAAACGCAAAGAGAAGCGAAGCACTTACCTGATAGAAGTGCTCCAAGCTCGGAATGCGCGCGAAGCCCCAGCCCGGCGGCTCGCGCGCTCTGCGGTTTTCGTCTACAACGCCGCTCACTCCCGCCGCCGCCACGATGCGCTCCTTGCTCGTCGCGTCGAGCTCCGCCACACGCCTCCATAGCGGCTGGGCCATTGGCTCGATGTTGACGGCCAGTCGGGCGCCGCCGTCGCGAGGTGGGGACGACTACCGACCACAGCGCGTACCGGTGATGCGCGCGTACTGGTATCGTTTTCGCACTGCGTGTATCGTCCTCCGCGCCTCCGCCTGTGAGGAAGCGCCGTCCAAGAGCGACAGGTGCAATTCCCTCCGAAGCAAAATGCGTGGCGCTCGCGCGTGGCGGTCGCTAGTGCCTGGTCTGCTCTGTAGTACGGATCTTAATTTGTAGTACCGTCTGACTTTTGGCCAAATCACCGCAACACATTTGACTTTTGGCCAGATCACCAAACTCCGACCGTACTACATGTAGTACGAAGTACTACATTTAGTACGGAGTACAGACCAGGCACTAGGAAGCGAGTTTCCACAAACCCTCCCCCTCAGAACTCATTCGTGCCGAGCACCACGCAGCGCCCACGAGAGCTGCAGCCACCAGCCGTATGCCGGGCCGCGGAGCAAGTCACCGCAACAGATAGACAGAGCCGGCGCCGCGTTTGGAGACCCTGCGTCGATATACAGCTGTTCGCGGTGCAGGGTGGCACCCATCCGTTTATACAGTCGTAGCTAAGGACGACGGCCTTCGCGCCCCGTCGCACCTCGCACCGCCAGCATGGCTCCCAAGACGAGCTTCTCGCTGATGCGGAAGCAGACCCCGTTCCAGAAGCACAAGGACGCGGAGGAGACGAAGCGAAAGGTGACTCCTTGCGCCCCCCGCGCGCTCGACACCGGGTTGCGTCTCTACCATCGGCAAAACGCGTCTCTACCAATCGGCAAAAGGAGCTGCCAAATTGTGCATCCGTAGCCATGTTGTGAGAGAACTCCGTGCGTGAAAGAAGTGATATACGGCGGGTTGGATCCGAGGTACACCATGCGCTCACTTTTGGGCGACGCCGTGTTAGGCGAAGTGGTGGAGGCGAGTATGCACAGAGTGATAGCGCAGGGTGATGAGTTCATCGTGCTTCAGATCCATCGGCTGACTCGGCCACGTACAACAACCTGTATGGTGCGTCTTCCTTTTCTCTTCTCGCTCCGCAGCGCGCGGACGAGGAAGCGGCGCGGATGTACGATGAGTTCGCGTTGGACTTCGCGGACGAGACAAAATCCAAGGGCATGGCGTTCGTCAGCGCGGGGCTGGCGGGCACGCGGCCGGGGCAGGGTGGTCACCTGTTACTGTAAACGAGCACTCGACCGACGTTGAATTTCCTCCTCCTCTTCCTCCTCCTCCTCCTGCTACTCCTTCTCCTCCTCTGCGCGTCGGTACGAGGAGGTCATTGAGAACAAGCACTCGACCGACGTAATCTCCTCCTCCTCCTCCTCCTCCTCCTCCTCTACTCCTCCTACCCCTCCTACTACTCCTCCTCCTCCTCCTCCTCCTGCTCCTCCTCCTCCTCCTCCCCCCCTCCTCCTCCTCCGTACACTCCGTATACACCGCGCGTATGTATGAGCTAACACTCGCACCCTGAAGGTGAGCCATGCTCCGATCTCGGTCGAGTGCTTGTTCTCAAGACCCTGCTGTGGGGGACGAGGCGAGCGACCCCAAGCGCGGCAAGGTTTGGGCGCCGTCGTTCGTGCCCCCGGGGATGGCGGCGTCCATATCAGGGATGTCCCCCGG
>Ga0307489_10001475_pt1 | contig 15485 bp, 22 predicted proteins | sample SB12metaG_FD_202247 | JGI IMG/M metagenome (GOLD analysis project Ga0307489, IMG submission 202247) | Sea-ice brine microbial communities from Beaufort Sea near Barrow, Alaska, United States - SB 1.2 | ecosystem: Environmental > Aquatic > Marine > Coastal | place: USA: Alaska | collected... | reverse complement strand
CGATGCCGCGAGCGCCGCGGTCGCCGCCGCGCTGGCCGGGGTCAACGCGACCGTCGTAAGGCCACCGACGTCATTCGTTGTTTTTTTCTGGCCCGAGTACCCCGAGTACCCCGAATGAATGCCCCGAGAGACTTTGCTTGTATTCACTCTCTCGCGAGTGTGTCGCGACTCTGCTCCAAGGTGGCGTACGGCGGCACGGGCACGGGCAAGTCGCATCTGCTCTGTGGGGACCTGACCTGCGTGGAAGGCAGGGGTCTGATCCCGCGCGCGCTGGCGCACATCTTCAGCCAGCTGAACGGCGGCGGCGGGGAGAGCGGCTGCGCGTCGGTGCACGTCACGTACGTCGACGTGCGCGGCGAGAACGTCACGGACCTGCTGCGCGCGGGCGCACTCGTCGGCGGCGTCGCCATCCACGACGCCGCCGCCGACGACCTCGGAAACTGCGGCGGCTCCGCATTCCCGTATCGGCACAGCCTGCGGGGCGCGACGCGCGTGCGTGTGGCTGACGAGGAAGCCGCGTTCGGCCTCATGCTCGCCGCCGAGGCCAACCGCGCCGCCGCCGCCGCTGAGCGCGGCGTCGCGCCGGACCAGGGCACCACCGTCTTCACGCTGCACCTCGACATCCCGCGCCGCGGCGGCGGCGGCGGCGGCGGCGGCGTTTCGTCCAAGCTCCACTTCGTGGAGTGCGCGGCGGCGGAGCGAGCAGCGGCGCGTAAAGGCGGCCCAGATCCTTGTGCGCTGGCCGGCACTGCGCCGGAGCTTGACCAGCTGCTGGCCGTGCTCGGGTCGCGGTCCACGGCGGAGACGGGTGGGGCGCGCTGCGGGCTGACGCGCCTGCTGCGCGACTCTGTGGGCGCCGCCGCCGCGACCGTCGTCGTCGCCACGTGCTCCGGCGAGTCGGCGAGGCACGTGGAGCAGACGGCGCGCACGTGCGCCGCCGTGAGACGAGTGGCGGCGGCGGCCTCGGCGGCGGCGGCGGCGGATGCCAACGCCAACAGCGCGCCCACCGCAGCGCTGTCGCGGCAGCGCAGCAGCGGCAGGCTGGAGCCGCACCCGACCACCAGCACCAGCTTCAGCAAAGTTTTCACGACTAGGCAGTGGCGGCAGACGACGCTGATCGAGACCGGCCCGTGTCCGCCCCCCCGGCTCCCGGCGTCGTCCTTCGTGTCCCAGGCGGAGTCTCAGGCGGTCTACACGGCCCGACTGACAAAGGGAAAGCGCGGAACCACCAGGGCGGCGTCGGCAACCGGTGGAAGGCGCGTGGGCTCGGCGCTCCGATGTGGCAGCGCCAGCGTTGACGACGAGGTGGCGGCGGCGGCGGCGGCGACTTCGAGTGCTGCTACCACCTCGGCTGCTCGCGGCGCTGCCCCCTGGCTCGCGCGCCAGCCCCCCACGGGCCCCCAGCGCCCCGCCTCCACCCTGGGGTTCTGTAACGACGACGATGAGTACAAACCCAGGTCCCCCCTCCCTGCGACTCCCGCCAGCCCCGTCACCCCCGCCGCCGCCGCCCCCTCCTCCGCCGCCGGGGCTTCAGCTTCTTCAGGTTCCAGACCGTCCATCCCGAGGCTCGCGCTGGGTGGCATCACGACGCCCTCAGCCGGCGGCGTGAGCAGCAGCGGCGGCGGTGGAGCCGCGGCGGTGGCCAGGAGGGGGTCGCGCTTATCATCGGTCGGGCACTCGATGGCCCGGGAGGCTTCGCGATCAGGCGGGGCCGGGGCCGCCTCAACCTCAACTTCCGCGTCGACATCGGGGCGGAAAGCATGGGGTAGCTACAGCGGAGTGTCACCCGCTGGATGTGACGCCGCTATGCGGCCGCTGGACCTGTGCGGCGGCGGCGGCGGCGGCAGCGGCGGCGGCGGCGGCGGCGGCGGGCGCACGGCCTCAGGGTCGCCCGCCCCCGGGGTAGGGCCTGCCAGATATTGCCCGCCACGTCATCGACACGTTTGTTTACATCCTCGTTTCTTGAGTTGAATGGCAGCCTATGACGTGGCGAGCAATACCTGGCAGACCGTGACCAAGGGCGGCGGGCTCGGCCTCCCGCGGCGACAAGGGCGCGGAGCGCGAGCGGCGGGTGGCGGAGCGGTCGGAGCAGCGCGCCGCTATGGCCGCGCACGGCGCCGCCACCCCGCGCCGCGCCGCGTGGCTCGCTACCAAGGCCGACCGCGCCAACAAGGCCGCCACGGCCAAGGTAGGGCGGTGCAGGTTGACCTTATGAGACCCATGTTGGAACCGCCTGGACCTAAGTGCTTGAAACCAAATTATGATTTACTGCTTTCAACTTTTGCTTTCAAATCCAACTTGCGCCGCTACACCAAGGCGCGGCAGGCGCGGCAGGACCTGGAATGGATTGAGGCGGCGCGGCTGCGGCAGCTCTCGCGGCAGCGGCAGCACGAGAAGTCGCTCCGCACGCACCAGCGCACCATGCAAGTGGTCAAGGCGGAGTCCTGGCAGAGGGAGCTGGAGGTAGAGATCGCGGGGGAGAAGGGGCGGGTCATCTCGAAGCGCGTGTTGGACGGGGTACTAGAAGCGGACCGCCCGCCGCTGGAGGCCCTCGATGCGTTGTCGCTGGGGGACCGGGTGAAGTACAGCACGGAGGCAGGGGCTTACACTCGTTCACTTTTCAGCTCAACTTGAGCCGTGTCTGACACACAAAGACACCCTACACACCCTAAACACCCCCTTGACACGGGCTACACAACACCTAGGCGCACCCCCTATCCCATAAACAGCGCTCAAGTTGAGCTGAAAAGTGAACGAGTGTAAGCCCCTGCACGGAGGCGGGCAAGCAGGGCGGGCGCGGGCGCAGCACGCCGCTGCCGCGTGCGGCGGCGGCGCTCCACTTGGACGCGCTCATGGCGGCCACGGCGGAGGAGCTGGTGCACTCCTTCAAACCGTTGGCGCTCGCCGCGATCATTTAGCTTTGCCGGCCCGTGCCGCGATGCAAATCCTCTAAATACAGTAGAACGTGATCCAATAGAGCTAGGGATGTTAACAATAACCTTTTAACTTAAGTGTGATATTTTGTGTAATACTTGAATCTGTATACGCTTACAGACTGTGTCTTCTTTTTGTAGCTAGAGCGGTCATACCTTGAAGGTAACGCTTCAGTGTTCGGTCCCTGGTCGAAAGCAGGACGTTATATCTCTGTCTCACAGCTGCCACCCTCTCACGCCACGGGGGCAGGGCAACCGCCTGGTGCCTACTCAATCACGCGGAAGCGTCTCTCTCTTTTTCTCTCGCTCACGCCACTGTGATGTCCACCACACTGTACAGCACAGAGAGTGTCACCCACAGCACAGTGGCGGCAACGACGTTGCCGCCGGCTCCGGGCCCGGACTGCCGCGTATCGAAGGCCCCGGGATGCCACCCCGTGTGCCGCGCCGCCAGTGCGAACGCGCTGGCGGGGGAGAGTGTCAGTGAGGAGTAGGCCAGCCCGACCCCGCGCCCACCCGCCGCGAGCCCATCAGGCTCCGCCGCCGCCGCCGCCAACGCCGGCGTGGGCGCCGCCGCACTCGCCGGCATGATGTGGCCGGCGGCGGCGGAGCGCTGCAGCAGCGCCACGTCAGCGCGCAGGTCGGTCGCCGCCGCGTGCGCCGCCGCCCAGGGCCTCGCAGATGTTGCTCGCCACGTCATGGGATAGAATTTAAGTCAAGAAACGAGGGTCAAACCGCGTTTGATGATGTGGCGAGCAACATCTGTGATGCCCTACCGCCGCCAGCTGCGCGCGGACGGCGTCCAGCTCCCCGCGCAGCGCCGCCGCCGCCGCCTCGCTTATCCCGCCGCTCAGGGCCCGATGCACGCTGCCCGCCACGTCATCGGACGTCATCTAACTCGATAAAAGAGGATTCAAACTGTGTTGGGTGACGTCGGTGGCGAGCAATAATAACTCGGCCCCGCCGCCGCTGGCAATGGTGTTGCACACGGGGCGCGTCACCACGCGCGAAGGGCAGGCTAACGACGCTCGCCACGTCACATGTTGATCAGGCCAGGTAAATACTGTTCGCGGAGCCATAGGATGCCATTTGACCGCATAAACGAGGGTCATAACGTTGTGGATGACGTGGCGAGCATTGTGTACTCATTTAAACTCGGCCTCGCCATGCGCTTGGCGCGGGCGCCGAAGCGCAGCGTGGACAGCGTCTCCTGCACGTTGACGGCGCTGGGGCTGAGGCACATGACGAGCGTGGTGCGGCTGTTGCCCCCCAACGCCTCATGCTAGGGCCCGGCAGATATTGCCCGCCACGTCATTCAACGCATTTTGAACCCTCGTCTCTAGAGCGAAATGACATACTGTGACGTGACGAGTAATATCTGCCAGGTCCTACCTCCTGCAGCACGCGCGTGAGCTTGCTGTCGCGGTACGGCACGTGCGCGGCGGCGGCGGCGGCGGCGGCGGCGCCAGCTGTGGTGCCCCCGGCGGTGACAGCTGGCACGGCCGCGCCGGACGGGTTCAAGGTGGACGCGCCGCGCGCTAGGGACCGGCATGTATTGCTCGCCACGCCGTATGACGCCGTATGATTCAAGCAACGAGGGCTCAATTGCGTTGTATGACGAGGCGCGGTGGGTGGCAACATCTGTGAGGGCGCACCGTGCCCGGCGCGCTCCGCCGCCGTCTCCGCCCCGGTCAGCGCGGCGATCACGTTGCCGAGGGCGCTCAGCGACCGGTTGATGCCGCACGCCTCGTCCAGCCGAGACCCGCTCGCGTCGGATCGCTTCACCTTCTCGCACCCCGCGAGGTCCCCGCGCCAGGGCCCGTCATATACATGATGCTCTCCAACGGGCTCCAGTCGTTGCGTTGTAGGATGACGTTACAACACAGTACACGAGGGTTGGACGTTGGAGTCTGGTTGAACGGTGGACGACGCGGCAGGGCGTGCTGTCAACCTGGGGACCAACCACAAGGTAGAGCTTGGAGACGTGCGCTGCGGTCTCCAGGCACAGGATGATGATGAGATGCGAGCGAGAGGAGTCCGAGTTGAGCGTGGTGGAGCCTGCGATAAGGGGGGAAAACACAGCTGGCGTCACCACTACCCACAAGAAGAAGACGGCGCTCGGCGTATCGGAGGCGCTGATGCACGCACCCGTCGCGCGGCGCGCTTGGGCCGCCGCGAGCAGCGCCTCGACGTCCACGCCCTCGCGCACGTTGAGCTCCGTGGCGCCGCGCATCCAGACGCCGCGGCGCTTGTCCTCCACGACCTGTAGCGAGGCGTGGGTGCCGCCAGGGCCGCCGGCCGAGGCGGGGCACATGAGGTCGCGCAGCTTCTCCTGGTACAGCTCCACGGCGGTGAGGGACAGGTGGCAGTCCACGCCCGCCGCCTCGCACCCGTCGCGGTGGCTCGACAGGTGCGCTATCGCCTGCGGCAGAGGGGTAAAACACAGCTGTGAGAGTCGTCACGCAACGAGCGACCGACACCTAAAAAGTACGGCGGTCTCACTCACCCGCGGGATCAGCCCCAGGTCTTGGTCGTCCTGGCCGCCGCCGCCGCCGCCGCCGCCGTTCATGGTGTGCGTCTTGCCGGCGCCGCTCTGGCCATACGCGAGTATCGCGCCGTTGACCCCGCGCACCACGTCCTCCAGCGTGGGCAGCACACAGGACAACAGATCGTCCTGCGTCGATCCACTGTCGAAAACATCATCAAAAGTGAACGACTGGCCCTCGACGCGGAGCTCCGTGCCGTCGACCGCGACGCAGCTGTCGTGCGCTGCCTCGGCCACGGAGCGCGGGCGCACGCGGCACACCACGCGCGTGCCGCCCTCCTCCTTTGTTGTGCTCGCCATAGTGGTTCGTTGTGCGTGACGGGCGAAGAGTTGTGAGCCGAGCAGCCCTCGGGCCTTTCCTCGTTCCGGGACTTGTCCTCTCTCTCTCGATCTCTGAGCCTCACCTTCAATGTCCAGCTGTATCATAGCTCAGCACTTACCTTCGTAGATGGCGTCTGGCTGCCACGTGGCGAATCTCGCTGTTGCTGTAAAGCGCTGATTGGCTGAGCACAAGAAATATCTGACATAAGACTAGTTCACAAGCGCAGCTGTGGGCCCGTCGTCCACTTCGCCCTCCCCACCGCCGCACGACCCCGGGCCCGAGCGATGGCGTCGCTCGCCGCGTACGGCGGCGCACGTCTGTCGGGGCTGGCGACTCGCCGCGGACGCTCGTCGGACCTTGCAGGCGGCGGTTCAAACTTTCCTAGAAAGCGAAAGCTTCCAGTGCTCGCACAACGCCCGCAGGCGGCACAGGTGGTCTCCGCTGCCGCGCGCCGCCCGCCCGATGCGTCCGCGCTCCCGACCTGCGACCTCGTCGACGCGGTCATCGCCCGCTCGCTGCACTCGCAGTCCTCCAAGGAGAACCCCGCGCCGGGCACGGCGGTGGACCAGCCCATGCAACCCGTCTTGTTCGTGCTCGACGACACCTCCAGCAGCCGAGACGAGGAGCCCGCGCCGGGGTGGGCTGGTGGCGCTCCAAGCCCGACTCCCGCGCCCGACTCCCGCGCCCCAACCAACACCGAGGTGTGCGCCGCCCTCGCGGGCCGCGCGGGCGACCTGACCGCCTCGGACGCCTCCGACGCCGCGTACGCCTGCGCGCGCGCGGGGTGCGACCTCAAGGCGGAACCCGGGCGTGTTCTCCTGGACGCCGTGTGCAGCCGCGCCCCAGGCCCGTTGTCGCCGATTCACAAGCTCTACATCGACGCCTCCTCCCGCTCCAAGCTCGCCCCCGCGCCGAAGCGGCGGCCGGGCGACAAGCCGCGGCGTGACCCCTTCAAGGTCCCGCGCGGGTTCGCCGTGATGGACGTGGTGCACCTGGCGTTCGCGCTGGTGTCGCTGCCGGCGGCCGTGGAGCCGGCGGCGGCGGAGGACCGGGTGCTCACGGCCAAGTCGCTGGCGCACCTCGCCACGCTCTTTAACACGGACGACTGGAGCCGGCAGGGGGAATCGGCTGTTCACCACGTACAAGTATTGGCATTTCACTCACCGAACAAAGCTCCACAGTTGTTTCTTACAAAAATTCATTGTGCTGATAAGTAAACGGCGCCCCTGTCGTTGTACGGGACTTGCTAGGCGCGCTAGATATTCTGAGGTGTTCACTGCGCAAGGTACACAAACACTGCGGTCAAGGTGGACACGAGGCATAGTCACCTGGTTGACTAATCACGTGTTGCTTGCGGCGGTCCCACGACTCTGGCGGCAGTGACCGCATCGACGCCGGCGAGCTGGCGCTCATCGTCTGGTCCTTCGCCGAGATGCCGCGGGCGCTCGCGCTCGAGCACGACGGGCACCTCCGCAAGTGCGCGCGCCGCGCGCTGAAGGCGCTCTCGCTGCCAGTGCGGCGCCACGCCACGGAGTTCTCCGCGGACGAGATGATAGCGGTGGTGTGGGCGTACGAGACGGCGTACGACGACTGCTGGTTGGGCGGACAGGCGGCCCGGACCTCCAGCACGACCGCGCCCACCTTCAACCCGCCACTGCCCATGGCGGCCGCAGCAGACGATGGCGGTCCGCCCGCCGGCTCCTTCAGCCCTGGGCTCGGCTCCGTCTCCGCCGCCATCTTCGGCGCCGGCTCCGGGCGGTCCGCGGCCTCGAGTGAGGCAAGTGACGCAAGCAGTGGGATCCGTGATGCTCTCCAGGCAGCCGCCGCCGCCACCGCCGACCTGGACCTCGTGGACGAGCGCGCCGTCGCCAACCACGTGCTGCAGGCGCTGGTGCCGGGCGCGCTCATGCACCCGGATGCGTTCAAGAGCGACCAGCTGGGTGAGGCCCGGGTGCAACTAACAAGAGAATCAGAGCACAGAACAAACACCAAATATACTACCAACGACACGTTGAGTACAGAACAAGGCGACTTCTGGGTCATTTACTGGACATCTGTAGACTGATTGGTGACCCTGTGTGGGGGGGAGATCGCGGACGCGTGCGCGCGATTCGGGGTGCACCCGCGCGGCGAGGGCTCCGCGTGGACGTGGCCCATGGTGGTGGCGCGGCGCCGCCAGGAGGAGCAGCGCGCGCGGGACGCCGCACTGCCGTACGAGTACCAAACCCCATAGCCCCCTACAGTGTGCTGCCGGATGACTGCCTGTTATGATGACGGCGGTCTGAACACGGATGCTGTGACGAGCGCACGCGCGTTCCTGCCAACGAACCAATGATACATGATAGCCCTTCTCTTTCATGACACAGCCCTTCTCTGTCTATCGATGCGACCCCGATGGCGGGGTATACTAACCTTTTATGAAGCGCTCTGGGCCCCGCCCGCCGCCAGCTGTGTCGACGCCGGGTCACCCGGCGATCATGTAATACAAGAGGTAGATGACGGCCACGAGGCCGCCCACCATGTAACAAAACTGGCGGCCGTTCTTGTTGTCCACGAAGGTTTTGTTGAAGTGGCCCATCGTCTGCCCCAGCATCAGGGGCTTACACTCGTCCACTTTTCGGCTCAACTTAAGCGCACTGTGTGGAATAGGGGTGCATTAAGGGGTTGATTAGGGGTAGTTTGGGAGGTGTCAAGGGGTATTAAGGAGTATCAGGGGGTGTTCAGGGTGTATGTTGTGTCATGAACGGCTCAGGTTGAGCTGAGAAGTGGACGAGTGTAAGGCCCTGCCCAGCATCCCGCTCACGCCGCCCATGTTGTCCGAGATCCCGCGCAGCAGGGCCGGAATCGCTCGTGGGAACTTCACGTGAACTTGAGCGACTTCGAGGTGATCAGCAGGGATGACTGCAGTGAAGGTGAGGGCAGGGGGGGACCCACAAGCGTGGCGGCTGGCAGTTTTAAGGCGCGAAGTGTACCAGTGTACCCATACACACTCGCCGCATCCTCCTCCCTGGCCTGACACTCGTTCCCTTCCCAACTCAACTCGCGCTCCTTCGAGGTGTCAACTGGGATTTGACACAAGTGGGGTCAAGGGGCACACCAGCTCAAGTCGAACTGCAAAGGGGACTAGCAGCGAGATCAATGTGAGGGGAGGTACGCGGCATCCCGGGCCCCGCCGTCCAGCAGCCGGTGGTGGCTCTCTGCCTCGCCGTGGATGTCACTCGTGATCTTCTTCAGCATCGCCACGCGGTCGCTCATGTGGTTGATCGCCGTGTCGTTGTCGCGCTCCTGCGACTCCGGGTCCCGCGCACCGCTCATCTCCGCCGATGCGGCCTCGCCGAACCGCGGTCTGTGTGCGGTGGCCGTGGGCGTCAGTCATGTCGTCCATTCAACAGACTGCAGAGGGCACCCCCCTGGCTGGCTCGAGGCGAACCGGGAAAGGGCGGTGGTGGGATCTGCGCCGCAGGGTGCGTGCGGCGCAATGACGCGCGGGTTTCGGTTGGCCGACACGCCGACGAAGTGACGCACCTGGTGTTGGTGCCCATCCCGCCCCGGGTTGCCTTCCGCGCCAGCGTCCGCCGTGGTGTGGAGCTGCGGGCCCCGGGACCGCGCCGAGCTCAACCGACGGGCTCCAACGCGCAACGGACAGCTCCTCAAATCTGTTTGTTCAGAGGCGCACGATAGCCGTCCGAAGACTACCTCGCGGGAGGCTATTCAGCTATTGGACGCGGCGAGACGCCAGCCCGTCACGTGTGTCGCGCGACCTACACGCGTCTTGCCCTGCCGTGTTGCGCTGTGGCCCCGCGGTACGGAGCGCAGGTAGAGGTTCATTTTCTCAACTTTTTCTCCCTCCGCCCTCCTTCCAAATCAGTTGGTTTTCGGACAGCCCTCAAGCCCGGCCGACCGGAATGGATAGGGTCTACTGTGCACACGTGGCCGGCGTCAGGGAGGAGAGAACTCGGGTGGGCGCCGCTTGAGTGCCATTGACACACGCGCGAGAGCCTCTGTAGACCCTCGAGGCGACGAATCTTCGGAAGCTCAGCAACCGTCCGTCAACACCCGAGTGTGCTGGCCCCACTTCACCTCACTCGCCGTCCACCAACCAATAGTTTGACATCAACGATTACGATGGCCTGCTCTGCCCTCGCCTCCACCCCCGGGCTCCGCGCCCCCCTCGCGCGCCCCGCTGCCGCCAAGGTGGCCCGCCGCGTCACCACACAGGCGACCGCAGCGCCGCAGCAGGCCGCGAAGTCGCGGCGCGATGCGCTCTTGAAGGGCGCCGCACTGGCCGCCTTCACCGTGGCGTCACCCGCCCTGGCTGACTCCGAGACACCAAAAGGGCTGCCGGAGGTAAGGGCCTGCCTGGTAGACTTTGCCCGCCACGTCATCGACACGCATCTTGAACCCTAGTGTCTTGAGTTATTGGGAATCCTATGACGTGGCGAGTTATTGCAGATAGCCCCTCGGTGTGGGAGGACGCCGCCAACGTGAAGCTGCTGTGCAACGCGGAGTGCGAGGCCTTCATCGCTGACGCGGTAGGGCACGGGCACGGCAGATGCTGCTTGCCCCGTCATCAGACGCGTGTTGGACCCTCGTTTCGTGAGGTAAACGGAGTGCCTATGACGTAGCGAGCAATGTACGATGTTGCGTGCCACGTCGTCAGGCGCGTGTTGAACCTTCATTTCTTGAGTTAAACGGAGTGCCTATGACGCAGCGAGCAATGTACGATGTTGCGTGCCACGTCGTCAGCCGCGTGTTGAACCCTCGTCTCTTGAGTTAATCGGAGTGCCTATGACGTAGCGATTAATGTACGGCAGACCGTGGTTGGCGGAGCGGGTGACGACGGAGTCGGGTTTGCAGTACGTGGTGGGGCGGTGCAGGTTGACAGTATCAAAACCCGTGTTGAAAGCGCCTGTGCTTTCAGCGCTTGATACTATGGTATGATGAACCGCTTTCAAACGTTGCTTTCAAATTCAACTTGCGCCGCTACAACGTGGACGTGGTGGTGGGTGACGGCGCGCAGCCCATACCGGGCTTCCAGGTGCGGGTGCTACCCTAAACCCTAAACCCTAAACCCTAAACCCTAAACCCTAAACCCTAAACCCTAAACCCTACCGGGCTTCCACGTGCGGGTCCTGCCCGCGCACCCTTGCTGCCCATAGTGCCTAGTCTGTGAAGCGTGCTATTTGTAGTATCTCGTACCACCCGTGGTAGGTTGGTGTTTGGTGATTTTGACCAAAAGTCATTTGACTTTGGGCCAAATCACCGAACTCCAGTTTACTATCAGTTGCTATGACAAAGTGCGTGAAACCACTTAGACACTTAGTAAGACTTAGTGCTACTTAGTGCTACTTAGTGCCCGCTCGACCAATCAGAACGCTCCATTGGACTACTTAGTACTACTTGTTGCTAAGTGTCTAAGTGGTTTCACGCACTTTGTCATAGCCCACAGAATAGGCAATAGCCTCATCCAACGTGGTTTCAACCCTTATTTCTTGAGTCCAACGGCGTCTTATGACGTGGCGTGCAATATCTGGCAGGCCCTGGGTTCTAGGTGGTGGTGCATTACATCGCCAAGAACGAGAAAGGCCTCATCTTCGACAACTCCTTGGCGCGGCGTCACAAACGCCACTGCCCTTTCTCCTCTACTGCCGTTTCCATCCGTCACAGCTGCGGGCTTGCCCCTGAAACCTCTCGACCCTGAAACCTGTCGAGTCTCGCATCCGAATCATCCCTGCTCGATACCTCGAAGACGCTCACAATGAGCACGTTTGCCGGCCGGCACAGCTCACATTTGCCGGCCGTCACAGCTGCGGTGTTGTCCCTGAACCCACTTCAGTCATGCGAGTCATCCCAGCTCCAGACCTCGAATAACCCGAAGAAGCTTACGTTGAGCTGAAAAGGAAAAATATCAAGTTATGCCCTGTTTGTCGGAAAACGGCAAGCCCAACGACGTGCGCGTGACGGGCGACGCGCGGAGCAGCCTGGTGATCGCGGGACTGGACGAGGGCAGGGGCTTACACTCGTCCACTTTTCGGCTCAACATAAGCACGTTTTGAGCGATACGTCGCTTGGATGATTTACCCCCCAGTCTATTAGACAGGGGGACACGGGGAGGTGTGACCAAAACGGCTTAGGTTGAGCTGAAAAGTGGACGAGTGTAAGCCCCTGGACGAGGGCATCCTGGGCATGCACAGCGGGGGCCTGCGCCGCCTCTTCATCCCGGGCGAGCTGGCGTTCGCCAAGGGGCTGGCCTCCGCGCCCGGCCGCCCGCGCATCTCGCCCGGCTCCCCCGTGGTCTTTGACGTCAAGCTCATCTACGTCCCGGGCATGGATTAAAAACATGAAAACGCGCTTCGCGTCGCATAATAATAGGCGGAGGGGATTCGGCGGAGCTTTTTATGAGGGTGTAGCTGGGTTTTTAATACATGTGTTCATGTTTCATATTGGACGATAACACTAGAGCTACATGCATGGCAGTCTGGCAGTGTCTGTTTGTGTTTGCGTCTCTCTCTATTTTGAGCATGTCGAGTGTGATCGGCAGCTTGCGGTCATTGCCTCCCGGTCTGGCGCGTTGTTGGGCTTTGATGATTGACTTAACCTTGGAGTTGCCTTCCAGTGGGTTGGCTTGTCCGTGCCCTGCAGCAGGTAGAAGTGCCGGATGCCACCCATGTACGTTTTGACGGTGTCGCCGATGCACGAGTGGCACAGCCATGCGCAGAACATTGGAAGTGCCTAGTTGAATATGAACGAAGTATCCCACATGCGGTCGAGGTGGGCGATGATGGCCAGGAATCGGATGAAGTAGAGCTGGTGCCTGTCGTATTGCAGCTTCGTAGATGCTGCGAGGGAGCCGTATATTAGGTTGTGTATTTCGAGCTGTAACGCTTGTTCGTGTGCGCTGGCGACTGGTGGCATGGTGTAGTAGTCGGGACGGCGTAGTCGGGACCTCAAACTAAGGTCGGACAAGAAAATGAGGTTCTAAACCCTAAAAAGAAAATGAGGGTCGAGCGGCGCCGGAGACCTTCTGGTAGTTCTGCGGCTGATGACCATGTAGTGGTGCGGCGTGTGACGGAGTGGAGCACGATGCAGGACTGCTGCTGTCAGGGGGCTGCTGCCGCGGTCCGGGTGGAGCGAGGAACAATGTATGTGCGGATCCGGTTGGGGGGGCGTCCCTCAGGATCCGCTCATCATATCCCCCAAGGTATTACTGGTGATGGTGGCACGTCAGCGTCTGTGACGGGCATTCGAGTGGCACAGCAAGGTCGGTGCTGGGGTTACTCCGCCCCTTGGTGGATCTGTTCCCCTTTAGGATAATCCCGTCGAGTCGCGCGCCAGGCGTAGCCACTGAGACTGAAGTGCGCGAGTCACAGGATTGTTTTTCAGGGGGTGCCGACCGGGTCGCATCGCCACCATGTTCAGCGGGCTGCCACCGCCGGGGTCCGCCGGCAAGAGGCCGGCGGGAGCGGGGGGCGACGAAGGTATTAGTGTTGATGGGGCGGTGGTGCAGAAACGGGTGTCACTCTTCGGCAACCTGACACCCGCCAAGGGAGACAGCGCCGGCGCCGGCGCCGCCGCCCCCGGCTCCGGCGAGAAGCGCGACACTGATGAGGCAGCCGCGGGGGCGGAAGCGGGGGCCAAGCGCCCGCGCCGGGATGCGAGTGCGACGGAGGATAAACACGAGGCGTCGACGACGGCAACACCGACCACACCGGCGGCACCGCTATCATCGGAGGCGACGGAGGCAGCGGCTGCCCTCGGGGTGCCCAACCTGAGGATGCCCATCGCGGCGCTGGACGCCGCGGCGTCGGAGGACAAGGGCAAGCGGCAGGAGATGGAGGACCGGTGGGTGATAACGCCCAACGCCACCACCGCCAGCACCGCGTCCACCAGCCAGGTGATCACGCCGCGCGCCGCCGTGCACACTGCAGGTGTGCGCTGTTTCCACGCCGCCATCTACGACGGGCACGGCGGGCGGAGAGCAGCTGACTACGCGGCCACGCATCTGCACGACAACGTGTTGGCCGCAGGGTTCCTGCCCGGCGCCGGCGCCGTGTCGCGCGGCGGCGGCGCCGCGCCGCTGGACCGGGACGCCGCGAAGCGCGCGGTGGCCGCAGGCTTCGCGGCGACGGACGCGGCGCTTCTGGCGCTGAGCGAGACGGGGGGCTGGCAGGACGGCGCCACGGCAGTGTGCGCGTGGGTGGTGGGCAACACAGTGCTTGTGGGCAACATAGGAGACGCCAAAGCGGTGTTGGCGCGGGAGGCGCCCAACACATCCACCGGGCCCACATCCACAGCCACCGCCGCTGAGCCGCCAGCTGCTGGGCCGGCACTGAAGGGAATCACCCTGACGAGGGACCACAAAGCGATAGCGTCGGAGGAGCGGCGGCGCATCGAGCGCTGCGGCGGCTTCGTCGCCGCGGACGGCCGCCTGCTCGTAGGGCCTGCCAGATATGACAAAGTGCATGAAACCACTTAAACACTTAGCAACAAGTAGTACTAAGTCGTCCAAAAGGAGCGTTCTCATTGGTTGAGCGGGCACTAAGTAGCGCTGAGTAGCACTAAGTCTAATAAGTGTCTAAGTGGTTACACGCACTTCGTCATATTGCTCGCTACGTCATGAATGCCATGTAGCTCAAGACATGAGAATGAATTCAAATGCGTTGGATGAGGTGGCGAGGGATATGTGGCAGGCCCTAGGTGTGGGGGCGCCTGGAGGTGTCGCGCTCCTTCGGCGACCGCCAGTTCAAGAGGGCCGGCGTGACGTCCGTCCCGGACGTGCGGTGCTTCGACCTGACGCCGGCCGACCACTTCATGCTGCTGGGCGGGGCCGCGCCCGCGCCCGCGCCCGCGCCCGTACACGCCGCTCCCTTTCACCTCAACCTAGCCGTTTGCCCATAGTGTATCTAGGCGTCGCTCTGCTCCAGTCTGCCAAGAGTGAGTCGCAGACAGGAGCGTAGCTCCTATCTAGATACAGGGTGTACTAGTACTGCCGATGTACCAGTGCACCTGCGCACATTCGCCGCATTCTTAAACCCAGTCTCCGCTTTTGAAAATCAGTCGCTGAAGGCCCTCTTATGATTGGTCGAGAGCGTACCAGTATCCTCTCGACCAATCATGTGAGGGCCTTCAGCGACTGATTTCCAAAAGCGGAGACTGGGTTTAAGCTGCAAAGGGAAGTGCTAAACCCTAAAACCCTGAACCCTAAACCCTAAACCTGGCCCTGCTGGTGGGATGCGACGGGTTTTGGAACGTGTTCGGCGCCACGGACGCCGTGGAGCTGGCCGCCGGGCAGGGGCTTACACTCGTCCACTTTTCAGCTCAACTTGAGCCGTTTCTGACACAGAAGCATACCCTTCACACCCCTGATACCCCCTATCTCCCCCTAACCCCCCCCCGAACAACCCCTAACTGCACCCCCTGTCACGCAGAAGGCGCCTAAGTTGAGCTGAAGAGTGGACGAGTGTAAGCCCCTGCCGCCGGGCTGCTGGCGGAGGCGGAGGGTGCCAAATACCAAAACCCAGCCAAGTTTGTGACCAACAGAATGCTCAATGAGGCGGTGGTCAAGCGTAAGTGTAAGGATAATTGTACGCTGCTGCTGATCACGTTCAACGGCGGCGGCGGCGGCAGCGGCGGCACCAGCGGCGACGGGGGCGGCGGCGGCGGGGGCGGGGCCGGAGGCGGCGGC
>Ga0307489_10001474_pt1 | contig 15498 bp, 27 predicted proteins | sample SB12metaG_FD_202247 | JGI IMG/M metagenome (GOLD analysis project Ga0307489, IMG submission 202247) | Sea-ice brine microbial communities from Beaufort Sea near Barrow, Alaska, United States - SB 1.2 | ecosystem: Environmental > Aquatic > Marine > Coastal | place: USA: Alaska | collected... | reverse complement strand
CCCTAAACCCTAAACCCTAAACCCTAAACCCTAAACCCTAAACCCTAAACCCTAAACCCTAAACCCTAAACCCCAAACCCTAAACCTACGGCCAGGTGCCCAACCCCAACGACCTCCGCATATATGTTCGTATCCCACGGGCATTCATGTTCCGCGCCCACCGTTCCACCGTAGCTAGGTGCCCGCCAAAACACTACAAGGCGGAAAGAATGAGTGAGGGGCGAATGGTATGTTTTCTTTATTCCGTTGAAGCATTCGGCTGTGTATCGCCCTAGCTCGGTGCCCGCCGATACCGGCTCAGCGATTCAAATGTGTGCCAGCTCAGACAGAGAATAAGATGCGCGCTCGACCAATCAGAACAGACGAGTGGGCGTACGTAACGTCTATTTGATGGTCTATTACTCAAGAGTTTCGACCGTTCGACGGTTCGAGGCGGTCCTGACGTCCTGACACGCGTGGGCACCAGAATCAACACCCTTCAAAACGCCCTGTGGAGCTCTTCTGAGTGGCGATTCGGCGAGAATGACGCTCGAACGTTGGCGTACAAAGTTGCGGCGGCGGTCATCAATACTGTAGCGTGGGGGTGCTGTATTGTACGTCTTCGAAGGTAGTAGGTTCCCGCGCGTCAGACATCGCTCGCCGACGCGACGACACCCAACACATGTTTGACCCTCTGTTCTTGAGTTGAATGGCATCCTACGCCGTGGCGAGCAATATCCGCCAGGCGCTATCCGCGGGGGAAGGTGCAACAACACGAGGTCGGCTGCAGACTTCAAGCCAGAATCAGCCCTTGTCCCAGACTGGAAGGGGCGCGCGCGGGGTGTCGCATTAAAGAATAGCTCACCGGCGCCGGTTTGAGGTTCAATTTTTTGTTACTTTCATAGGGAGACATAATCATTTCATCGGATCCACCGGGCAGGGCAGCACTGACTGGATGTGCTACGGTGTGCTAATGCTATTACGATAAAGATTGCGACTCTTTGCGTATTCAGAGGCGGAGCCACTCATTCTGCGCGAGAGTAGACAGCCGCGCGCTGAGCTCCGCGTGCCCGTACGCGTCCGCCTTCTGCCGCGTGGCGGCGCCCACACTCACAATGTGACCGGTGCATGTTGGCAGTAGCACGCCGTGTGATCTGCGAGCATCGCCCACAAAAATCGACGCGCAGTCTGCCACACCAACGTGAACTTATCACATTTGTACATCGACCTCACCGAAGCAGCCGCCCTTTGCGATATGTGGCCAACATGTCCGCGCCGTGTCCGCCCAACCAGCGCGCCGCCGCCGGCCGGCCGTGTGCCGGCGCCCACAGCAGCATGGGCATACCCTCCATGTCGGCCACCTCCAGCATGGCCAGCTTGTGCTCGTGCACCGGGTACCAGGGCCTGGCTGATATTGCTCGCCGCGTCATCGACACGACTCACTTCGAACCCTTGTTTATTATCGAGTCAAACAGCATCCTATGACGTAGCGAGCAACATATGTTAGAACCGGATACGCCGTGAGCAGCAGCTCCGCCGCGCCGCCCTCCCCAATTTGCCCCCCTTTCAGACACAGCCGCGGACGGCGCGTTGTCACCCGGCCGGTCGAACTCCCCCGCCGCCATATCCCCCGCTGTACTGGCGCCCAGCAGGTGCGGGCACATCGCGCCGCCGCCGAACCATACCGCCAGCATCAACGTCGTGCGGCCCTTGCCATCGTGCGCCTCCGCCACGGCCAACGCGCGCCCCGCCGCGCTCCAGGGGGCACAACTTGGCGACTTCCTCCTAGCAATCCCAACCCCGCCGCCGCCGCGTGTAGCAGCGCGGGCATGCCGTTGCTGTCCGTGACGTTGGTGTCACAGCTGGCGTCCGCCGCCGCCCCTGACTGATGCAGGTGCTCCCCCCCGCGCCGCCGCCGCGCCCTCGCAGGTGAGCAGGAACCCCACCACATTGGACTTCCCCTTGGCCGCGGCGTGCATCAACGGGGTCATGCCGAACTCGCTGCTGCGCTCGTCCGCGCGAGCGCCGTCGCCCGGCAGCGCCTGCACACTGTGCACGTGGCCGTGGCGACATGCGAGGTCGGAGATGCATCATGGCGACACGCGAGGTCACAGCTGCCTGGCCCTACAACCCTGTAATTACATGCCGAGTTGACGGGTCATTGAACCCCGGCGCCGCGGATCACATCATTGTGACGTGGCTGTAATTTTAAGCATCAACGGGGGATGACTGAATGAACCACCGTGCAATTGCAACGTTTTGCTGAATCCATGTGGCCATGACTAAGGCACCATTACAGCTAGCTGGCCCCACCGCTCTGTGATCTTATGCCGAGTTGGCGGGTCATTCCACCCCGGCGCCGCCGCGGATCATATACAACCCTAAACCCTAATAGCTAAACCCTAATCCCTGAACCCTAAACCCTGAACCATCAGCTCTACACCCTGAACCCTGAACCATAAACCTTAGATCCTAAACCAGCATTACTCGTAGTCAAAATATGCTCACACCATCATCCCATCCCGTCCGGAGCTTCAAACTGTTCGATTTGAGGACATGGTGAGCCCATACGAGGTTTCATACTGCCTGATCAACGATCGTGGCCTCTGGTACGGCGCCACACAGCGTCTCTCAACACTGCGTCTAAATCTGTCAGTTTCCCGCACCGGGCAATCCCACGCCCCCTGGCACCTCAACACGTCATCCACCCAGTTTCAGATGTTATCAAAGTGTCGAGGGATGCCCAAATGGGTGCCGGCTGGGTCGTGTTTACGTTTTCGCAACTCGTCGGCATCAGCGGGGTGGCGGGAGTGGTGCGGACCAACTGGGGACAGCATAGGGCGGGATGTTAGAAGGATGTATTGTCATCAATTTTCCGGAAACCCTCGAGGAAGAGAGAGAGAGAGCCTCGCATCGCACGCGGCGCGTTTCGGAGAAGTTTGTATTCTGTCGGCAAGTCTTCACTGATACTGTAGTACACGTCGATGTGCACCATTGTTGACATTCGTTCTTCATATCACACAGGTTCGCATAGAGCGCTGTCATTCCTCGCCCCCTCGCCCTTAGACTACCCCGTCACGCCATCTCCCCGTCACTGATAAAGAGCCCCTCCCACTGGTCCCCCAGTCTACGAAGGGAGCCTGGGGGCGGCGGACCCCGTGCTGTACTGCACGTCGTCGTACGAGTCCGACACCTTCTTCGTCGTGTCCACCGCCGCGCAGCGTCGGGGTCGTGCACTTATACACTATTAGCAAACTGTCAAGGACGAATGTACGTCATGTCGGGTAGGTACACCGGTACACAGTGATGTACAGGATGTGGCGGGCGTGATCACTGCGCCCCTGCCATCATGGACACGAAGCGCCCCGGCCCCAGCCACACGCTCTCCGTGGCCATCGCCGCCTTGGGCTTGCCGTTGGTCGACTTGCTGGCCAGCATGGACGCCACCGGACGGGGCTTCACGTCCAGACACGGCAGCGACGTGGATTGCAATTTAATCCAGTTGTTGGCCTCCTCGCCGCCGCCGCCGCCGCCGCCGCCGCCGGCAGCGATGCCAACGGCCAGGGCCTTGGGTGTATAGTTTCTCTATTGGCACTTCAAGCCATTTTGTCCCAGACACCACCTGAGTTACTTCTCCCACGTCATACCTTGGATACGATCAAAGTGAGCTCTCATATTTGCGTGTGTAAGGCCCTGCTCGTGGCCAGGTTCACCACCGCCGCCAAGTAGGGTCGAATAGGCCGATTTCGGTATATCGCCTGGGTGAAATGCCCACACAGAGTTGCGAGCAAAGCGTCAGCGCTCCGCGCGGGAAAGCGGGCGCCAGGTTGAATGCCTATACAGTTGCAGGCAAAGCGTCAGCGCTCGGCGCGGGAAGCTATATACCGAAATCGGCCTTGCTATTCCTAGGATTATAGATTGGTTGCTCCGCACCGGTGGACTCTCCAAGGCCGGGCATCTCCGACAGTTCGCTCATGGTGTGTCGGGTGCTCGCTAAGGCCAGGTATCCGTGGACGGGTGCACGACGCACTGCACCCTGGGTTGCTGACTTTCATATTTGGGGTCCTGGAATCCGTCTGAATCCGTCCGAATCTGACTCTCTACCGAATCCGTCCGAATCCGAACCCATTTCTGTGGGGTCAAAATGCCCATACAGGCTGTTCAATACCCCAAAGAAATCCCCTCCGGGACTGCTCGGAATCCGCCCGAATCCGCCCGAATCCGACCCTCTACCGAATCCGTCCGAATCCCGAACCGGCATCCCAGACTGCACCCCACCTTGAGCTTGGCCCCCTCCGTCACCAGGCGCGGCAGGTGGTGCGCCGCCGCGCCCGCCTTCTCGTATGGCCAAGTGACTAACGTAATGCCCGCCACGTCATACAATGTCATTTGACCGAAGAACTGAGGGTCCCGAAAGCGGCAGATGACGTCACATGATGGGTTTCAGCTCAAGATACTAGAAGAGTCGCGACGTCGTACGACGTCATGTGCCGCAACACATGCCAGTCTTAAATGTGATGGATGACGTCATATCAATGGCGCTCATGTCAAGGACGTAGGGTGTAAAATGTGATGGATGAAGTGGTAAACATTATGTACTTGTCCGCACTTTGTCCACCGCCTCCGCGGCGGCTTTCTCCGCCTTCTCCTGGAATTAGAGCCAACTGAAACGAGATCGCCACGTCACAGGGTGTCACTCAAACGCATTGTCGGGAGGATAGTGGTGAGCAGATCAGAGCTTTAGCTCCCAGTCTAGAGATGCAGGCCGTATCCATCGTACTGCCGATATGTTGGGACGACATGCCGGACATTCAGACCGAAGTGTGATTGGTCGAGAGATTGGCGGGACCTGTAATGTGCCGGGTATTCGTGTGATTACTGATACAAAGAAACACGTTTATGAAGGGTCGAATGGCATAAATCGATACCAGAACTCCATACCAAACCCGCCACTGAGCTGTACCTCTACACGCGGGTGATGTTAACGCGTTTGATGACGTTGGAAGCATTACGTGGGAACGAGTGGCCAGGCCAGGGAGGTCTATGAGGAAACGATCAGGGAACTAGTGACCAGGCCAGAGAGGAGGATGCGGCGAGTGCAGACGGGTACACTGGTGCACTATGAGCAGACAGTCAGGGAGCGAGTGTGCTCATCCCTCCTTACCTCGTTCTTGCGTTCCCGACGGAAGTTTGCGATGTGCGCTGCGCGCCGCTCCATCACCCAGTTCAGATCCTGCGTAGGGTGAGGGTCAAGCTGAAACACAGTCAGTCGTGTGGCGGGTCAAGTTGAAAGGAATTCAGTGCTGTGGCGGCCGCTTCGTAGTTAATGGGATGTTAGGCTCAAGTTCATTGCATGTTAGGCTCAAGTCGATGGCATGTTAGGCTCAAGTTGCTGGGTTGTTAGCCTCATGTTGATGGGTATTAGGTTCAAGCTGACGGCATGTTAGGCTCAAGTTGCTGGGCTGTTAGGCTGATGTTGATGGGATGTTGGGTTGACGAGGACGGGTGTGACACCTTGCGCGCCCGTCGGATCTTGGCCACGGCCAGCGCGCGCTCCTTCTCCTTCTTTTGTGCGTACCACTGAGATATCTGCTCGTCACCCTGAGTGTAGGGGCGGGTAATGATGCTTAGACCTTAAACCTTAAACCTTAAACCTTAAACCTTAAACCTTAAACCTTAAACCTTAAACCTTAAACCTTAAATCTTAAACCTTAAACCTTAAAACTTAAACCTTAAACGTTAAACCTTAAACCTTAAACCTTAAACCATAAACCATAAACCTTAAACCTGGGGCGGGTAATGATGCTCGCCGCGTCATGGTGTGAGCCATCACTCAAGAAGCGAGGGGTCGAAAGGTGGATGACATGGCAGGCACTGGCTGCTCAGCCCTGCTTTCCAGGCGTTAGTGGACGTCACCGAGCGGCAAGGCCTCGCACTGGTTTTACTTCCCGCATAGCTTGAGCATCTTCGAGGTGTTCGGTGGGGATAACTTGAGTGGTTTTAGGGTCGAAACCACGGCTGTTACAGCAGTCACGGCCGGCAGTTGAGCTGATAAGGGTATCCGCTTCAATTGAGCAACTACGAGATATTGCGTGGGTATAGCTACTTGCCGACAGTCCAGATGCCGTTTCCCCGGGCCTACCGGCGAGCGGGCGTCGTCGTCGCGCTGCGCCTGGCGCCCGATCGCGGGCAACTGTGTCGTCGTCGCGTCGCGCAAAGTGGGCCTCGCATACTTGGAGGGCGGCGTCATGTAGGGAACACATGTGCACCGGCACACTAATTGGTAGGCAACATATAGTGTACCGCCACGCACATAAGTAGGGACTAGTAGGGGACACGCTGTGTACTGGCGCACGCATTAGTGGGGGACACAGGGCACACCACACAGCGCAACGCAGTAGTCGCATATGATAAAATCACCGAACATCATGGGTTCAAGCAGGCACGTAGTCAGACAGGTCGTCTCCCATAGTAAGTCATTTTAAGCAGGGGTGGCAAGATCGTGCAGCATCACGCTGGGGGGTCACGCGGGGGAGGAGGCATGCAGTCAGACGCCCCAACGAGGTCGTATCCCACGTTCCAGCCTACCGACGCCGCGTTGTCGTCTTGGCGCGGCGACAGCCCCGCGCAAGGGCCGAGTAAATGAGGCTCGCCGCGTCGTATGATGGCATGGCAGGTCACCCAAGAAAGGTGGCACACGCTGGTAATGACGTGGCTGGCAAAAAGTGTACGGATGTCACAGATGCTGCAGATGGGTACAGGTGCCACGGATTACTGGAGGTGTATTGCAGATGCTACAGGGGTGTTACAGATGACACTGAGCCCTGCGCCCCTGCCCTCCCTGCCCCTCGCGAGGCTTGAACAGGTCCGCCTCCCAGCAGGGTCTCACGCCAGTTCCCGCAGCAGCTCAAGATGTTTTCCGCCGCGTCATCCAACGCATGTTCAACCCTCGTTTCTTGACTTATATGGCATCTTATGACGAGGCGAGTATTATCATCAAAGTCCTACCGCCTCCGCCAGCCTGAAGCGCACCACGGCGTTGCGCGCTTTGAGCTCCGCGGCGGCGGCCTCGGCCTGCAGGGTGCGTGTGAGCTGCGCCTCCGCGCGCATCGCCTCCGTGGCCGGGCTCAACTCCTTCTCGTCGCGCCCGTGGGCCAGGGGCTTACACTCGTTCCCATTTCCGCTCAACTTCAGATTACCTTGCCCATTTCCGCTCAACTTAAGCTTGCTTTGTCCCCCGCTCAACCCAAATTCACCCGTGGATGCGGCCCGAAGGTGCTCAAGTTGAGCTCTAATGTGAGCGATGTGTCCCGAAGGTCCTCAAGTTGAGCTTTGAAGTGAGCGAGTGTAAGCCCCTGCCGTGGGCACCCGCCACCAACAGCCGCTTCCGCATCTCCTGGTTCTCATCCACCAGCTTGGCCGCCGCCGCCCAGGGCCTTCACCAGAGTATTGGTGCAGTATGAACGAACTGTCAGTACTGAGGTAAGGCCCTGGGTGGCAAGAAGCAGGGCGGCGGTGGCGGCGGCGGCAGTGGTGTACAGAGGTGCATTGTGAGCAAGCTGTCAGTACGTAAAGTAAGGCTATGGGCGGCAACCATCAGGGTGGGCGGCTGCGGCGGCGGAGACAGTGGTGTAGGGGTGTACAGGTGTACAGGTGTACAGGTGCACTGTGAGCAGTACGGAAGTACTCAGGTGAGGCGCTAGGTGGCAACAAGCAGGGCGTGGGCGGCGGCAGCGGCAGGGGTGTACTGGAGGTGGGTGCACTGTGAGCAAGCAGTCAGTGCTTAGGTACGGCCCTGCAAGCTTCTGCTTTTCCGTGAGCCTCCGCTCCTCCACGAAAGCGCGCATGGCCTCAGTCTCGGCGCTCAGCCCCTTGTCGTCGCGGCCGCGGGTGCACGCCTCCGCCAGGCGCCTCTTGATACCCTGATTCTCTTCAACCAGCTTGGCCGCGTGCAGCCGCCGCTCCACCAGGCGCCGCTCCTCCACCGCGGCGCGCATGGCCTCCGTCCAGGGGCTCACACTCGTTCACTTTTCAGCTCAACTTGAGCCGTGTCTGACACACAAAAACACCTTACACACCATGAACACCCCCTGACACCCCTTAAGCACGGGCTACACAACCCCGACACGCACCCCCTATCCCATACAAAGCGCTCAAGTTGAGCTGAGATGTGAACGAGTGTAAGCCCCTGCCTCCGTCTCCGCGCTGAGCCCCTTGTCCGCGCGACCCGTGGCGTGCCGCAGCTTCTCGCGCATCGCCGCGTTCTCCTCCGCCGTGCAGTAGGAGGCAAACCGCACATCAACAATAGCACGCGGTAAGATCATAGCACATCACGCACATGCATTCATTCAGTCAGTGACGCGCCAAGAACGACGTCTCATCCTCGCGGCGTCGCGGGGGGGCGGGGGGGGGCAGGCGGGGCAGGCGGGGCAGGGGGGGCAGGGGGGGCAGGCTGTGGCGGCAGCACCAGCACGCGGCAGGCTAATCGCGCATTACACGCAGGCATTCATGAAGATGAATCGACGATGTGTTGTCCCGTGGCATCACCCTGCCAGCTTAGCGGCGGCCAGCTGCTTCTCAAGCGCGGTGCGGTCCTCCGCCGCCGCGCGCGCCGCCTCCGTCATGTAGCGGCGCAAGTCGAAACTGAGAGGAAAATCGGAAAGCGGATTATCGTACTTCAGTTTCAAGCGCTCAGATCCAGGCGCTTTCAATGTTAGTTTGATAGGGTCGACCTGCACCGCCCTACCGTTGTGGCCGACAGGCTCTTCACCTCCCGCCCCGTAGCCCCCGCTTCGATCAGCTTGGTCTTGAGCGCCGCGTTAGACGCCCTCCTGCGCGCCTCGGCATCCACCTGCGCCTCCCTGGACCGCAGCGCCGCCTCGGCGCGCCACGCCAGGGTCTCCGCGCCCAGGCCCTTCGCGTAGGGCCAATCGAATGACGCCTGCCACGTCATAGGATGTAAACTAACGCAATAAACGAGGGTCTGAAATGTTTTGATGATGTGGAGAGCAGTTCATACTGAATCACCTTGTCTTCACGCCCCACAGCGCCCGCGAGCTTGGCCTTCATCTCGACGTTCTCCGCCGCCACGTGGCAGGGAGCATAACCCACAGTGCACTACCTAAACCTGGTTAGTAACAGCACGTGGTGAGTGAGATCATCGGATGGCACACAGGTGAGAGAGAGAGATGCTTCCGCGTGTACAAGGAGGCACCAGGGATTCGCCCTGCCCCCCGTGCTTGGAGGCACACAGGCGGCGTTTAGTAAGACACGCCACGACGTGTGATCCCGCGGCCTGACCATCTTTGCGGCGCCCACGTCCGCCTTGTGCTTGGAGTGTGCGGCGGCGGCGGCGCGGGCTGCGATGTCCTCGGCGCTCAGGGTGGTGATGTACGTCCCGCGGCCCTGCTGCCCAGCGGCGCTCACGCGCACCCATAGCGCGGGCCCACCACTTGTCCGCTCGCCACATCACAAGATGCTAGTTAATTTAAGAAACGAGAGTAAACCATTTGTGACGATGGCATGGCAGGCAACGTCGCGCTGAGCCTGGCATATATTGCTCGACACGTCATAGGATGCCATGCTCCCAAATAAAGGAGAGTTCGAAATGCGTGTCGATGACGTGGCGGTCATTTTCGCGCTCGGGCCCGGCAGATATTGCTCGGCACGTTACAGGATGCCATATGACTCAAGGAAGAACGGATTGATATGTGTGCCGATGACGTGGCGTGCAATATCTGGCAGGGCGCACCTTGCGCTCAGCGTTCTCGGCGCGCAGCCTGGCCTCGGCGGCGGCCTTCCCGCCTGCGCTGCGCAGCGCCAGTGCCGCGCGCGCCTGCTCCGTCTCCGCGCTCAGTCCCTTCGCGTGCGGGTGCAACCTCGAATAAGCATGCCTGGTGTACTAGAGCCCTACCTTTGGTAGACTGGGTAAATGTTTCCCTGGTGCGGTGCGGTGCACAAGCACCACCAACGTGTGACGACGTACAGTGTGCATCGGCAGGCGGCAGGCGGCGGGCAGCAGGCGGCCAGGCGGCCCGGCGGCAGGCGGCCTCACCTTCGAGTCCGCGCCCTTGGTCCCCGCGGCGGTCACGCGCGCCTTGCACTCGCGGTTCTCCTCCGTTATGACGGCCCACTTCGCCGCCGCCTCCGCCGCGCGCCGCAGGGCCGAGGCCTTCAGCGCGTCATCCACGTCACTGTAAATGGAAACCGCCTTGGAGGCCTTGCCCGTCTTAGCCGGCGTGCGGACCTCCCTGAAGTCTTTGTAGAAAGTCTTGAGTTCCTCGAAAGATATATTGCCGGCGCCGTTCCCGTCCGCGGCGTCGAGCTGGTGCACCATGAAGCTGCCGTCTGTCGCGCGGTCGCCCGTCACCATCCTCCGGTCGCCCAACAGGCACGCACGCGACCTCGCTTTGTGGAGGCCTGCGCGGAGAATGTGCGGAAAACACCTCAGGAGTATCCACTACATATAAACGTTGTGAGCATTGTACCGTTCGGGAGTGTGCCCGCGCTCCGGTGGCAGCGCAGTGTTTAACGCGAGCAATGCCGTGAGCGCGATACCGTCGTAGCTCACCCAACCGATATCATTCATATCGGGCTTGTGGCGGTATCCAGTGCACTGAGCAGCTAAGGAGACGAGAAACAGGGCACAAAAGCGTTAACAAGGGGAAAAATGGTTTTAGGGAGAGATTCCTTCGGAGCGGGTGGTGTGTACGGGGCCAGGCGCTCAAGTGTTCAACGGTCCGTGGCGGACGACCAAAGAGGGGGGACGTTCGCACCGAAGGGGTGGGACGGCGACCCTCGATGCGCGACTGGTGTGACGCACCGCCTTCCGCTCGGGCTCCCGCGAGAATGTTGGGTCCCGAGGAAGATAGATGCTGACGAGGAAAAATATGGGATATCCCGGTCGCACATTCAATGTTATTTTGTTGATGAGCTCACAGCTCAGGCAAACGTTGTCGCTCTTTCCCTCGCGGCGCGGGCAGGGGCATGCAACTGCCGCAGCGTCCATCGAGCACACAACACCCAACCACACGCGTCGGAGGTCCCCCCGGGAAAACGTCAGTGCGTCCGCGGTCACCGCCGATTGAGGTCGTAAACGTGTCGATTGACAAAATGAGAACGTTCCGAGTCTGTAACATGGATGGCGGCGAGGGACGCGGGTGCATCGCGCCGGGGCGAAGATGTGCAAGCGGTGTAACGTCGTTGATGAAAGATGTAACGCCCCCGCCGGGCCCCATCCTCTTCCCCACACGCTGTTAATCTTGCTGTAAGCCCCTTCTGAAACGGTTTTATAAATGGCGCGTGGCGCGCGTCCGACCAGCCGGCCGGCTGGTCGGGCTTCGCTTCGGGCTCTTGTCCTACGGTGCGCATGCGTCGGAGTTGAGTGTGTAATGCTGGTTGAATAATCTAGCCTACCTGCGCTAGCTACACACTCCGCGGTCTAAGAATGCAACCGTCCATAGCTAGTACAATACGGCACAGGTGTGACGAGTCCGAATGATAATCTCGGTAACCCCTCCGCCATTTTCTAGAAGACGAGTCGCCAGGCTCCAGTGAACGGCTCAATACATGAACAGAACATCGCCTGCTAAGACAACACAACCTGGCTACTTACAAAGCGCGGCTTGCTGGAACTCCACGTCCATCCTGAGCCCCGCCTTGAGTCGGATATGGCGCGCTTCGTGCTCCGGCACAACGTTGCCCCGCAGCACCAGGGAGGTGAGCGTGCAGTTGTCCTCCAGCCAGGGGCTTACACTCGTCCACTTTTTAGCTCAACTTGAGCGCTTCTTATAGGATAGGGGGTGCGCGTAGGGGGTGTGTAGCCCGTGTTAAGGGGGTGTGAGGGGGTGTCTAGGATGTGCATGGTGTTGTTGTGTGTCAGACACGGCTCGAGTTGAGCTGAAAAGTGAAGGAGTGTAAGCCCCTGCCTCCAGCGCCGCCGCAAGCTCCATGGCACCGTCGCGCCCGATGCCGTTGCGGCGCAGGTCCAGCGTGTGCAGCGCCGTGTTCCCGTGCAGGTCCTCGGCGATGTCCCGCGCGCCGGCGTCGCCCACGGCGTTGGAGCCCAGGTCCAGGCTCCGCAGCTCGCAGTTGATGGACAGTGCGTCCGCCACCCACCAGGGGCTTACAATCGTCCACTTTTGGGCTCAACTTAAGCGCTTTCTGCGGGCTAGGGGGTACATTTAGGGGTTGTCTAGGGGGTATGTGGGGTGTGTCGGGGGCAGTTAGCGGGTGTCTGGGGTGTATTTTTTGTCAGAAGCGGCTCAGGTTGAGCTGAAAAATGGACGAGTGTAAGCCCCTGCCACCCACCAGGCGCCGTCGCCGCCCACCTCGTTCCCGGCAACCCGCAGGTGCCGCAGCGTGGTGTTGTGCTTCAGTGAGTGGGCGATGCACTTGAGGCCCGCGTCCTGCAGGCTGTTGTTGCCCAGGTCCAGGGGCTTACACTCGTTCACTTCTCAGCTCAACTTGAGCGCTTTGTATGGAATAGGGGGTGCGCGTAGGGGTTGTATAGCCCGTGTTAAGGGGATGTTAGGCGGTGTCTAGGGTGTGTAGGGTGTTCTTGTGTGTCGGACACGGCTCAAGTTGAGCTGAAAAGTGGACGAGTGTAAGCCCCTACCCAGGTCTAGGTCCTCCACGCAGTCCATCGCCCCCGCCACCGCCGCACCCCCCGAGGGCCCTAAGCTATTACACGCCAAATCCAGCGTCTGGACAACCACGGCGTCGGCGGCGGAAGGACCGAGCGCGGCGGCGGCGGCGGCGCGCGCGGCGCACAGCGCGGTGGCGAGGTGCGCGGCGCCGACGGCGGTGATGCCGTTGAAGCCGAGTCGCAGGACGCGGAGCACGTGGGGCGTGTAGCGGTCGTCGTCCAGCAGCCCCGCGCCGCCGCCGCCACCGCCGCCGCGCCGGTTCTCACCCCCAACCTTCGCCACGTCGGTGATGGCGGCGGCGAGGGCGGCGACCCCCGCATCCCCGCAGCCGTTGTGCCGCAGCGAGAGTTCCTCCAACGCGAAGCCGCGGCGGCGGTTGAGGTCGCCGTCGCCGCCCACCGCCTGGCCGCCGACTGCCCGCACCGCCTGACCCCGCAGCACCTCCGCCACCGCCGCCGTGCCCCGCGCAGTACGGCCCGCCACATATTGCCCGCCACGTCATCCTCCACATTGCAGACCCTCGTCTCATGAATCTCTTGGTATCAAACGACGTGGCGAGCATTATGTGCCTGGCCCCACCGCGCACCGATGAAGTTTTGCGTCAGGTCCAGCTTGCGTAGGTGTGGACATCCTACGTTGACCAGGGCGCCCGCCAACGAGCACGCCCCCTCAGACCCGATGTTGTTCTCGCTCAAATCGAGCTCCTCCAGCGCGCAGCCCCTCCACCACCCGTGGCCGCCGCCGCCGCCCCGCCGCCGCTCGCCCCCACCGCTCAACAGCGCCTCCGCCAGCGCCCCCGCCGCGGCGACCCCCAGGTTGTTACCCGACAGGTTGAGCGCGCGCAGGCACGGCACGGACTCGCGCAGGGCGTGTGCCAGCGCGCGGCCCCCCTCGTCCCCCACCCCGCGGCCGGACCGCAGCGACAGCGACACCAGGTGTTGTAGGCGGCCGGACGACAGCACGGTGGACTCGAGGCCGCACACCATCTCCGGCGTGGCGCGGCGGATCTCCAGCGACCACGGCTGCGCGGCGGCCACCGAGCCGTGGATCTGGTCCCAGATGCCCGCCGCCGCCGGGTTCTCCCGCAGCGGGTCGCGCGCACCCCCCAGCCCCCCCAGGCCCAGCGCGCCGAGGTCCAGCTTCACGTGCACCGCCTTCTTCGCCGCGCGCGCGCCCCGGCCGCCTGCCCTGCCCCCCGCGCCACGGAGCGCCCCTCGCCCCGCCCCGGCCCCCGCGCCTCCCACCTCTCCGCCCTCTCCCCCCTCTCCCCCCTCTCCCACATTACTGATGTCAAGGCTCAGCGTCAGCGCCCCCAGCTTGCTGAAAATCTGCTCCTCCATCCGCACGCGCTTATTGCTGCTGGCCTCGCCGAGGCACACGTCCCTGCAGGTTGCGTGGAGAGGCGAGGGCGGGCGAATGAGACGCGGGGGCGGTCGAGGGTGAGAGCCTCCGAGTCAAGCAAGCAAACAGCTGATGGGTGGAAAACATGTGTAGGTGAATTGGCGTCCGGGCAAGACGGGGGCGGTGGGGTGAGGGGATAGCGCGCACATCTCGTCGTCGGCGTCTCTCTTATTGTTCCCCGCAAACACCGGGGTCACGGTCGAGGCCTCCGCGGCGCCGGGCTCGGCGCCGGCGTGACAAAGCATCCCCCGGGAAGAGAAGGGGGTGGTGGAGGCCGACTTTCGGAACCCTTCGAACGGAACCTGCTGCTTCCCTTGTGGCGTGTGTACAAAGAAAGCAGAGGTGTACCGCACAACCAGGCAAGGGCAACGTAATATATGCCTCCCCCCCCCACTCTGCGAGCAGTGTGCGGTGGTGAAGCGAAGTGGCGCGGGGGTGATGGATGGGTCATAGATGAGATACATAGCGGCAGCTGCAGTTGTCCATCTGTTACCCGGGAAATTGAAGCCTCGGCGGACCGGACCCCTGTTTTGCAAAAAGGGGCCTTTTTCACTGATTTCTGGTATCGAAGACGCTAATTCGCAGGTTTCCAATTCGCTGGTACTGGTACAGCAGATGAGCCAATCTCCGTTGAGAGAGTGAGTGAGAGTCGCTTCAGCGTGTATAAGGAAGCACCATGCTTTCGCCCTAGCGCCCGTTGACCCCCCGGGCGGCGGGCGCGCGCGGGCGGCGCGGCGCGGCACGGCCAGCACTTCCAATATTATTACGTTCTTCTTCATTGCAAGTCAGACGATCACAATCTAAGATACAAACACACACAAACTAACCCTCCAATAAGCGAATAAGGTGGCTTAACAAAATAAGTAACTGGTTTGAGTTTGGGCACCGCCTTGTTTGAAACTAGTTTGAGTTTGAGTTTGAGTTTGAGTGCGCATTTGAGTGTGTCTGAGTGTGAGTTTGAGTTTTAGTATGAGTTTGAGATTGAGATTGAGTTTGAGTTTGAGTTCGAGTTCGAGTTCGAGTTTGAGTTTGAGTTTGAGTTTGAGTTTGAGTTTGAGTTTGGGTTTGAGTTTGAGTTCGAGTTCGAGTTTGAGTTTGAGTTTGAGTTTGAGTTTGAGTTTGAGTTTGGGTTTGTGTTTGAGTTTGAGTTTGAGTTTGAGTTTGAGTTTGAGTTTGAGTTTGAGTTTGAGTTTGAGTTTGAGTTTGAGTTTGAGTTTGAGTTTGAGAGTAGAGTAGAGTAGGGTAGAGTAGAGTAGAGAATAGTAGAAGTTTCCCTGCCGGGAACCCGGGATATCAATTCAATGTTATTTTTAGCGGCGACTGGTTTGAGTTTGGGCACCGCCTTGTTTGAAACTAGTTTGAGTTTGAGTTTGAGTTTGAGTGCGCATTTGAGTGTGTCTGAGTGTGAGTTTGAGTTTGAGTATGAGTTTGAGATTGAGATTGAGTTTGAGTTTGAGATCGAGTTCGAGTT
>Ga0307489_10001473_pt1 | contig 15502 bp, 22 predicted proteins | sample SB12metaG_FD_202247 | JGI IMG/M metagenome (GOLD analysis project Ga0307489, IMG submission 202247) | Sea-ice brine microbial communities from Beaufort Sea near Barrow, Alaska, United States - SB 1.2 | ecosystem: Environmental > Aquatic > Marine > Coastal | place: USA: Alaska | collected... | reverse complement strand
GCCGTCGCCGCCGCCGCCACCGCCGCCGCCACCGCCGCCACCGCCGCCGCCGCCACCGCCGCCGTCACCGCCGCCGCCGCCGCCGCCGCCGTCTAAGTCGGTGCGCGTGACGCGGATGACGGCCGTGGGGTAGCGGCGCACGTTGAAATTGAAAGCAAAGTTTGAAAGCGGTACATCACATAATACTTTCAAGAGGATAGATCCAGGCGTTGTCAACACAGGTTTGATAGGGTCAACCTGCACCACCCTACCGTGGTGCGGCGCTGCACGGTGAGCACGTACTGCGGGTTGGAGCCGAAGGTGCCGTGCGTCCGCTTCCCGCCGCACGTCTGCGGCGACCACCGCCCGCCCACCACCAGCTCGTACGGTTGCACCGGGCGACAGGGGCTTACACTCGTTCACTTCTCAGCTCAACCTGAGCCGTTTCTGACACAAATTAAACCCTGAACACCCCCTAGTACCCACTGATACCTCCTAAACACCCTCTAAACGCCCCCTATATACACCCCCTGTCCCACAGAAAGCGCTTAGGTTGAGCTGAAAAGTGGACGAGTGTAAGCCCCTGCCAGGCGCTCAACCTCCACGGGGCCGGCGCTGAAGGAGCGCAGCACGAACGGCGCCTCGTGCCAGGGGCTTACACTCGTCCACGATTCAGCTCAACGTAAGCGCTTTCTGTGGCATAGGGTGTGCATTCAGGGGTTGTTGAGGGGGTGTGTAGGAGGTGTCAGGGGGTATTAGGGGATGGGTAGGGTGTATTTTGTGTCAAACTCGGCACAGGTTGAGCTGGAAAGTAAACGAGTGTAAGCCCCTGCCTCGTGGCCCGCGGCGGAGGTGAACGGCACAATGATGTACGAGTACCAGGGGCTTACACTCGTTGACGTTAGAGCTCGACTTGAGCAACTCCAGGAAACACTCATGACTTAAGATGGGTCATACGGTGGACAGAATAGCTCAAGTTGAGCTGAAATGGGAACGAGTGTAAGCCCCTGCCGAGTACCCGGCGTCGAGCTGCAGCGACAGTGTGGTCTCGCGCGCGTCGCTAGCTGCCGCCATCTTCACCACCTCCGCCGCCTCTACCTTCCACCAGGGCCGCACGATCGATGTGGGGGGTATGTTTTATAAAAAATTGGGGTATTCAAATTGGAGCTAGCGGTCGGTTGTAATTAAATTAAGAGCTTTGGAACCATAGCCATTCTGCCGCACACTCCTCCACTCTTCAGCTCAACATGAGCCGTTGTTGTCACTGACAGACTGACGCTACCCTACGTGTCCCACGGAAATTGTCTGCGTTGAGCTGAAAAAGTGGAGGAGTGTAAGTAAGCCCCTGCCTTCCACTTGCGCGAGCGGTGGTCCCTCCCGCACCGGAGCACCACTAGCCCCGCCTCCGTCTCCGCCCGCCCCTGCAGCGCCGCCGCCCCCTCGCCGTAGCGGTGCAAGTTGATTTTGAGAGCAGAACTAAAGCAAAATTGATAGCGGTTTATCATATTTCAGTTTCAAGCGCTTAGGTCGGGGCGCTTTCAGCGTGGGTTTGATTGGGTCGACCCGCACCGCCGTACCTCGCCGTGCGCCACCCGCGAGTCGCGCTGCAGCAGACTGAGCAGCACCTCGCACCAGGGGCTTACACTCGTCCACTTCTCAGCTCAACTTGAGCCTTGTCTGTCACAAGAAAACACCCTACACACCCTAAACACCCCCTAAACACCCCCTCAACACGGACTACACAACCCCTACGCGCACCCCCTATCCCATACAAAGCGCTCAAGTTGAGCTGAATAGTTGACGAGTGTAGTTGAGCTGAATAGTTGACGAGTGTAAGCCCCTGCCTCGCACGACGCCTGCACCGTGATGCGGTACTGCGGGTTGTTGCCCCGCGTTCAGGGGCTTGCACTCGTTCCCATTCCCGCTCAACTTGAGCTTACTTTGCCCGTTTCCGCTCAACTTAAGCTTACTTTGTCCCCCATATAATTAAATGACCCACATCAACCCGTGGATGTGTCCCGCAGGTGCTCAAGTTGAGCTATAACGTGAGCCATGTGTCCCCGAAGGTCCTCAAGTTGAGCCATGAGGTGAGCGAGTGCAAGCCCCTTCCCACGTGCCGCTGCACCGCCCGTCCGGAAGCGCGGGGGGCCCGCCCGCCGCGCTCCCCACCCACGCCCAGGGGCTTACACTCATCCAGTTCTTGGCTCATGGTAAGCGCTTTCTGTGGGACAGGGGGTGCATTTAGGGGTTGTTCAGTGTTTGTCTAGGGTGTGTTGTGGGTGATTAGGGGGTATTTGAGGGGTGTTTAGGGTGTAATTTGTGTCAGAAACGGCTCAGGTCGAGCTGAAAAGTGGACGAGTGTAAGCCCCTGCCCACGCCCCCTTCAGCACCAGCTGGTGCCAGTCCGCCGGGAATATCCGGCACACGTGGATGCAGTTGAAGTGGGTCACCAAATCCGCGTAACTCATCCAGAAGGTGCCATCGTTGGCAAAGTTGTACTCGAGCTCGGCCCGCAGCCCCGCGTTGCCGCTGGCCAGGGGCTTACACTCGTCCACTTTTCAGCTCAACGTGAGCGCTTTCTGTGGGATAGGGGGTGCATTCAGGGTTCATTTAGGCTGTGTGTACGGGGTGTTAGGGGAAGTGTAGAGGTATTGGGGGTGTTTATGGTGTATTTTGTGCCAGAAACGGCTCAAGTTGTAAGCCCCTGCCGCTGGCCTGCCACTCAGGCGCGCCATCGCTCCACGCACCGCGCCACACCTTGCGCCCCCACGGGCAGGGGCTTACACTCGTCCACTTTTCGGCTCAACGTAAGCACATCTTGTGGGATATGTTGGGTGCATGATTTTCCCCCAGACCATTAGACAGGGGCACAGGGGGGGATGTGATTAAAACGGCTCAGGTTGAGCTGAATATTGGTCGAGTGTAAGCCCCTGCCCACGGGTCCCGCACCCGCACGAGCCGCTCCCCGTTGCTGCACGCCACCGCGTCGATGATGGCGTACGCGCAGCCCCACGCGATGCCGTCGTCGTCGTCCACCTCTCTCGCCCCCGGGTCAGGGCCTTACACTCGTCCACTTTTCAGCTCAACTTGAGCCATTTCCGACACAAGATTCACCCTAAATACCCCCTGATACTCCGCAATACCCCCTGACTCCTCCTAAACACCCCCTCAACAACCGCTACATGCAGCCCTATCCAATGGAAAGCGCTTACTTTGAGCTGAAAGGTGAACGAGTGTAAGCCCCTGCCCCGGGTCCTGGTTAATGAACGAGGCGCCGACCAGGTACCCGTAGTCCTGGTAGCGCAGCAGCCGCCTCCACAGCGCACCGGACGCGGCTTCATCCCGCCCGGCGCCCTCCCACAGCCGCAGGGTGCGCCCCGCGCCGCCCGTCAGGTCCACCAACGCGTCCGTGACCTCCCCCCCGTGCAGCGCGAAGTAGGAGCCGTGCAGCTTGGCGAACGCCTTTTCCATGAGCGGCGGCCACAGCACGTGCGGCACCGCCGACGCGCCGTACGCCACGTCCAGCGGCCGCTCGCCGTCCTCGCCGTACCCGCCGCCCGGGTGGCACGGCACCGCGCTGTCCACCACCACCTCGCACCAGGGGCTTACACTCGCTCACTTCAGAGCTCAACTTCAGGACCTTCGGGACACATCGCTCACGTTAGAGCTCAACTTAAGCACCTACGGAACACATCCACGGGTTCATGGGTCATATGGGGGACAAAGTAAGCGTAAGTTGAGTGGAAAGGGGCAAAGTCAGCTCAAGTTGAGCGGAAATAGGAACGAGTGTAAGCCCCTGCCTCGCGCCACTCCCCGTTTTTGTAGAAGCGGAACGTGAACAGCCCGCGGTGCGCGTTCTCGTCGCTCACGAACAGATCCAGCATCAGCTCGCGGCGCGTCGCCAGGATGCCTAGCGCACCCAGCAACCAGGGGCTTACACTCGTTCACTTTTCGGCTCAACATAAGCGCTTTCTATGGGATAGGGGTTGCGCTTAGCAGTTGTTTGGGGGTTGTTTAGGAGGTGTCCGGGGATGTCAAGGGGTGTTTGACGTGTATCTTGCGTTAGAAACGGCTCAGGTTGAGCTGAAAAGTGGACGAGAGTAAGCCCCTGCCAGCAACCACTTGTCGTCCAGGTGCTGGGACGCCACGACATCGCCGCAGCGGTCAGAGTGGACGTACAGCGCGCCCCGCGGCCAGGGGTTTACACTCTTCCACTTTTCGGCTCAACGTAAGCACTATCTGTGGGATAAGGGTGACACTTAGAGGTTGTTTAGGAGGTGTTTAGCAGGTGTCAGGAGATATTAGGGGGTATGTAGGGTGTATTTTGTGTCAGAGACGGCTCACGTTGAGCTGAAAAGTGGAGGAGTGTAAGCCCCTGCCCGCGGCCGGTGCCACTCGATGGCGAACGCGCAGTTGACACTGTCTGGGTCCCACCCAGGGTCCGTGAACAGCGCCTGCGGCGACGGTGGAAAGTACTCATCATATAGGGCCGCCTGCACAACGCTCTGAACGTCGTAGGATGCCGTTTTGACTAGAATACACGAGGGTCTACATCGCGGTGGATGATGTAGTGAGCAACGTCAAACCACATGGCGACTTGGTCACTTTGAGTGCTAAGTCGTCCAGTTCCACCAATCAGAACTGTCCATTTGGACGACTTAGCACTCAAAGTAACTAAGTCGCTAAGTGGTTTGACGCGCTTTGTCATACACTATGAGTATGCACGCCCCTCCCCTGCCGTCCACGCAGTCGGGCCCGGCGCTGTGGCGCGCGATGGCGTCCTCCCGCGGTCCCTCCATGCTGCGCGGCAGTCGCAACCGTCTGCCAGGGCCGCTCACTCCTCACCATTCTATTCAGCTCAACTTGAGCTGGTTTCCTTCCGGAGACCACCTGAACCCACTGGAAGGTGCTTAAGTGAAGGTGGACCCGATCAGGGCCGCTCACTCCTCCCCTGTTCAGCACCACTTGAGCTGGTCTCCTTCCGGAGACCCCCTGAAACCACTGGAGGGTGGTGATATTTAGGTGGAAACGGGACGATTGGAGGGGCCCCGCCAGCTGTCGATGATCTGCGCCTCGTGCTCCTCCGACGTCTCCGACCGCAAGGACCGGTGCTGCGGCGCCATGAGGCGAGGCGGGGGGAGAGCCGCACAGGGTAAGTAAGAGTGAGCGTGTGAGTGACAGCAAGAGTGAGTATGTGTGAGAAAGGGAGATGCTGCGGGCTCCCTCTAACAGCCAGACATCGTACGTACACACTCGCCGCATCCTCTTCCCTGGCCTGGCCACTCGTTCCCTAACTGTTGGCTCGCAGTGTACCGGTGTACCCGTACACACTCGCCTCACCCTCCTGGCTCCTGGACGGTACCCAGTGACTTCCCCGCCGTCAGACCGCGCCATGGCCATGTCACCCCACACTATACCCCTCAACATGCTTGTATAGGCCCCTCTTGTTCTGCACAGCTTGAGTGTCAGCGCTGCGCCTCGCGCCGGCCACTCACAACGACTCGTGCCCACCCCGTGCATTGTGCCAGCTGCCAGACTAAATGAGCCAAAGCTTGTTGTGGGTTGGCTGTTAACTGGCTCCCTCCGACAGCCAGACGTTCCCATCGTCTTGTGCTCCGTCCCGCGGTACACAGCTGAAGAGCCAGCTGGCCCTCGCGATGGCAACTCGCGACAAGCACGTCTCCCGTCGGTATGACAGGCACCAAACGATATACCCCCAAAGCGTAATATGACCAGATGGTGGTGTGGTGGTAGGGTACAGAGTGGACGCTTTCCCACAATACACAGCCGATGTGTGCGCGTGGCAGAGCCAGCAGGGGGCGCACTCACCGTTTTCATCTTATCCGGCCCGGCCGCACGGTGCTTCGGCCCAGAGGTGCCCCGGGGTGCAGGGCCATTTGAGAACAACGACTCGACCGGCGTTGAATGGACGAAACACCGAAATCGGGCCGAGGGTGCATGCTCGTTCGACGGTCTGGCCGCCACGAACCGAGCCCGCAGGACTGTATGAGCATCCACCCTGGAGGCAGGTCGTGCTTCATTGTTCGTTCGTTGGTTATCAATCAACCCCCTGCCGGAGGCGGCCCGGCATTTGAGATTGAGAATTCGAAGTACGAAGGCTGCGGAGGCGACGAAAACGTTTCGTGACGATCCCCTTTTGTTCACCTCACACCGACAGACCACCAGGCGACCAATGCGACGCGATGGCTTGTGTGATGGCTCGGTCTGGTGGAGCTTGAGCGCGGTCTACAGGGAGCTGGCACCGAGCGGCGGAGCGCGATGCGACTGGCGGGGTGCGAGAGGCGCAAGCATGTTGAAGAACCGAGCAACCGACTCAACCGACTCAACCCGTCAACCGTAATAACCGCCTGGCGCGGCACCTGAGCAAATCCAGAAATTGCGCCGCGGTGCGAGCGCCAAAGAAATATATTTTGCCACGTCGGATTGACGGATTGATGACTCAAAACCGTCATCATATGAGAGGAATGCCAATATATAGCGAGGCGGCCGACGGTCACGTAGCACGCGGGGGCGCGATGGACCGCACGAAGCTGCACCAGGGGTTCCTCGAGGGTGCCACGCACTCCGAGTGGCTTAAGGTGCGTGTAGATCCCGCCGCAGTGCCCTCCCGTCGCTGCGCGTCCACGTCGTCTACTGCAGTTCGCTCCACTTCTGGCCCAATCGGGCCCAGTGACCTCGCCAAACGCCCACACTGGGCTCCCAACGCGGGTCGCGACCGACGATACGGTTAGAGCAAAGTGGGCGTCAACCTTTCCTACTCGGACCAACGTGAGGGACAGCGTCCTGAACGTCCCCTCAATGACACTTGGTGGAGTCCGTACTACACCAGTCAGACACCTTGGCCCTCCGAATACCGAATTCGGCACTATCCACTCTCTGCGCGCCTCTCGTCTGGGCATCGGCGAAACGACGCCGCCTGCTCGCTCGGTTTCAGGATCCGCAGTACCTCTTGTGCCCGATCCGACGGTGGCAGCCGGCACCTGTCCACCGGCACTACGACAAGCACCGGTATCATCTGACCGCTTGCTCAGTAGTGCACCCGTACATATTCGACTCGTCCCCCTCCCTCGTCCACCTCCTTCACCTACTGACTCACGCCGCACGGGCGCTCCAATAGTCAGTCCTCCACCTGTCCACCACCACTCCATCACTCACTCACTCACCCACACACCCACACACCCACCCACCCACACACCCACACCCACACACCCACACACGCGCTTCCAACGCGCAGGTGCACAAGTCGCTGTCCCACTACAACGACCGCGCTACAGAGTTCTACTCGTCGTCGTACCAGGACAACTTCTGTACGTTCGCGCCAGGTCAGGGCGAGCCCGGCGCCATCGCCAAGTACGAGTATCCACCCTACGGCGTCGCCAAGGACAAGTACCGGCGGGGTACCTGAACATAAGTTAAATGCAGCCATTGTCATGGGGAGTCAATCCTCTAATCTCCGGGAGAAGGGAGAGCTGAGTCGAGCTGCGACGCTGCTGACTTGGACCCCGCGCCTAGCCAGAGCGACGACGCCTTGACTAGGGTGCAACGATGGCACCCCTGACTCAGCTAGGATGCGAGCTATTCGCAGAGAATCGGCTCGTCGTATACGTCAGCCAGTACCTACTAGCGGACGTCAACAACCTTGTTGAGAACATCGTTTAGCGAGTCAAGCGTGGTCCCATGACGCGGCGAGCACTGCTTGGTTGTCCCTGAGCACCGGATTAACGGCGTGCAGGGCAACTTTGTGCACCCGAAGACCATCAACGACCAGAGCAAGCGCGCGGTGCCGCCCGCGGCAGGGGAGGGTGTTGTGAACAAGCACTCAACCGACGTTAACTATCGTCCTCCTCCTCCTCCTCCTCCTCCTCCTCCTCCTCCTCCTCATTCTCCTCATCCTCCTCCTCATCCTCCTCCTCCGCACGTCTGTATGAGCGGCATCCCTGCAGGTAAGGCAGCCGGGCACGTCCGATATCGGCTCGAGCGCTCATTTTTTATCGACCCTGGTGCGAGGGCACGGCTGCGGCGGCAGCGATCGCGGCGCGGCTGAAGGAGGGCGGCACCATGACGGCGGGCGACATCCTGAAGCTCAAGCTGATTCAGGAGGCGGCGGAGAAGGTGGGGCGATGCAGCTTGACACCAGGTTGTCCTCGTGTTGACCTCGCTTGGTGTCAGTGCATTCAGCGCGCGAGGCCGAAACATGATCATCGACTTTCAAACTTTGCCTCCTATATCAACTTGCGCCGCTACACCATGGTGGAGCCGGCGCAGCTACCGACCGGCAACTTGCGGCGCACCGGCCGCAACTGCCTGGTCGCCGACATGCCCTTCTACAAGCCGGGCTACGGCGCCTAGGGAGCCGCCTAGTGCGCCGGTGCACGGCGCCTAGTGTGCCGGTGCACCGGCCTCGACTGCCTCGTCGCCGACATCCGGAGGGCTGCCCTTCTCATTAATGGGCGTGGCGTCTCTTGGTGAGCTTAAGATAAACGACCGGCCGGACTCGTTGCGACCGACCTTTCGGCCGTGAAGCAAGAGCACCGAGGCACATTGGCAGTGGCGGGCGGGGGCGGGGCGTGGAGGCGCTGCCCTCGCACCGTCCAGGGCGGGCAACGCCCTCGAACGCATCGCCCGCGAGCCGGAGGCGTCAGCACTGTGTGTCCGTTTGCATTGATATACAACAACATTCAACTTATTGGCATTTTATTTATACACGGCGTGGAAGACAGTGCCCATCGTCAGTCTCTTTTGTCACGTGTCACCTAATTAAGGACCCCGTCTCCGCCCGGCGCATCGGGGCTTGCTGCGGTGTATTCAGCTCCGTCAGTCGGTCTCAGACGGACAGAGGAAGGTTGTTGGAATATCCCTTGGTGGCAGCCTCGTCACGCGTCGCCGCGGTCCACGGGCAGCCGTGCTCCCGCGCCCACTTCAGCACATCCAGGTGCCCGCCATTAGCGGCCCATTGACACGTCCGCTCGGTCCAAGGGCATTGTTGCGTCCGTGCCCACTTCAACACATCCAGGTGCCCTTTCTCAGCGGCGTGCTCACACGTGCTCGAGTCCTACGGGCAGCCGTGCTCCCGCACCCACTGTAGCACGTGCAAGTGCCCGGCCGCCGCGGCGTGCATACTAGTGTATGTATCCCACGGGCACCCATGCCCGTGCGCCCACCGCAGCAACTCCAGGTGCCCTTTCCAAGCAGCGTGCATGCACGTCTGCTCGTTCCACTCGCACCCGTGCTCCCGCGCCCACTGCAGCATCTCTAGGTGCCCGCCCCAAGCGGCGTACACACACACCAACGGTTCCCCCATGCCCATCGGGCATCCCCTCGCCTTGGCCCAAGCCAACCGCTCAACGGACCCGACAAAGTCCTGGACCCTGGGGAGGAGTGGTCCTCCCTCGGTGCCTTGGCCCGTCATCATGTTCCACTCCTGCTGTCGCTCCTCCTCTTGCGGCACGCCGAAGGCCACCACCGCCACGCGGCACGCGCGCCCCACCTGCCCGAACACGACGAGGTCCGTGGGGTCCAGTCGGGCCAGTACCTCCGCCGCAAGGACCTCGGGCGGTCCCTCGAGCAGCCCTTCACCGAGCAGCGGCGGCGGGTAGGCGATCAGCCCCGCCTCCCGTAGCCTGAGCAACAACTCGGCCTCCCCAAAATCTTCCGCTCCCAGAATCTCGGCGAGCACGCCCGCCGGACGCACGAGGTAGCGGTCCGGGGGACGTTCGGCGGCGATGGCGGCGGCGGAGGCGGGTGCTTGCATGGCGGACGGACGAGGTAGAGGGGGTTGGGGGCGGGTGCATTTGGAGATTGGGTGGCGGAGATCTCACTGCTGACTGCGTTGTTGTGAGCAGATCCGGTGGGGGGTCAAACGCCGAGCGCAATCCGCTGTTCCTCTCCATGTGTCTCAGTGTCCGCGCGCCCCGCGCTTCTATTCGTGCGACCGCCGCCGCGCCATCGCCAACAACAACCCACCGCGCGCGCGTCGTCCACGAAACGCACGAAGCCCGTCATGGGTAGGTCCGGAGGCGGCGGCAGAGGTGGAGGCCGTGGCGGCCGCGGCGGCCGCGGCGGCGGGCGCGGCGGCGGCGGCGGCTTCAAAAAACATGCCATGAACAGCGGTCCGACGCTGCCATGGGCGCTGGAGAGCGAGATAGCCGACGCGGACGAGGGCGGACGTGAGACGGGGTTCGACGTGGCGTCGTTGGGGGGGCGCGGCGGGCGCGGCGGGCGCGGCAAGCGGCCGTCATCGCTGGACCGCAAGCAGCAGCGGCGGGTGGCGAAGGAGGAGGAGAAGACCAGGCGCGTTGAGTGGGGTGCGCGCAACTCTAAGGCGCGGGTGAAGGAGAGGGAATCAGGCGGCGGCGGCGGCGGCGGTGGCACCGGCAGCGGCGGTGGCGGCGGCGGCGGCGGCGGCAGCGGCGGGCGCGGCGGTGGCGGCGCAAGTGTCGGCGGCGGCGGCGGCGATACAGCGGCGAAGGGAACTAAGAGAGGCGGCCGCGACGACGACGGCGGCGACGGAGCGCCATCCTCCAAGCGGGCCAAAGCAGGCACCGCCAACGAAGCCAAAGCTGCCAAGGTGGGCCTGGCAGATACTGCTAGCCACGTCATAGGATACAATTTAAACTCAAGAAGTGATGGTTCAAAACGCGTTGCATTTCGTGGGGAGCAGTAACGTGGCGAGGAACATGGTGGCGAGCAACAACGTGGCGAGCAATACGTGGCGTGCAATGTTTGCCAGGCCCTATTCCAAGCCCGCCACCAAGCAAACCTCCGCCGCCTCCAACGCCCAGGCTCTCGTTCAAAGACCCGGCACCGTCCCCAGCACTGTCAAAAAGGTGGTCGTCAAGCTGTCCGCCGAGGTAGGGGGCTTATTGAGAACAGGCACTCGACCGACGTTGAATCGACGAACCGAGCCCGCGCGTCCATCTGAACATTTAATTTACCTCGAAGGCAACTCATGCTCTGATGTCGGTCGAGAGCTTTTCTCCATGACCCTCCTGCGAGGAGCGCATGGGCCGAGGTGTCATGGAGGTAGGGCCTGACTGTTTGCTCATAGCGTACCATGACACAAGCCCCGCGTCCCCCTCCCTGGCCTCACACGGCGTCCTGCCTGTTCGCTCAGAGTGTACCGGTACACACTCGCCGCCTCCTGCTCCACCTCCTCCGTCTCGTTCGCTCTATCCTACACTGGTACACTATGAGCAAACAGTCAGGTTGGGCTGCCAAGGGAAGGAGCGGCCAGGCCAGGCCAGGGCGGAGGATGCGGCGGGTGCGTACGGGTACACCAGTACACTATGAGCAAACAGTGTGGATGAGGCGACAAGGGAAGGAGTGTTCAGGCCCTGGGCGGCGGCTTACAAGCGCGACGAGGTTGAAGCCAAGCGGCGGGGCCTGCACCGCGCCCGCGCCCTGACTGTATGCTCATACTGTACCACCTCACACTCGCCGCATCCTCCTCCCTGCCCTGCTACGGCGTCCTATGCTCAGCTCCCAATTGCCAGCCGACACAGTTGTGGTAGCTGCGGTTACTGAGTGACTGTGGCGGTAGCTGTGGGTTTGTCCCTGCAACCACACTACTCATCACATCACATCACCGCTTGAAACCTCGAAGACGCTCACGATGAGCTAAACAAAAGGACGAGTGTGTGATTGTGTGTGTGCGTGCGTGTGTGTGTATACAACAGATTAGCTAGCATACCACAGCCTCAACTAGGACAGAACGGTGATAAGATAAGGAGGTGTGTGCGGCCCTGCACGGCGGCTGGAGAAGAAGCTGAAGGGGCGGGTGGGCGCCGGCAAGGGCCCTGACGACGGCCTTGGCATGTTCTTCGAAACCCTTCCTGGGTTGGAGCTGTTCGACGATGGAAAGGACTACGAAAAGCTGGCGCTAGCGGCGGCCACCAAGAAGGCGGCCGCGGCAGGGCTGAGCTGATTTCGCCTGCCATTGCCCGCCACGTCATCAAACGCATGTTGAACCCTCGTGTTGTATATGTATGGCGTCTCATGACGTGGCGAGAGTATGTTAGGCTCTAGGCACCGACGCATGTTGCGCCCTCGTTTCTTGAGTTTGATGGCATCGCATGATGCGGCGAACAATCTGGCGGGCCCTGGGCGGCGGCGGCGGGGAAGAAGGCGGCGGCGGCGCGCCGCGGTGCCATGGATAGCGACGACGACGACGACGACGACGTAGGGGGCGACGTCGAGGAGGGGGGTGAGAACGAAGAGGATGGGGAGGAGGAGGACGGTGACGGGGATGACCCGTTTGGCATGGGGGCGGACAGCGAGTCAGACGAGGACGGGGATGAGGAAGGTGACGAGGACGAGGGAGAATATGACGAGGAGGATGACGAGGAGGATGGAGAGGAGGAGGGCAGTGAGGAGGGCGATGACGAGGATGTGGAGGGGGGGGAGGAGGAGGAAAAGGCGGCCGCCGCCCCTGTGGGAAGGTACGTTCCGCCGGGCCAACGTGCCGCCGCCGCCGCCGCCGCTGCGGTCCCCGCCGGCAAATACATGCCGCCGGCCCAACGCGCCGCCGCTGCCGCCACCCCCGCCGCTGCCGCCGCCGACGCCAAATCATCCGCGGGCTCGGCGTCCGACAAGAAGGCCGCTGCCGACGCCACCTCCGCCGCGCGGCAGGTGCGGGGCCTCATCAACCGCATGGGCGAGGCCAACGTGGCCAGCATCGTGAACGACGTTGCGGCGCTAGCCGTAGGGCCTGCCAGATATCGCCCTAAACCCTAAACCCTAAAATCCTAAATTATGCATCATAAACCCTAAACCCTGAACCCTAAACCCTGAACCCTAAAAGCTCGCTACTTCTTAAGATGCGTCTTAGCTCAGCACTCAGCGAACCAGGGCTCGCAATACGTGTTGGATGAAGTGGCGAGCAGTATGTGGCAGGCCCTGGGTGGCGGCCAACCTGCCCCGGCGCTCCATCGGCGACGCGTGCACCATCGAGATCCTCCGCGCGCTCGTCGAGGCACGGGGGTTCTTCAGAACCTGCTCTCGACCGACGTGGAATGTCCTTCTCCTAATCGTCCTCCTCCTGCTCCTCCTCCTCCTCCTCCTCCTCCTCCTCCTCCTCCTTCTTCTCCTCCTCCTGCTCCTACTCCTCCTCCACCGCATCCATCTCTTCCTCCTCCTCCGCCTCTTCCTCCTCCTCCTCCTCCTCCTCCTCCTCCTCCTGCACTCCCTCCTCCTCCTCTTCCTCCTCCTTCTGCTCCTTCTCCTCCTCCTCCTCCACGCGTCTGAATGGGCATTCACCCTGAAGGTAAGTCATGCGGGCACGTCCGACCTCGGCTCGAGTGCTGGTTCGCAACGACCCTGGCACTCGGGCCCGCGGGCATCGGAGCAGTACGCCGCGGCGCTGGCCGCGTTCATCGCCGGTGTGAGCGGCGACCTGGCAGGGGAGTCACTCAGAACAAGCACTCGACCGACGTTGAATCTCCTCCTCGTCCTGCGCGCGTATGTATGAGTATTCGCCCTGATGGTATGTCCTGCCCCGATGTAGATTCGAGTGCTTGTTATCAATGACCCTTCTGCCTGGGTCCTGAGGTGGGCGCGCGCTTCGGAGCCGCACTCACCGCGGTGGGGACCTGCACACAACTCTTATGTTTCACAATTATACGATGCCCGCCACGTCCTCTGGTACTCATAGGGAGTGGCAACGAAAGGGCTTGAAAGGACAAAAAGATGTACAAGGCTCGCCTACGCTGATAGGCCTACGGCCTGACCCACCTCAGGGTCTGTCCGCTGGGAATGGCGGAGGGGGGTGGTAAACAGACGCTCATCATGTGAGTGCCTTATGGCTCGAGGAACGTCAGTAAAAGCATGTACGAGGCTCTACGCGGCGGCGCTGGCGAAGGAGCGCACCGAGGAGCGCGCCCGGCCCGCCTCCAACCTGGTCGCCGTGTTGGCCCGCCTGCACACCTGCGGCCTGTTCCCCTCCGGCGTCTGCTATGGCTTGCTCACGGGCTTGTCTCAGGTTGGGCTCAGCCTGGCTCCATGGCCATCATCTCACAACTCGTTCGTAAACCCTCGTGTTCTACCTTAGTCATCCCTGCTTATCCCAAGTTATCCCTGTTATCCAAGTTATCCTTAATTGTCCTAGACATCCCTACGAGTACTCGTACGAGTAGCCTCCCGGTCACCCTATTCATCCTACCTTAGTCATATATGTTCGTTTGACGTTGCTACCTTTGTTACATCTCATCGTGTGACGTTGCTGCACGAATCATTCCATCCGGCCTGTGACGTTGCAGCCATATTTTCATGCGGCCCTGATTGCAGAGCCTGTCCGAGCTGGATGCCACGCTGATGCTGGGCCTGCTGCGCGCGGCGGGCCCCAGGCTCAGATCCGAGGCAGGGGCGGAACACTCCTCCACTTCTCACCTCAACCTGAGCCGCATTTGTCACTGTAAACTCCATCAAACCACCCAACGAATGCCGCAAGAAGTGCTGACGTCAGGCCGATAAACGGATGAGTGTAAGCCCCTGAGCGGAGGATCCAGCGGGCATGAAGGAGTTCATTGTCACCCTCCAGACCCGGGTGGCGGATTTGCAAAAGAACGGCGGCGGGGAGGGGGTAGTTGGTAGCAGTGGGGGGGGTGGGGGGAGTGCGGAGGTTGCGGAGGGGGGTCTGACAAAACGCGCTCGAATCATGCTCGAGATGGTGGTAGGGCCTGGGCGTGGCAGACACCGCCCGCCACGTCATCCACTCGCATTCTGAACGCCTCTAGTTTGACTCAAATGGCGTCCGGCATCCTTTGACGTCGCGAGCGATATCTGCCGGGCCGTGCATTGCGGTGGATTTGAAGAACAACAAGCGCGTGGTGGGCGCGGGGGCGGGGGCGGACGGCGGCGCGGGCGGCGGCGACCAGTGGGCAGGGGCTTACACTCGTCAACTTCTGAGCTTAACTTGAGCCGTGTCTGTCACAATAAAATGCCCTATACTCCCTAAATACCCCCTAACGCCCCCTTAACACGGGCTACGCAACCCCTACGCGCACCCCCTATCCCATACAAAACACTCATGTTGAGCTGAAAATTGGACGAGTGGAAGCCCCTACCAGTGGGGGTTTCCCGCAGCGCTGGGCAAGTGGCTCAAGTCCTCGGCGCCCGTGGGCGACGCCGCGGCAGGGGGTTCATTCACAACAAGGACCCGACCTGGGTGGAATCGACGAACCTAGTCCGCGCATCCTTATGAGCATTGCGTTCATGAGCACTGCGTTGAAACACCAATCTAGTCCGCGCATCCTTATGAGCATTGACCCTGCAGGTCAGTCATGAGTCATGATCCGATCTCGGTTCGAGTGCTCGTTGTGAATGCCCCTGCTGCGCGGTGGCGCTGCGGGCACTGACATACGAGCGGCTGTGCGACAGCTTGGCGCACAAGGGGCAGTGGTGGCTGCCGCAGGCGGCGGGCACGGAGGCGTGGTTCGCCGCGCGCGCCGCCCAGGGCAGCCTGGACCGTCAGGCGGGGCCGAAGCACCGCTAAACCCTAAACCCTAAA
>Ga0307489_10001471_pt1 | contig 15516 bp, 15 predicted proteins | sample SB12metaG_FD_202247 | JGI IMG/M metagenome (GOLD analysis project Ga0307489, IMG submission 202247) | Sea-ice brine microbial communities from Beaufort Sea near Barrow, Alaska, United States - SB 1.2 | ecosystem: Environmental > Aquatic > Marine > Coastal | place: USA: Alaska | collected... | reverse complement strand
GACCGCTGCGGACGCGAGCCGCGGCGGCCGCGGCGGCCGCGGCAGCCCGTCGGAAGCGGCGTGCGTCAGTATTTTAAGGTTTTGATCGATTCTCGCGAACCCCCCTCTCGGCTGAACGCGAACTAGAATAAACCACAAAACCCTGAGGTCGCCCTCGGGTCATCGGGGCGGCAGTTAGAAATTTAGGCCGCCTAAATTTTAGGCGCGTTAGGGTATAGGGTTTAGCAGGACGATTACGAGAAACCCTATACTCGCAGCTCGCGCGTGATACAAAAAAAACGCCTGAAAAGCACACGCGCCAACACGGCCTTTGTCGGCGCCAGGCGGCCTTTCAAGGCGCTTCTACGGTGACGCGTCGGTACATGACATGTCCGTAACATCGTTGCACAACCATTCACCGCCTAGAATAAAGGCGCGTCACCGAACTTCACGGCACGCAATGGCGTTAACGTCGGCAAAGTGCCGCGAAGATTGTGCCTGCTGGGTTTGACAGTGCAGAGACGCATAATGCGCCCACACGGCCTTTGTCGGCGCCAGGCGCCCTTGCTGGGCGCTTCTCGGGCGACGCGTCCGTGAATTATATGCCTGTAACGTCATAGCGCGAGCATTCAGCCTTTAACATCATGGCGCGTCACCGAACTTTACGGCACGCAATGACGTCGGCGAAGATGCCGCGAAGATTGTGCCTGCTGTGTCTGACAGCCTGAAAATGCAGAGCAGACTGACGCAGAATGCGCCCACACGGCCTTTGTCGGCGCCGGACGCCCTCGCACGGCGCTTCTGGGGCGACGCGTCCGCAACGTCATAGCGCAAGCATTCACCGCCTAATATAATGGCGCGTCACTGCACTTTACGGCGCGCAATGGCGTCGACGTCGGCAAGGATGCCGCGAAGACTGAACGACACTGTGTTTCAGAGGGCAGTGAAGTACAGAAACGCTGACACAATCTACTTCGACGCCAGGCCGCCGCGTGCGGCGTTTTCTCAATAGCACGTCCGCCAAACCTATATCCGCCACACCTATATACCATGCTTGTATTTGCACTCACCCAGCCAGTCGGCCAGTCGGTGAGGCCGCTGGCGTCCGAGCGTACGTTGCCGAAAACTGTCGACAGCTTGTGATCCAGGTGATGCCAATTCCATGTGATGTCCAAACCCAGCTCCATTGCTTTGCCCTTCAAAAGCTTGTTGACGTCAGCCGTGTTGAAGCCCGCGGCACGCGCAGAATGTGCTTCCACTAAAAGCCCTGCCGGTATATGATTCACGCCCTTGGCGCGTAACTGACCGGGGGTCAGTCCCCGGTCGAGCAGGCACTTGGGTTGGTGCTCGTGAGTCGCGTGTAGAAGGTATTACTGCAAGTCGCTGGCCTGCTCGTAACATAGCTTGTATTTGCACTGCAATTTAGAAGCTTGAGTGCACTCCATAAAATGGAGTTCGCCGCGCGACCGCGCCTGGGGCCTACGCGTCGTGCTCCGAAACGAGAACGTCCCACGAGGTTGTAAGGATTTGTCGCGAGACCATGCATTACAAGCCTCCAGACACCGATCGAAGCTGGTATACGGCCCTAGTACGGTGCGAAGCTTGTCCAGCGCTGCATTCGACTCTGCAGAAATATGTGCCGCCAATAAAGCCGCGCGGATGATATCGGGAGTGCGCCGCGGCGGAAATTCAGCCCGCCTCGGCGACACCTCCACTGGAACTTCTATAGGGGGGACGTCCCCGCTACCCCCGCTACCCCCGGTACCTGTTGTTTCGCTCATCGTGCGTGCGCCGCGCGACGCGATTGGTGGCGGCGACTGACAAGTCATTTTATTTTTATGTAACGCGCGAGCTAGGGTTTCTCGTAATCTTCCTGCTAAACCCTAGAGTTAGGGAGCCCTGAATGTCCCACTTTTTTCACAGTCCCCTAGTCGTGCGAGAAACATATGGAACCGACCCTAACTACCCCGCCATATTGTCGGGAACAACTCTAATAGTACCCCGTCTCAGTAAGTTTGGGTCGTTTGGCGCCGTATTGACACCGCAACGCCCGTTTCTTTGGGCGCGTGTAAAAACAGGTGGGCGCCCTGAATGTCCCACTGTTTTAACTCATGATGACCGTCTAATCTGTCCATTTTGACTCCGCGCGGATAGCGCCCCCGCGAGAAACGAGCAGCGGCGCCGCGACGACCCAAACCGCGCAGTCTGAACACGCATAGCCCGCGATGATGGTACCGACAAGAGAAGCAGCGTATCGCCCCGACCGCCGCCCTCCTGTGCGCGTGCGCAGTTACCGTCTACCCGTGCATTTCGCACCCTTTTGTAGCACTTGTCGCGTCTTTTAGCTTTTGCTCGTGTCCCATTTGGCGATCGCCCCCGGAGTGACGCGCGCCACGCGGCGCCAGAGATGCACGGCGCTCCGCCCGCAGCCCACACACGCAACACATCTACCGTTCACGAGGCAACCCCGGGTCGGGAGACCCCCACAGACGCGGCGGCGTCGCCGCCTGCCGCCCGCGGTCGCCCCGTCACAAACGAAAACCCCCAAAACCCGCGATTTGCTTCATAATCGACGGTCTATAACTCAAGAAAGTCGAAATTGGGACATTCAGGGCTCCGTGACATCCAGGGCTCCCTAACCTCTATACCCTAACGCGCCTAAAATTTAGGCGGCCTAAAATTTTAATTGCCGCACTCGCCTCGGCGACCCCGCGCTGATCGGTCGCAACCCAAAAATATTGCTCCTCATTTAAGGATTTACTAAAGTATATTTAGATAGTTCGTACTTTCGCCCTAAAGCACAGAAATACATTTCAGGTTTATGAGTGAGACACGCGGTTGTCCGGCCGGCAAAGTATAAAGAAAAAAGTTGCGCTTCCAGACCGAATGGTACCTCGCCGCAATGCCGCGACAGCTCCGCGCTTCTGTCCAAATTTCGCGTTTCCTGGGAGACAGTCCCGTTCACGTCGACGCTCACACCACTATTGCTCACTGACGCACTACGAACAAACCGCGCGCAATGGCGCTATGGCTGCACCTGGCGTGCTTGATTTTATTCGCCAAAAATACAGGTCTCAAAACCAGAGCAGGGTACCAACGGTGCGATGCCGCGACAGCGGTCCGTACTTCTTCCCGAAGCGCACGCTCCGAGCGCGTTCAAAGCGCCAACCGCGAAGCCCTGAGCATGCGCGCTTCGCGCGCACCCGCGCTCCGCGCGTTTCTTGGTGGACGGTCTATCATTGTAACACAACCCCGAAGACCTGTTCTAGGAAACCATGCCCGTAACGCGTCCCGCAATTCACCCATAACCGGAGCGCAGGGCGGCGTTGGTACGCGAGCTGCGCGTCACGGCGAGCGCTGCGGGATACGGTCGAAGGCGCGTCAGCTTTACGCGGGACGAGAATGAGCGGATCGTTTTCTCCCGTGGTCGAAATGTCGTGCTGAACGTCCGTCCGTCACTAAAGCACAGAAAGACAGTTCGGATATTCCGCAGGAAAATACCAAATCGTTAAAGCACAGAAAGAGTTTCCTTGAAGCACAGTTATATTTTTACGGTTGCAACACACCGATAGGTCTTATCGAGGCACCCGGGCGCCCGCCCCACTAACCGATTGGAACAAAATGAAAAAGCGCGAATTGGAATTTCTGGACGTTTCGTTTCCGAAAAGTGTCGCACCAATGAGAAGTCGCCAAAAAGCACACGTAAGACGAACAGTCAGAATCCACCAAGCAGACGCCTCCAAAACAGGCGACGAGGCAAGCCGTAGCGACAAGCGCGTGTTTTCTCACGCCGTTGATAGGAGCCTCACGATGAAACGCACAGATTCGAAACCAGAAGCATAGCTCCGGTAACCGTGGACAACACGCGGTCGCGTGATTTCGCGCGATTCGGCCGCAGTGCCGGACATTGCGCTGATCCCGAGCTGGAAATGCAAGATGCGAGCAAAATCTCGCGGCCGCGTCTCGTTCACGGTTACCGCAGCTGTCGATCACCCCGGTAGCCGCTCTTCGCGGCCCAAGTCGCCGCGCCGTCGCGTGAGAAAACCGCGCCGAAGACGCGCGCTCGTCCAGCAAGCCCAACAGTGAAAAAAAACGTGGACGCTTCTTTACCACAAATGGCCGAAACCACCAACTTCGTCCAATTCCTGCCACAGAAATCGGCCCATTTTTACCCCAATCGATTAGTGGGGCGGGCGCCCGGGTGGAGGGTGATGCGATGGTTATCCAGGCTCCTACCTTCGTAGGTAAAAAATCAAGTTTTTTGGGGGCAGCACCCGACCCTCTGTTCCCCTCGTGCGTCTCCCGTTGTTCTGTTCCAAGCTATTTCCACCCCTTCGTCCCCGTCCGTCCTACGTCTTTGTCCTCTTTCATCATCGATATCCTCGTCATCCTCGTCCTCACGTTCTCTCACCACTCATCTCCCAGCGCTTCCGTTTGCTTCCTCCTTCTGGCAACCACTACGACTTAATCCGTGTCCACCCCGTCTTCCTTGTCCCATTTTACCCCTGCCCCTACCCCTGCCCCTACCCCTCCCTCCTCCCCTTTGATTTCCAATCCCTGCGCCTTCACACCCCCCTTAGGTGTGGGCCTTCACCGCATGAGCCTCTAAATTCACGTACTGCCATCGGTTGACAACGCTACGCATTTCCTCCGCCGTTAATCATCCTAGCCCCCCTCGCTCCCCACCACCCCCTTCTCGTAATTTCTCCGTCAGCCGCGCTTTCCAATATCTTCTCTCCCCCTCCCAATTTTCCAGCTTGACTTTTGCCATCGGATTCCAGTGCTCCCGCGCCCTGCTGGGGAGCCGGGAGCCACAGCTGGGGCAGAACCATCCCATACTCTCCGTTTGCTGTGTACAGTCAATTTCCACGCAATACCTCGCAATCACCATTCCAAGGCCGTCCCGGAGTGGGTCCCGGTGTACCTTCCCAGCGCTCGCTGCCTCCCTTTTAGCCGCTTTCTGCCTACCTGTAATAGTTGTATTCGCCGTCCGGTGTTCAGCCGCCTTTACCTTGTCACGCTTGTCTAGTGCCGAGATGTCCCGCTCGCTTCCAAGCCGTTGTTGCACTTGGTTACGCATATTCCATAACTCCATGGCTCCGGCTCGCATAATGGATGCCATAGCTGAGTTGACGTCCCGAGCGTCCGCTGGTGATGCCCCCATGTTTCGCATCACCGCTCTGAACGTCGGTGACGGATACCCGAGCCCTCCAAGGACCGGGTTCCATTCGGCACATATCCTGCGAGCGCCTCCATGCCCCCCTTTGGCACTCGTGTCATCTCTGTCGACTCGGGCTGTTCTGGCCCACCATCGGATACCATTCGGGATGAGTTCCACAGGGCACCTAACCGGCTGTCGTGTTTCCCTTTGTGAGACGAGCCACGCTTACACTCGTCGCTTGAGCCGGGTTTCGTCGTACGGATTCTCTTTCTGCGCCGCCAGGTTCTCGAACATGACTACTGCGATGATGTGTTGTATGTTACCCGTTCTCGCTTTGCCGCCGCCTTTCCAGTGACTGTCTGGGATGAATCCCATTGAGTCGGGTGGGCATTCAAGTAGTATCCGTCCGCCCGTCTGAGAAACCGCATTGCGGTACTCGTCGTTGCCCCTTGATAAAAGTGGGATGACCAGCACAAAACGCCGCAGGCCCGCCGTTCCGGTTTTTACAGAAGCAGCCGCGAGTTTGATGGCGCGCATGACGTGGTCGTCTACCTCGCCGTGCCCCACGTCCCCGCCGTTATATTCGGGGTTAATATACCCGTATCGGACACTGCTAAACGCCTGGGTGGTTAGTCCGTCCCGCTGCACTCGGCCGTTTCCGGTGAAGAGCAGCATGTCCTCTCAGGTGAACTGTGCGATCTCTGCCGCCAAGTCGCGACTTTCGCCCAAGCAAATGACTGGCTAATTCGTTCCCGGCTTTGGGATTCAGATCCAGTCTCCGGATGGGATTACCACCCTGAAGGCCCTCGTGTGATTGGTCGAGAGAGTGATTCAACTGAGGTCTGTTTGGCTGAACAGCTCGCACGTTCAGCGCCACACAGCAGCTCTAAGGTGGGGTCATTATTCAACATGGACGCCAGAAGGCCAGATTGGCCGGTTTGCCAATTTTGACTAGCCTGTACAGGTTGTTCGACCGAATCATGTCCAGATCTCATGACTCTTGGACAAAGGCAAAAGAACGATGAGAAAATCCTTGAACATTTTCAGCCACAGGTGGCCGATTTTCTTGAGTCGTAAACCTCCACCGTCGACTGCACTCGAGTCCCAATTAGCGGCGCAGGGATGCACACGCTCTAGCGCGACGACGACTGCGCCGGCGCGCGCTAGCACACGCTCCAAAGACACTTATGGACACGTTCCGTCGGATCGAAAGGGGCGAAAGGTGTCGATCCGCGTAACTATTTTGTCGTTTTATACGCCAAATGGCTATCAAGGGTTCCAATCACAGCTCGCCTAAAGCAAGATGCGACCCTGTCGGGCCCAGCTTGACCGCAAGCAGGGCTGTTGAACCTGGCGCGAAACCAGCGCTCATGCCGCGGGGAACGGGACGACGCGCGCCTCTCGTCGCCGCCGCCGCGGCGGTTCGCTAGAATCTACCCCAATGCAGGTATCTGTCGTCTTGTGCGTCTTGTGTCGGCGTCGCCGTGCGCTCCATCGCGTCGGAAGAGAGTGTCGCTGCCCTGGCCGCACATATTTCGTTTCGTCGCAGTTTCCAAGTTACAGTGAAAGTTTCGGTCATATCTCCAATAGAACCAAAGAAGACTTATCCTATGGGGTGTGAACAGGCGGTGGTCCGTCCTACACAGATCGGCCCTGCGCCCCGGCTTGCGACTAACACGTGTGACATTTCCCCTCCTAGCGAAGCGTTTCGCACGTGATTTATGAACGGTTTCGAAATTGCAACCGTTCAAATTTCCCAAGGTAATGGTACTGGAATTCCGGTTGCTTGTACTGGAAATCCTGCTGTGCAATTCGTGTATGGTCCCTGATTGGTCAATGGACAGGTCATCCTTTCCCCGCGTCTCTGATTGGTCAACAGGCTGAATTCAAGGGGGACAAGGGGAATTCATACCGGAGACTGGATTTAACAGCTTAGTGAATCGCACACAACAATGGAGACGGGGGGAGTCAGACCTATTGCTGCCAGTATTACAGGCAAATATTCAGCTATAAGAGTCGAGTTGTCTAAATGGGGGGGTATCCAAACTGGAGCTAGCGTCAGGTGTAATTAAATGAGAGCTATGGAGCCACTCTCTCTACTGTGAGAGGAGGGCAGCAGCAGTCCACGATGAGGAGCACGATGAGGATGAAATCGGTGAGACTGTTGAGCATAGAATGGTTTCCGAGAATATGGCGGGCTCAGTTCGGGTCGGTTCCATATGTTTTCTGAGCGAGTTGGGGCTAGAATGCTTTTATTGACTTTAGGCACGCCCTGACTCTACCTGAAATTGATTTTACTTTTGTTTTGGAGTGATGGTTGTGACTTAGGGGCACACCAATGTTATGCCGGTCAGCTTAGGGCTCATGTTTAAAGCCAACATGCGCTCGCTCTCAAGGCTGAAGGCAAAGACCCAATATACTGGCGGGTGGTGTGCTCCTTGAGGGTCGAGGTTTTCTCGCCCAGTTTTTCGAGAAGTGTGACCGTTGACTCGGCAGTTGAGCAAGTTGAGTATATCCTACAAATGCGAAATTGCCAGCTGCCATAAACAGGTCGAGTCATCGGACACAGAGTCACTCCTGATAGCGCAAATGATTCTCAAAGTCACCCGGCCCACCCACCCTGTCGGGACTCAGGGACACATCAATGTTATACCCGTCAGCTGAGGGTTGATGTTTGAAGCCAACAAGCGCCCGCGCTCAAGGCTGAAAGCAATGACCCAAGATGTTGGCGGATGGTGTGCTCCCTGAGGGTCGAGGTTCGAAAACAAGCCAAATTAGCGGAATGGAACACGTACCATGATAGGCGTGCGCCTTCCACCACGCGGTCAAGTACCAAACTTCGGGAATACCTAGCTGTCATGCGCTCTGCGACGCCACCATAGTGCGCTACTTGACCGCGCGGTGGAAAACGCCCGTCTGCGCTGCGACGGCGGCGTGGGTGAGGTTAGTCAGAAATGTTTTTCCCGCCGAAAATGTGTTATCCGGTACTAAATTACGACTAAATTCTGAATGAATGCGCATACATCGCCGCCGCGGCGCAGACGGGCGTCTTCCACCACGCGGTGAAGCACCAAAGTCTGATGGCGTCGCGGAGCGCGTATCAGCAGCGTATTCCCGAAGTTTGGTGCTTGACCGCGAAGCGAAAGTGTCGGCGGCGCGCATTGCGTTGCCCCATATAAACTGACTCAAGAGTTAACTCAACAAAAGCCGAGCGCGAATCGAGGCGCCATCGCGCCGAATCTGCCAACAAGCCGCCACGACCGAATTACCTCACGCGACATGAAGACTCTGGCACACTCGAAAAACCGCCACCGCCGGCGAGGCGCGCCGCCATCCCGGTATCTGCTCGCGGTGTTTGTCTGTGTTGCGGGTTTTTTTCTTATTTTCGGCTGCGCACCCGTTTTTGTTTCTACTTTAAAGCTCTGAAATCATTTGCTTCAAACTTTCATTGACATACGGGTTTCAACTTGCACCCACCAGCAGTCATTGTTCCAAACCGAATTCATGTCGATTACCTCAAATTCGTCAGGCGAATGGACATAATACCTTAATTTGTTTTCGACATCCTGTTTCTCTCCCTGCTTGTTCATAAAACACAAAAACTGCATGAAACCCCTTGGCGAGTCCACTCGACGTGAACTACTGGTAGACTGGGGGCAAAATTGCATAGAGGCAAGAAGGCCGTATGGGGTGATGTTCGTTTGTTGGACGTATCAGGCAAACTCGATTTTTCCTTTTTTCTGTAGCGGCGGCGGCAGCCGCGCAGTGCTCGGAGCAACAGAGACACAAGTTAGGAGCATAGCGACGTCGAGCGCGCCGATTGACGGTGCAATGACGAAGTTACGCGAGCTCAAACCTCGTTTATCGAAATTGGCATCGAAACTACCATGTGATGTTCAGGCAAAATGAGGGCAAATTTCCTCGAGAGCTCGTGGGCACGGACCCCGCGCTTCGGGGACGTTCTCTAGGTCGGGCGTGGGTGGATCGTGGCTGGCGTGCGCCCCCCACGCGCCGTTTGCGAAGCGAGGCGTGGTGGCTCCAATGAGTGAATTTTCAATGTGAAACTCCCTTGTGACACCAATTTATGACAATTTGTCGGCTAGCAAGTGACCCGCGGCTCTGTGGCTCCGTGGAGCGCAGCGCCCCTGCGCTGATACGCCTCATGGACGATCCCTACGCGAAAATTGGGTGGAAGAGCCTCACGCGCGACCTGTTGTACTTCAATTTGCCTTTTGCATTTGCAAATTGGAGCGCGCGTCGATGGCAAATGGGTCCTCTCTCCGTCGGCAAAGGCGGGAAGTCGTGTGTTTTGGCTGGGTCGCCCGGAAACCGACACGTGTTACACGCTGCGGCAGCGGGGGCACGTGCTACCGAGGAATAAAAAAGCTGCGGACCGGTCTAAGTGTCGGACTGAGATCGATGGCCAGGTATCGAATACCGTTCGACCAATAAGAACTGCCCATCTCGACAATCCCGCCGGCCGACTCGCCGAACGTCCGACTGGGCCGCGATCCTTGAGTAAACAGACCCTCGATTCCGAGGAGATCAGCGTAGCGCGTTACGCCGACACTGAGCTTAAGAGGTGACTGATCTACACGGTCCGCCCCACTGAGGGGTACATCACGTGAAACTTATGTGGCTGTGGTCCAATTTTGGAGGTTGAATAACTCAAGAAGGCCCTGACATGGTCGGTCGGCTCGGCCGGCGAATCCCGGAATCTGGCTTTCGCACACTGAAACCCCAAGTTTCTCAAAGCAGAGGAGGTCGGGACGAGCAGATAGTACGGAAAGTCGACGAAATCGAACGGCCGATTTCGCTACGAGGCAGGGTCAGCCTAAAGGATCCAAAATGACTTACGATCAAGTACCCTCGCCGTTGATAGGAGTCTCGCTTTGACAATACGATATTCGGATTCAGACGGTCCGCGCGGTCATTATACGCGCTTGTCCGTTCCGCGCCGCGACCACATCTCGCGGCAATTCCACCTAACATCCTCAGCATCGTCACACGACGCGACGGACAGCCGTTCACCGTGAGGTACGCCCTTCAAAACACCCCCTCGCGCGCTCGACACGTCTAGTACGCGCGTGATGTCGCAGGCAATTCGCTTTAAGATGCGCTTTCACATCGCGAAACTTCTGATCAACTATTATTGGGTCAGCTGCTATGCTATCAAGTGTCATTTTGGTTTCAATATTCAAAAAACCACATTTCAAATCCATCACATCGCGCTGAGCGCTAATGTGAATTCTTACGCAGATCCGCAGGGGGGTTCAAACGGGGATTTGGTTTTCCCCTTCTATTCTCAGGGTTGATCAGGGTGAACACATGTTGATGAGGGTTAGATCGCCGATGAACACGTGTTGATCAACCCTGAGATTCTCAGGGTTGATCAACATGATTTTCGTATGGCGCAAGGACAGGGATCGTGACCAACGAGTGCACCCTGTAACTGAGGTTCCGTACCAACCCAGGAATCCGGAAACTATACCCGACTACATACTGAAGGGAAGGATGCGAAAGGGAAGGATGTGAAAAACTCGTCCACTCTTAAAATTTCTCACACCCCTCTTCTCATCTGTATGAAAGTTCAGCGCTGTCGCATGTCACGATAGCTTCCGTTCGCGCGCGCCCCCCCCACGCGCTGGGCGTCCTTAAAGACGGCGCGCATGCCGCGGCCGCTCCGTCGCGCCTGTTCCGCTCAAGGGGCGGTCCGCGAGAGACGCTGGAGCTGGGTCACAAGTCTGGGCTTGCGCGCGACGCCGTCCGTGGTCGTTGCACTATTTTGTTCAACTTCTGTGTGCGCCGTTGCAGAGTCGGCAGATGCTCAGCCACGCGCGCTCGCCGCCGCCACCGCCGTGCGCGCTCCGATGCTATACACGGGCTCAGTGACAGTGGGTTATCCTACTCCACCGCAATGCGACCCTTTTGTTCGTCGGAACCGCCCGTATGGTCGCATTTCTTGACCATCTCGCATACCGTCGTCAGACCCCCAGTGGTCCGGAAAACGCTAGATGGTCCGGAAACGAGACCAGAAGGGTGGTTCCGACGAACAAAGGGCGGCGGACGACCATCGCAGGTGCTGTGCGGACCCGCCGGGCCAAACTTGGCTGAGATCTAACAACCAAGCGCCCCACGCGACCCCCGAACTCTGACGGTGGTGCAGGGCGCGACGCCCGACGCGGCATTTCGAACAAATACCTTCCAAATCGATACCTGCAAATCGCATATCTAGGAGATGGATCGGCAATTCTTGCGAAGATCAAATCATGAAATTTGGGCAGTTTTTGATTCGTGGATGATCTATATGGCGACATCGACCGTCTATGAACCCCATAATTTTCACATCCTTCCCTTTCGCATCCTACGCAGTTTAACAGGGGGTTCAAACGGAGGTCAAGGTTCACAAAACGGGCAATTTCCGAGAAATCTTCGGAAATCGGCGTATGGGCATTCATCGCATGGGATCCTGGAACCGCCGGACAGTCGAGCTGGCCGCACGGCTTTGCACGATCGTGATATCACACGAGTCAATTACGAGTTATCATAAACTATGCAAAAAGCACGTGCGCCACACGTGTTCAGGTTGCAATCCTTTTTCGACTTTGCCGGAATGTCAATTCCGCCTATCTGGCGGCAAGTCTACCGCCGTTTGAACCCCCTTTTAATCTGCGTAGTCCTTCCCTTGAGTACGCAGTCACATATCTGGAAACTGGGTTTGTTTTGATGGAAGCGTAATTACTCTTGCTAATGCAAGACCGAGCTGAACGGGGTTTGGGTCGCTCGCTTTGCTCTCACGTGCTTAGAGTTGTGTCGTATATAGAATATATACGCAGGCTACGGCGCTTTCTTAGTAACGTCTCGTCTCGGTGATCACGCCAATTTGCCTCGGGAGTCTCGTCTCCTCCCAGACTGTGGATGGTTGGACCTGTCAGTACTCGTATAGTGGTAACTGCTTTTGACAGTGATCTTGACAGCTCACCATGAATTCCGCATATGAAGAGTCTTTGCTTGTTGAATAGTTCAGGCGTTTCAGCCCTACGTCTAAACTTATTTTGTTTGTAGCGCGTGTGTGTACATCCGTTGTCCTCCTGTGTTGCGCATTCGTGAACCCATTAGTTGTCTTTTGCAACTTTGGTTTCGACTTTGAATATAAAACTCCTGTGTCGTTCGAACAATCCCCCGTTGAGTGGTTTGGTAAAGATGTCACAACAGTTGAGTAGAGTGTTGACATAGAGCTCTACTTTAGACAATAGCTCTTGAAGATTTGAACCTGTTCTCTTGCATAATGGTAAGACAGTAAGATGTGTTTTGTTTCTTATTTGTTACAAATTGTTCCGCTATATAGGCAGCGCCTAGGCAGTCCGCGCAACTGGCTGAATTAAGGCGATTTCGAAATCAGCCACGAACTTTGGATCGCGTTTTCGCGTGTGGGCATTTAGTCATCGATATCTGATCGCGCGCCCATGTCTGATCGTTATTGGATTTGGGCTAGAACGATCAGATATGGTCGCGCGATCAGATATCAGGCCGAAATGCCCATACGCGAAAACGAGATCCAAAGTTCGTGGCTGATTTCGAAATCGCCTCAATTAAGCCGGTTGAGCGGACTGCTAGGTTGTCAATGTGTGTTTGTATGTTCAACTCACTTTGTATGAATTTATGAAATACGTTGCTTCCATAAAAGCATAGGTTTGTGTTTTGTACCCTGCTTCGCTTGTAGAGAGTGAAACGTCACCCTGTTTTTGACAGAACCATGTTACAGGAATACCATATAGGAATATGATGCCCCTGGCTGTGGATCGACCAATTTCTTTGTCTCCTCCCCATTTTGAATCAATGAACTTTTCCAGAGACTGTTCATCAGGTGTTATCTTGTACACCAGCTTGAAATCCATTGTGCATTTTAGATTTGTCAATACTCTTATAGCAGCCTTGAATTGTGGTGCGGTGCAGTTTGTGAGATATCGGCACAGTAGTGTGACTGTGCATATACTATCCGGTTTTGTGCATCTTGCTATGTATAGAAGAGCTCATACCAATTAAGCGTATGGTATGTCAGGTAAATCGTCTTTAGTACCAGCCATTATATTCAGCTTGGCTTCCATTGGTGTCTTGAAAATCTGTTTTGAGTCCTTTAGATTGTATTTCTAGTTTAGCCTTTCGATTTGTCTTTGAGACAGGTACAACTTTTCGTCGCCCCATTCGAGTGACATTTGGAGTATGATATGACATTTGTTTGGTATTGTGATCTCGACATGTTTTTGGTAGTGTTCAAAGAGCCCTTTCATATAACTGTCATTGTTGTGACCAACGATGTAGTCGTCAACATTAACTGATATGATGCATATGCATTCTTTTGTTATTTTGAAGTAGATGCAAGGTTCTGTTCGACTCCTTTTTAGTTAGGGGACACTACTCCTGATTATTTCGTCCTGAAGGTCGTTCCAGTCACGTCCAGTTTGCTTGAGTCCGTAGAGACATTTAGCAATGGTACTGGGTTTGATCCTTGAAACAATATTTCTTCTGGTAGTGCCAGATGCATATTTTCTTTTGGTTTCGCGTTTAGGAAGGCTCCACTCACATCGCCATTGATTCTTCTCAGATGATGGTGAAAGATGAATATAAACACCAAACTGATTCCAGATGTTTATGGTGTTGGAGAAAAGAAATCGGTGTACTCGGTTCCGTATTCTCGCGTGTAACCTTTGCCGACTATATCATACGCGCTTCATACTTTTCGATATCTCCATTTGGAAGCAACTTTAGTTTGTAGACTATTTTCATTTTGTAACTAGTACGCCGGTCAACCGGTCAATGCAGTCAAAGCCGATCAACGCCGCTTAAAGCGGGTCAATAATGCCGGACATCAAAGCCGGTCAGCACAGCCGGTCAAAGCCGGTCGAAGCCGGTCGAATCCGGTCGTAGTCAGCAAAGCCGATCAAAGCCGGTCGAAACTCGAATGTCGAAAGCTCTAAATAACCGGTCAAAGGCTCAAAGCCCGTCACAGTCGGTAAAAGTCGGTAAAAGTCGGTAAAGCCGGTAAAAGTCGGTAAAACGTGTTCACGCCAAAAGGAAGTCGATTTGTTTCATCACTCGTGTTTTGTGAGCAGTTGGGTATCGGGATAATCGGTCAGATTGCGGGAGATTTTTGTTGGTTTGAACCACGTTCACATAGAAGGGGAGACGGGGAAAGAAGTCGCTTTTCGTGGAACACTCTCGACCAATCACGTAATTTAGGGCCAGGAGCAATGTCAGAGCAGGTCGGTTGGCGATCGGAAGAGTGCGCTCGGCTTGCCGGAGCTTTGTCGATTCTGGGAGCTGTGTTGAATCTTTTACTCGCCGCGGGGTAGAGGAGCTGTGGAAACAGAAGTCGCTTTCGGTGAAACACTCTCGTCGGCTGTGGGGCCTCCCTCAGAAGTCCATATTTATGTAGTAAGATGCTTGAATCCTCAGGGTCTTCTTCGAGTTTGATGGGTTACATTGCTTCTAAATCAGCGAATTGTTGGAGTTCTCTCTGTGTTGCATCTTCCCATTCATTCCTATCGGGTTAGGTTTGTTAGAGGTTCTTTGTATTGGAGATGTGTGTTGTTAACATGCGTTTGCGCTGTGATAGTTTGTTTTGTAATTGGCGAGTGGTGTCTGTAAGCTATTGGATTTGGTCAACATTGTTTATGTTGTTTTGTTTGTTGCCTTTGATTATTTCGATTGTTTCGATTGAGTTTGTCGTGTCTGTTTGCCAATGTCGTAGTGATGGTATTGATATCCTTTGGGGCGCCTAAGAGTCTGGTGTGCTAGTACTGACAGGTACATCCATTGGATTGTACCAAGCCTCTGTAATCATCACAATCAAATATCATATCCATTTAAACTGTTGTTGTGTAGTGTTCGACCATTCTGAAGTGTCCCCCAGTTGTTCTTCACTTGGATGGTTTGCAGTTTGTTGCCATTTTATATTGGCATTTGTTGCATTCTCGCAGAAACCGTCAGTTATGTGATCTAAACCTCAAGCTCTGTTGTGGTTTCTGTCACCAAATAAAATGATCCCTTCGTGATTCTCACTCGGATATTTTTGCATTTGTACTCGTATGTAACGGTTTTGTATATGGGTTCGAAACTGACTGTCTTTTGTTTGTTTGCTTGGTTTTTTCAAGCCTAAAAATATAACTGTGATTCAAGGAAACTCTTTCTGTGGTTTAGTGATTTGGCGTTTTCCAGCAGAATGTCTGCACAGCGTGCCATTTGGGGGTCGAAAACGGACTCCACTGTGATCCGGTTGGGTGATTGGTCATTTTACCAAATAGTGGTATCCGAAAACGGCGGATCACCAAAATCAAGAAACCAAGACAAAGCAAGAACCTCGGCATGACCAAAAA